>Ga0194058_10001739_pt1 | contig 10801 bp, 3 predicted proteins | sample SepL4417m_MetaG_FD_155490 | JGI IMG/M metagenome (GOLD analysis project Ga0194058, IMG submission 155490) | Anoxic zone freshwater microbial communities from boreal shield lake in IISD Experimental Lakes Area, Ontario, Canada - Sep2016-L442-17m | ecosystem: Environmental > Aquatic > Freshwater >... | reverse complement strand
GCAGTACGCGCCGGGTTTGCCGGATGCAGTATGCCGCATTCTGGTGAAAGGGGCCAGCAAGGAACCGGCGGAGCGTTATCAGAGCGCGGCCGAGATGCAGGCTGAGTTAGATGCTCTGCTGGTTGCACCGCCGGAATCGTTTGTGTTTCAGTCGCTGATGGAGAAAACTCAAAACTCAGTCGGTAGCAAGGTACAGCAATCAGCATTGGAAAAGTCGCGGTTGTCGCCGGTTGTGGTTGCCGTCGCAGATCGCTGGCACACATTGGGGAAGTGGCTGAAGGAAGCTCTAATCGTCAGTAGCAAGGCACCGCAATCAGCACTAAGAAAGTTACGGATGCTGCTGGTTGTAGCGACTGCGGTGTTTTCCAGAGTCAAGGCGACCGTAGAAAATAGTCTTGCCTGGGTTCGGAAGCAACTGCATCGGTATTATCGCCTGCTAGCAACTCTCTCGGGGCTGGCAATACTGCTCGTTATGGTCCTTTTGTTCATCAGCTATGGTTTCAGGAATGAAAGGCAGGAAGGGAAAGAACCTATTGCCAATGCGGGCAGTTCTTCTGAGAGTACCGAGGAAATAACGGCATCTGACCGTAAGGCAGCCGCCCAAGAAAAGGCCATAATAAAGATGGAACTTGGTGCGGCCTATTGTGCAAAGAAGAACTACCGCGCCGCGATTTCATTTTTCACGGCCGTCATTAAAATGCCCGAGGCAACGGCCAACCAGCGTGTCGAAGCCCTTGTGAATCGCGGAGATGCGTACGGCCAGAATGGGGACTTGGAAAAGGCGATTACCGACGACACAAGCGTCATTGATATGCCCGAAGCAGCGGCCAACCAGCGAGCCAAGGCCCTCGTGAATCGCGGGGGCGCGTATAGCCGAAAGGGCAACTCAAAAAAGGCGATTACCGACTACACAAACGTCGTCGACATGCCCGAGGTATCGGCCGACCAGCGAGCCAAGGCCCTTGTGAATCGTGGAGTCACGTACGGCCAGAAGGGCGACTCAGAAAAAGCGATTACTGATTACACGAAGGTCATCAAGATGTCCGAAGTATCGACCGAGCAGCGTACCAATGCCTTATTGAATCGCGGATTCGCATACGGCGAGAAGGGCGGATGGGAAATGGCAGTTGCCGACTATACGGAGGTTATTGATAGGGTCGAGGTATCGGCCGACCAGCGAGCCAAGGCCCTCATGAATCGTGGAGTCGCATACAACCAGCAGGGCGACTGGGAAAAAGCGATTGCCGACTTGACGAAGCTCATCGACATGCCTGAGGCAACGGTTGAGCAGCGTGCTGATGCCCTCGTGAATCGTGGATTCGCATACAAACGGAAGGACGATTGGGACAAGGCGATTGCCGACGACACGAAGGTCATTGATATGCCCGAAGCAACGGCCGAACAGCACATCAAGGCCCTTGCGAATCGCGGAACGGCGTACGACCGGAAAGGTGAATTAGACAAGGCGTTTGCCGACTACACGAAGGTCATCGATATGCCCGAGGCAACGGCTGAGCAGCGTACCGATGCCCTTGTAAGGCGAGGAGATGCCTACAACCGGAAAGGCGATTGGGACAAGGCGATCGCCGACGACACGAAGGTCATTAACATGTCCGAGGCCACGGCCGAGCAGCGTGCCGAAGCATTTGTGAATCGCGGAGATGCGTACGGCCGAAAGGGCAACACAGAAACAGCGATTGCCGACTACACAAAGGTTATTGATATGCCGGAGGCAACGGCCTGGCAGCATGCCATGGCCCTTGTGAATCGCGGAGATGCGTACGGCACAAAGAGTGACCCAGAAAAGGCAATTGCCGACTACACGAAGGTTGTTGAAATGCCAGAGGCACCGATCATCCGGCGTGCCTGGGCGCTCGTGAATCGTGGAATCGAGTACGGCAGGAAGGGCGACACGGAAAAGGAAATTGCTGACTATACGAAGGTCATTGATATGCCGGAGGCACCAGCCTATCAGCGTGCCGATGCCCTTTTGTTTCGCGGAATGACATACCGCGACTCGGACAAGGCGATTGCCGACTACACGAAGGTTATTGAAATGCCAGAGGCCCCGGTTGAGCGGCGCGCCATGGCATTCGTTGAGCGCGGAGTTGTATATGGCAAGAAAGACGATCACGAAAAGGCGATCGCCGACCTCACCGCAGCTATACGGCTCAATCCACAATCTGCCAAAGCTTATTATAAGCGGGGCATAGCTTACGCAGCCAAGAGCGAACAGGCCGAAAAGGCGGCTGAAAAAATAGGGAAGGCGTTAGCATATCCTACCCGGATCGAATTTGTCCAATCGCCGCTCTCGGACGTCATCGAGTACCTGAAGGACCTGCACCACATCGAGATCCAGCTTGATATTGCTACATTGAAAGACGCGGGCATCAACAAAAACACCCAGGTGACGTTTAATATCAAGGGAGTGAGTCTGCGGTCAGGCTTGCAGTTGATGCTCAAGCAATTCAGACTGACCTATATAATACGAAATGAAGTGCTGTTAATCACTACGTCCAAGGAGGCTAATAGGGACATCGCCGACTTCACGGAAGCGATCCGACTCAATCCGCAGTATGCCGAGGCATATTTTGAGCGTGGCATGGCTTACGCAGCCATGAGCCAATCGGAGGGCGTACAGACTGGAAGGTATATAGGGAAGGCGTTAGCCTCACCTACCCATATTGATTTTGTCCGAGTGCCGCTCTCGGACGGCATCGAGTATCTGAAAGACCTCCACCACATCGAGATTCAGTTTGACGTTGCTGCATTGAAAGTCGCGGGCATCAATGAAAACACCCAGGTGACGTTTAAGATAAAGGGAGTGAGTTTGCGGTCAGGCTTGCAGTTGATGCTCAAGCAATTCGGGCTGACTTATACAATTCAGAATGAAGTGCTGTTAATCACCACGCCTAAAGAGGCTAACAGAGAGATTGCTGACTTCACGACGGTCATTGATATGCCCGGGGCAACGGCCTATCTGCGTGCCGAAGCCCTCAGTTTTCGCGGAATGACATACGGCCAGAAGGGCGACTTAGAAAAAGAGATTGCCGACTACACGACGGTCATCGATCTGCCCGGGGTAACGGCCTATCAGCGTGCCGGTGCCCTTGTGAATCGCGGAATAACATACGGCCAGGATGGCGACTCAGAAAAGGAGATTGCCGACTACACGACGGTCATCGATCTGCCCGGGGCACCGGCCTACCTGTGTGCCAAGGCCCTTGTGAATCGTGGATTGACATTCCGCGAGAAGGGCGACTTGGAAAAGGCGAATGCCGACTACACGAAGGTCATCGATCTTCCCGGGGCACCGGCGAATTTGACAAAAAAGGCAAGAGAACTTCTGGATTCGCCTGGAAAGCAGTAAGAGCCACTTCTGTGCTGCAAATCTCACTCCTTTCCCCTCTCCCAAAAGGGAGAGGGGAGTTTTCGGACAGCCTCCGACTAATTGCCGGCGTCGGCGTCGGCGTCGGCACCCTTCTTCGCCTTGGCACCTGCCTTGGCCTTGGCAGCACCGGCTTTGCCCTTGGCGGGCTTGGCAGGCCTTGCGAGCTTGGCGGGCTTTTCAGGCTTGTCCAAGCCAGGATCGGCATCACCGAACTCACCGCCGGCATCTTCTTTTACTTTTTTGGCTGCCGGTTTTTTAGGAGCAACATGATCTCGCGCTACCTTCGGCGCACCGCCATCGCCGCTCTTGGGCTTCTTCGGCAACACCTTGGGCTGCTCGTCGTCCGGCGGCGGCTTGCGGCTCTCGTTGTGGACGACCGGGTTGGTCTGTTCCACCTCACGCAAACATTGGATGGTTCCGCCTTCGGTGGCCAAGTAGATCCGATCGGTCTTGCCATTGCTGATCATGATTGGCATGGTGCTTGTCGGCAGGCTGTCGAGTAGAGTGCCGTTGCGGGCATCGAGAATCCGCAGACAGCCCACCTTATCGGCGGCATACACTCGCTGCTTCCCTGCCGCGACGAAATGGAGTACATCCGGAGCGAACCAGATCTGTTTGCCGGTTTTGGCGTTAATGCAGAACATGCCGCCCAATTCGGTGGTGGCATAGACGCGATCTTCAATCACCACGGGTGAATCGATGACCGGATCCGGCGTGGCGAATTTCCACAGAAGTTCACTAGAATGTTCCAGCATGGCATAGACGTAGCCATCGCTCGAACCGGCGTAAATCACACCTGAATCGCCCAGCACTTTTGGGTCGGCCGGCAAGTAGGCGGGCGGGCTATTAAAGGTTTCGCGGGTTTCCTGGCGGTGTTTGTCAGGGTAGCGTTCGGCAACGAATGTGTCTTCCGAGCGGCGGTCGATGCGGCCGACATAGAGATAACCGCGATCAGTACCCCAAGTCACAAACTCTTCATTGAGGTTCTGCGAGGTCACCACTGGTGGAACCAGGGCGCGGCCTGTCGAATTGCAAGCCAGTGGCGGAATATAACCCTGGCGGATGCGGATGTTCTCGCGGCGTTCTTCTTCGGCCTTCTTGGCCGCTTCTTTCTTCTCGTCTTCCGACATTTCCGCTGCGTTAGGATTGATTTTGCCGAGTTCCTTGGCTGCGTCCGTGATCGGCTCCAAACGATAGGCGAGGATCATGCCGGACACGATTGGCACATAAGCCCGCTTGCTGCTCAGTGCCGGTCCGCCACAGGGAGCGCCATTGATCGTAGTTTGGTAGAGGATATCGCCCGTATAACGATTCATCACATAGAGCGCGGAACCATTGATCGTGGCAATCAGATCGCGATAGATGCTGGGAGGAAGACTGGGATGGCTGGGCTGTCCGATCATTTTTGACCAGAGCTTTTGACCCGTTTCCGCGTCCATTGCTTCCAGGGTCGCGCGGTTTGATTGTGCGTAGAGCACGCCATCGCAAACAACGATCGTCTGTAATCGGCCTTGGCTACGGTTGACCTGGGCCTGTGTGACCCATGCCCGGGTCAGGCCGTAGCGCTGGACCACCGCTTCAGTAAGAATTTCATTGTTCAGAGCGGCCGTCAGTTGTCCGGCCGAGGACAACAACACTCCCAATATCGTGACCAACAAGAAACGCCGCATCGCCGTTCTCCCGCGTACTTTGGATGGAAACCTGATTCGTAGACATAATGATTGGATCAGTCCTTTCGTCTGCGGCTCCGTCAAAAAGGGTAAGAAACCTTTATAGCCCTTTAGGGTGGGTTTTGCATTCTACGCAAGTGACTGATCCAACCATTATGTCTACGGCTGCCGTTTTCCGCAACACATACTACAAAGGTCTCCCCTATCCTTGCCGCCACCCCCAAGAACCGGTAGCATGGAAAAGATCAAGATTCTTCTGGACCACCAAGAAGGCGGAACGGTATGTCGATCAAGATTCAATGCCCGAACCCAGGCTGCGGCAAGCGGTACGAAGTCAAGGACGAGAGCCTCGGCCGGCGCGCAACCTGCAAGAAGTGCGGGGCCACGTTCACCGTGGAGATGCGGGCCGACGAGACGGCCCACCCAGAGCCACGCGACCGCCAGGATTCGTCGGCATCGCTGCCCCTTTCCGGGGATGGCAAAGGATCGCAAGAGCTTCGTTTCGATACCGTCACGCATGCCGTATTGCCGGGCCGAACCTCCCCTCGCCTTGAGGGAGAGGTGTCGGGGGTGGATGCGGATATTGTCGCCAGGGAAGCTGGCGTGCCGGAGAAGATCGGGCGGTTCGATGTCCGCAGGCGGTTGGGTGCCGGTGCCTTTGGCCAAGTGTACCTAGCCCGCGACCCGCTGTTGGACCGTGATGTGGCCCTGAAGGTGCCCCGCGCCAGCGCGCTCCAGTCGGAAACCCGCCGAGCCCGGGTACTCATCGAGGCCAAAGCAGCCGCGCAGCTCCGCCATCCGAACATCGTGCCGGTCTATGAGGCTGGTCGCGACGGCGAAACCTATTATATCGCCTCGGCCTTCATCGAAGGTGAGACGCTAGAAGGCACCATTGACGAGAAGCGGCCCGACTTCCGTCAGGCGGCCAAACTGGTGATGGACCTGGCCGGGGCACTGGATTACGCCCATGGGTTGGGTGTCGTGCATCGCGACGTGAAGCCGGCCAATATCATGCTCGACCGTAAGGGCAATCCGCTCTTGATGGATTTCGGGTTGGCTCGCCTGGAAGCAGCCGAGAGCAAGCTGACGCACGACGGTACCGTGCTGGGCACACCGTCCTACATGCCGCCGGAGCAGGCGGCTGGGCAACTGGACATGGTCGGCCCGGCCTCGGATCAGTACAGCCTGGGCGTGGTGCTCTATGAACTGCTCTGCGGCGCGACGCCCTTCTCCGGTCCGCCGTCGCTCGTGATTTCCCTGGTAATCAACCAGGAGCCGCTCTCGCCGCGGAAGGAGAACCCGTCAATCCCCAAGGATTTAGAAACGATCTGTCTGAAGGCGATGGCCAAGGTCCGCTTGCATCGTTATCCGAGTTGTCAGGCACTGGCCGAAGATTTGCGGCGATGGCTCACGGGTGAGTCGATCACAGCAAGGCGGGTAAGCCCGGCCGAACGGTTCGTGCGATGGTGCCGGCGGAATCCACTGATGGCGGTGCTGGCGGGTACCGCCGCAATACTTCTGATCCTGGTAGCGATCGTTGCCAGCGTCGGATACGCGAGCACATCAAGGGCACTGACAACCGCCGAGATTGAACGAAAACGCGCAGAGAATGCCCTAGTTACTGCTGAAACCGAGCGACAACGCGCGGAAGAGCAACGAAAACGAGCAGAGAATGCCCTTGGTACCGCTGAGACTGAGCGACAACGTGCGGAAGAGCAACGAAAACGAGCTGAGAGTAGCCTAGAACGCGTCGTGAAGGCGCAGAAAGAACGAGCCTTGGCTCAGGTGGAGTCGCTTCGTCGGGCGGAGATTGGCCAAGTGCCGGTCTTGATTAAGGCTATGGCACCGTTCGGCGATGAAATCGGCCCGCGGCTGAGGCAACTGTCGCAGCAAAAGGAACTTTCCACGAAGGAACGCCTAAGGATCAGCTTGGCTTTGGTTCACGAAGATCCGAAGCAGGTGAATTACCTGCGCGATCGCCTGCTGGAAGCCGAGCCGGCAGAACTGCCTGTGATCTGCACCACTTTGCTGCCGTACAGTAAGAATCTTACTACGGAAATGTGGTCGGTTATGGACGACCCGCAGGCAGCGAAGGGCAAACGATTCCGCGCTGCCTGCGCCCTGGCGGCCTTTGATCCCGAAGGAACCGGTTGGGTCCAGGCAGCGCAGCCGACAGCCGATGTGCTGGTGACCGAAAACCCGCTCTATGTCAGCACCTGGATGGAGGCTCTGCGGCCGGTATCCAAGAGGCTCTTGCCACGGCTTCAGGATGTTTTTCACGATGCGAAGCGTACGGATTCGGAGCGAACGGTGGCCACGGGCATTTTGGCCGACTACGCGGCCGGAGAACCCAGGGTGCTGGCCGAGCTAATCTGCATGGCAGACGCAAGGCAGTTTGCCATACTGCTGCCGAAGCTCCAGTCACACGGCACGCAGGCTGTAGCTACCCTGGAGTTTGAACTGACGAAAAAGATTGCCCAGGCTCTTCCGGACGACGAAAAGGAGAAGCTGGCCAAGAGGAAGGCCAACGCTGTGGTGGCATTGCTGCGCATGAATCAGTCCGAGAAGGTCTGGCCGCTACTGCGGCACAGTCCCGACCCCAGGGTGCGGAGCTACTTAATCCATTGTCTGATGCCGCTGAGCGTCGATCCGAAAGTTGTCATACGACGTATGAACGAGGAGAACGAAGTATCCATTCGGCGGGCGTTATTGCTGGCGCTGGGCGAGTTTGACAAGATTGCGATACCCGCCGCTGAGCGTAAGAATCTAATCCCCAAGTTCTTGAGCATGTACCGTGAAGACCCAGACGCGGGTATCCATGCTGCGGCCGAGTGGCTGCTGCGGCAATGGGATCAGCATGAGCAACTTCGGGAGATCGATCGGCAGCTTGTCAGTGTAAAGGCACGAGGAAACTCGAACTGGTGCGTGTCGCCTCAAGGGCAGACGATGATAATCATCCGGGGGCCGGTGGAGTTCCAGATGGGCACGCCGAACACAGAAATGAACCGTGACAGGGACGAGGTTCAGCACCGTCGGAGGATAGACCGCACGTTCGCAGTCGGGAGCAAAGCGGTCACCGTAGGGGAGTTTCTGGCGTTCTTGAAGGAAGTTCCGAGCATCGATTTAGAGGTAGAGAATGCCTCTTTGAAGAGCGTCGCCCCGACGCAAGATTGCCCGATGCACGGAGTGTCTTGGTATTGGGCGGCGGAATATTGCAACTGGCTGAGCGAGAAGGAGGGGTTAACAGAAAAACAGTGGTGTTACGAGACGAATGCGGCGGGGCGGTACGACGAAGGAATGAAGCCGGCAGCGGATTTTCTGAACCGAACAGGTTATCGTTTGCCAACGGAGGCGGAGTGGGAGTATGCTTGTCGGGCCGGTGCAGCGAGCAGCCGTTACTATGAGGAATCGCGGGAGCTTTTGCCGAAATATGCGTGGTACAATGAGAACTCAAAGGATCGTTCATGGCCGGTCGGGAGTCTGAAACCGAATGATCTTGGGTTATTCGACATGCAAGGGAATGTGCGTCAATGGTGCCATGATTCCGGTTTGAATTACCTCGTGGCCGAAGATACTGGAGACACGTCTACTGCGACGCATAAGGAAAATCGCATCACGCGTGGTAGTGGGTACGGTGGAGATTTCAGAGACGCACGTTCCGCCAGCCGTGGCATTCTCCCACCCGGGGTACATTTCGCAGGTGTCGGTTTCCGCGTGGCGAGGACTTACCACTAATTTAGTTTGAACGACAGGTGTTGATCGTAAGGTGGCGAAGTGCTAGTCGAGCTGTGATCGAGATTCCACTACCCGAATTACTCACTTCGCGAATTGATCACACTTAGACTCAAACGTGGCAAGTCCGGAAAACCACCTGGGATGCCTTGGAGCGGCGATGGCGACAAATTGAGGGACCAAGTAATTCGTGAAACTGGTTGTTCGGCACAGCCGCTCCGCAAGCTACGATCCCATCCTAGGCTTCTTTTACTCACCAGGGTATGAACGGCTACGTTCTTTACTTTTTTCGAGTCGGAGTCGCTTTGCCTCGGCAAAAGCAGCCGCAGCCTTGTCACGTTCACCCCTCTTTTGATAGGCTACGCCACGGCTGGCGTAGGCTATGTCATTTTTCGGGTCAAGACGGATTGCTTCGTTGCAATCGGAGATGACCTTGTCGTATTCGCCCTTGTAGAGGTAGGCTGTGCCACGGTTGGTGTACGCACCGGCGTGTTTCGGGTCGAGTCGGATTGCCTCGGTGCAATCGGAGATAACCTTGTCGTATTCGTCTTTGTTGAGGTAGGCCGAACCACGGTTGTTGTAAGCATTGGCGAGTTTCGGGTCGAGTCGTATAGCCTCGGTGTAATCTTCAATGGCCTTGTCGAATCCACCTTTGTAGTGGTGGGCCATACCACGGCCGATGTAGGCTAAGGCGAGTTTCGGGTCGAGCCGTATAGCCTCGGTGCAATCCGCAAAGGACTTGTCATATTCGCCCTTGTTGAAGTAAATATTGCCGCGGTTGGCGTAGGCCATGGCGAATTTCGGGTCGAGTCGTATAGCCTCGTTGTAATCCGCAAAGGACTTGTCATATTCGCCCGTATCGAAGTAGATATTGCCGCGGTTGTTGTGAGCTTTGGCGTGTTTCGGATCAAGTCGAATGGCTTCGTTGTAATCCGCAAATGCTTTGTCGGACATGCCTTTGAACGAGTAGGCTTTGCCCCGATTGAAGTACGCGTCGGCGTAATCGAGCTTGATCCGGATTGCTTCGTTGAAGCAAGTGACGGCTAGGTCAAAGTCTTCTTTTTCAAATGCAGGCAATTTCTCGAACGCAAGCTTTCCTTGACGGACAGCGTCTTCAGCCAAGAACTGGTGGTCGGCTTTGCTGAGCGTCGACAGCGGCACTGATACGACCTTGCCGCCAGGTTTCTTCAAGACCACAGAGGCACCATCTACTCGCACCAGTTCAGCTTCAGCCTTGCGGTTGCCAGAGTCGGTCCATTCGCGAGCGAGTGTCGGACGAAGAGAGAGAATGCAGAGAACGGAAAGAACAGAAAGACCTAATCTGAGTTTCATCGCAGACCTCCAATAGGAAAAGAAGGTTGTTTTCAGCGGATTGCCAATAGGCAAAAGGACGCCGCGTCTATCTTCAAATACGTCACCATGGGTATTGTCAAACCGGCAGACGGCCCCAGCTTCAGGGTCCGCACGCAACCTTCAGTCTACCCCGCAAGAGCAGGATTACAAGGGCCTATGCAAGAATCATCTAGCGGACCAACGTGCCAGGTGATAAATGACAGCAAGTCTATAGCTGGAAAGTTTTGTGTGTGGCAGGAAGGCAAGAAATACACCCAAAAGGATTGTGTTTAGCTACCGATCGCAAGCTAGCCACCTTGAAAACGGGCGATCGGGCATCAAAGCGTCCTGGTCGAATCTGTGCCGCGAGTGCCAATTCTCCACCAAAGTGCAGTAAATGATAGAATGGGCTGTCGAGAGGGCTGACGTCACCAAGTAATGTCGCTACTTGTCCTGGAACGCTTGGAACACAACGATCCTGCAATTTCCTAATCGACCAAACCTCGTAAGCCGACACTCGCCAACTATCTTCTACAGAGAAAGAAACTCGGGTTATCCAAATGCCATTACCAATACCCTGCGGCGGACCCGGCGCGCTGGACAGTTTTTGGGTAAAGTTAAGGTGTGTTGTTTTTACTGAGACTAGCGGCCCGCGACACCCCCTCAGGTGTCGCGC
>Ga0194058_10001737_pt1 | contig 10804 bp, 8 predicted proteins | sample SepL4417m_MetaG_FD_155490 | JGI IMG/M metagenome (GOLD analysis project Ga0194058, IMG submission 155490) | Anoxic zone freshwater microbial communities from boreal shield lake in IISD Experimental Lakes Area, Ontario, Canada - Sep2016-L442-17m | ecosystem: Environmental > Aquatic > Freshwater >... | reverse complement strand
GAAAAACAAAAACGCTCCTGCTGGTCCACAGGGGACTTAACCAAGAGCGTCGATACAAGGTAATCCAAGAGATATTCAGAGTATAAAATCCTTACAAAAGTTTAATTACCCCTGAAGTGTCAAGTGGCAATGAAATCCGCAGTGTGGTTATGGCTGGTAAACGCCTTGCTCGCTTTCCAATGACAACTATCGATAACACTGAAATGTGGAAAATTGGTAAGCATTTAAAAACAAGACCTAACAATGCTCCATTTTTTGAACCTGGTCTTGTGGCTGGTATTTACTGTGCTGCCATGATGGCTCAGATTGATGTGCTCTTGGAACATGATCACTGCTGGAGCGAGATTTGCAATGAAAGCGTAATCGAAGCTGTTGATTCGTTGAATCCGTATATGCATGCCAAGGGTATAGCCAATATGGTTGATAATTGTTCAACAACTGCTCGTCTAGGGGCTCGCAAATGGGGACCTCGTTTCGATTATGCTGTTATGCAGACGGTTATACCTGCTATTGATGCTACTCAGGCAGATGATGGAATCAACGAAAATCTTTTGCACAAGTTCAATGAACACGAAGTTCATGACGCATTGAAGGTTTGTGCAACTATGCGTCCACCAATTGACATTGCCGTATTTTAAGCAGTCAAGGATTGCAAAAAGACAGAGGGAATTAATTTTCTTCCCCCTGTCTTTTTTTTATTTTTTGATTAATTGACTCAATTTTATTCCCAACCCTTGCCAAAAATAAGAATCTGCGCTAGGATAATAAAGCAATTAATTTATTAAGAAAATTAAATAGTGAAATGCTTTAATTTCACCTTGGCTTTCTTGATAATTTCCTTTTGCAAAGGGAATTTTTTGCATTATCAAGCACTATTTTAATAATTAAAAACGGCAGTTGCAGTGCTAGCTACCAAACAAAATAACATTATGACAATCAAAAAAAGTGCAATTTTGGACAAACTCGCTCAAGAAGTCGACAAAATCCAAGCAAACGAAGTTAAACCTACAAGCAAGGCAAAAAAGGCAATCATTGCACCAATCGTCGAAGAAAATTTATCCCCAATGGGCGTCCTTTTGGAAGAAAACCCCATTAAAGTTCCCCAGGTAGGCGATGTGCTTGAAGGAAAAGTTATCGATATCACCTCCAATTCCCTTTTATTGGATTTGGGTTGTTTTGGAACAGGAATTGTGCTTGGCAAAGAAATCAAAGACGGTCTAGCGATCGGTAAAGTCAAGCAAGGGGATACCGTAACTGCGACCTTGACCGACATCGAAAATGAAGATGGTTTTGTGGAACTTTCCATCCGGGAAGCTTCTTATGAGCGAGCATGGGACGATCTTGAAATCAAACGCGATGCAATGGGCGTAGTTTCAACCAAAGTTTTGGATGCTAATAAGGGAGGTTTGATGGTTGAAGTCAATGGAATCATGGGCTTTATCCCTGTTTCTCAACTTTCCAGCGAACACTATCCACGCGTGGAAGATGGCGACAAGAACAAAATTCTGGAATTGCTCAAAAAATTGGTGGGCAAAGAAATGCAAGTGCGCATTTTGGATGTTGACCGCGAAAGTGAAAAATTGATCGTCAGCGAACGAGCCGCTTCCAGCGAAAAAGAAAAGGAAGTGATTGCGAAACTGCAAGCTGGTGACATCATCGAAGGTGAAATCAGTGGCGTGGTTGATTTTGGAGCTTTTGTAAAATTCTTGCCAACTTCTCGCCAAGGCTCTACTCGAGACAGCGACAAATTGGAAGGCTTGGTGCATATTTCCGAGCTGGCTTGGCAACTTATTGCTGACCCTCGTTCCATCGTCAAGACTGGCGACATTGTGAAAGCCAAAATTATTGGCATTGATGAAACTCGCATTTCTCTTTCCATGAAAGCGTTGGCGCAAGATCCTTGGATTGCAATTGCTGAAAAATATACCGTGGGAGATTTGGTTCAAGGTAAAATTGACAAAATCAACCCTTTTGGAGCCTTTGTTTATCTCGACAAAGACATCCACGGCTTGGCACATGTGAGCGAATTTCAAGAAGTTTATCCGGGCAAAAAGATGGATGAAATCCTGCGTGCAGGTGAAACATATTCTTGGAAAATTCTTTCTATTGAGCCAAAAAATCACCGCATGGGTTTGATGCTAGTAAAGGAAGAAAAGTAGTCTTCTTGATCCTACAAAAATATTCTTGCAAAAACCGCCAACTTTCGGCGGTTTTTGTGTTCAAATGAGTTGCTTTTTGCTAGAATATAGCTATACTTAGATAAACTTAAATCAAAAAACTATGTACAACTCAAACAAACTAATCATTTCTTTTAATGGACAAGAGGGTTCTGGTAAAAGCACTATTGCCACTATGGTTTCGGAGAAACTTAACTTGCCTCGTTATTATATGGGGCAACTGTTTCGTGATATGGCCAAAGAGAAGGGCTTAGATCTCGTAGAATTTAGAAAAATTTGTGATAATGATCCAGATTTTGACAAAAAAGTTGATGCCTATGTTGTAAGACTTGCCAAAGAACAAGACAAATTTATTATCGAAAGTCGGACAGCTTGGCACTTCATTCCTGATTCTATAAAAATATACTTGAAAGTTGACCCTATCATAGCTGCTGAAAGAATCCTGAAATCAATGTCCGCGAAACAAAATCGTGGTAACGAGGATAGTAATTTAAATACAATTGAAAATATAAAAAGTAGTATCCTTAGAAGAAGAAAAGAAGATAGTGAAAGATATTTTTCCCTCTATGGCATCCGCCAAGACGAAGAAAAAAATTATGATTTGATTGTTGACACCACCAAGCTAACCGCAGAAGAAGTCTTCTTGAAAGTTATGAATTTTATTGAATCATCAATACATGGTTCCAACTAAACACTATCTCTAAATTTTTACGAGCTTGTTTGCTTTTTAGACCATTATGAGCGAGAGCGAGTACTGAGCGATTTGGTCATAGTTCCTGACCAAAGAGTGTGTCCTAAAAAGCAAACAAGGGAAGTAAAAATTTCCAGCTTAATTTCTGAAAACTATAATTTACATATGGTTCTAAAATAATGGCTCAGTTTATCAAAAAAATTCAAAATTTTGCGCACCGAGAAGATCTCTGGAAAAAAGATTCCAAAATCTTGGTTGGTGTTTCAGGCGGACCGGATAGCGTTTGCCTTTTGGAAATGCTGGTTTTTTTGGCCAAAAAATACAATTTTCAGCTTCAAATTGCCCATGTCAACTATGGCCTGCGCGGACAAGATTCAAAAGCTGATGAACTTTTCGTGCAAGCACTTGGAAAAAAACACGGCCTCAAAGTCAACAGATTGAAGCCAAAAAAGACTGCTTACGAAGGAAATTTGGAAAACGCCCTGCGCGAAATTCGTTACGCCTATTTTGAAAAACTTCGCCAACAACTCGGTTTTGATCTTATTGCCGTGGGACACAATCAAAACGATCAAGCCGAAACTGTGCTATTGAAACTTTTGCGTGGCGCAGGGCTCAATGGCTTGAGCGCCATGAAACCAAAAACAGAAAAAATCATCCGACCACTTCTCCAAACCAGTCGCCAAGAAATCTTGAACTATCTAAAAGAAAATGAAGTGCCCTTTTGCTTGGACAAAACCAACAATCAAAACGACTTTACGCGCAACAAAATTCGCAACCAGCTAATCCCCCTGCTGGAAAAAGATTTCAACCCCGCTATTTCAGAAACGCTCAGCACGCTTTCCTATTCCATTGCAGATGATTATGCTTTTATTTCCAAAACAGCGACAACCTTCGTCAAAACTATTCTCAAAAAAGAAAAAGCTGTTTTCACTGAAGAATCCTTTTTGGCGTTACCACCCGCAATTCAAAGACAAGCCCTGAGACAAATTTTTTGCGCCTTATGCAAGCAAAGTCAAGATTTTTCTTTTCAACAAATTGAAGAGCTCCGAAAAATCATCAAAAGCCCCAAAAGCAAAACCCAAAATGCAAGCATCGGGGGCTTGAAAATCTCCAAAAAAGGTGCTACCATTGAAATATTCTGCTAAATAAAATTAATAAATACAGTTTACGCGTTTCACTTTTTTATTTTTCAGCTTTTTACAAATATTATTTTTTTACGGCTTTCGTATGAGCACCAGCGAATGTAAGACAAGTAAAAAGATACATATTTGTAAAAAGCTGAAAGAGTAAACGCATAACTCCTGCTAAATTCAAAATTATGGAAAAATTGCTCAAAAACATTGCAATCGTGGTTTTTTTGTTTCTGCTAATCTCAGGTTTAATGGTTTTGTATAGTACCCCAACCCAAAAACCAATTGAAGTCTCCCTCAGCGAACTCGCCAACCAAATCAACGATGGCAAAGTCAAGGATATTGCGGTTGAAAGCAACAGTTTGATCATCAACTTGCTCGATGGAACCAAAGAAAAATCCGTCAAAGAAGCGCAAAGTTCACTGACTGAATCCCTGAGCAACTACGGCGTTGACAAAGAAAAAACCAAAAGCGTCAAAATTGACATCAAACAAGCCTCCAGTTGGGATGCCTTTTTGCAAGGAGTAATTTTGCCATTCTTGTTGCCCTTTCTCTTGGTGGCAGTTTTCATTTGGTTTATGCTCAAACAAGCTCAAAAAGGCAACTCTCAGGCTCTTTCTTTTGGCCTCAGTAAAGCCAGAATGACTGATCCAAAAGACAAAAAGAAACGCACCACCTTTGCAGATGTTGCAGGAGCCAAAGAAGCCAAAGAAGAACTTGGTGAAATCGTGGAATTTCTGAAACATCCAAAAAAATTCATTGAAGTAGGCGCAAAAATTCCCAAAGGAGTTTTGCTTTTGGGTTCACCAGGAACCGGAAAAACCCTGATGGCGCGCGCTGTGGCTGGTGAAGCCGGCGTACCATTTTTCAATATTTCCGGAAGCGAATTCGTGGAAATGTTCGTGGGGGTTGGAGCCAGTCGTGTGCGAGATCTTTTCAAACAAGCCAAAAAAAGTGCCCCTGCCATTGTCTTTATTGATGAAATTGACGCCGTTGGTCGTCATCGTGGCGCAGGACTGGGTGGTGGTCATGACGAAAGAGAACAAACGCTGAATCAAATTTTAGTAGAAATGGATGGCTTTGAAAATGAAACTAGTGTAATCGTAATTGCAGCCACCAACCGACCAGATGTTTTAGATCCAGCCCTTCTTCGTCCAGGTCGCTTTGATCGCCGAGTTACCATGGATTTGCCTGATATCAAAGAACGCGAAGAAATTCTCAAAATTCATATGCAAAACAAACCAATGGCCAAAGGCATTGATATTCATCAATTGGCTGAGCGAACTTCTGGTTTTTCAGGGGCAGATTTGGCAAACTTGGTAAATGAAGCTGCCATCCTTTCTGTTAGACGCGAGAAAAAAGAAATTGCAGGCCCAGAGCTCAAAGAAGCCATTGAAAAAGTGATTCTTGGACCAGAAAGAAAAAGTCGCGTGGTTAATCAAAAAGAAAAAGAAATTGTTGCTTACCATGAAGCAGGACATGCTCTTATTGCAGCCTTGCTTCCAAACGCTGACCCAGTGCAAAAAGTTTCCATCATTGCCCGTGGACAAGCTGGTGGCTACACCCTTTCCGCTCCGACTGAAGACCGGCATTTGCATTCTAAGGCCTATTTTATCGATGAATTAGCCACTCTGCTCGGTGGACATGTGAGCGAAAAACTCTATTGTGGTGATGTAACCACGGGACCTTCTAATGATTTGGAAAGAGCCACCCATATGGCACGCGCCATGGTCACTCGCTATGGCATGAGCCCACTTGGGCCACGCACCTTCGGCAAAAAAGAAGAATTGGTTTTCTTGGGTCGCGAAATGCATGAAGAAAAAGATTATGCCGAAAGTACTGCCCAAGCCATTGACAATCAAGTTTCTATCTTCATCGAGCAAGCAGCCAAAACAGCTGAAAAAATGCTGACTGAAAAAAGTGACATTCTGAAAAAAATTGTGGCCTATCTTTTGGAAAATGAAACTCTCGAAAAAGAAGAGTTCGATGAAATTGTAGGTCTGAGTCAAGAATAACCCACCAAAAACCCAAAAAAACTAACGGTCTTTTGTTATGCAAAAAATTGATTATCGAGAAATCCTGACAAGCGCCTTCTGGTCAACCTGGAGAAACAAATTCCTTTGGCTTTTTGGTTTTTTTGTTTTCCTCGGTAGCTTGCTAGAAAATTTGAGCATCAACCAAAACATCCTTTCCAAAAACGATACACCCTTGCTATTATTCGACGCCACAGAAAAACAATCACTCCTATTCCCCATTATCTTATTTATTTTCTTCACCTATACCCTTAGAAATCTAAGTACCGCATCCATAATCCGTGGCCTGCGAAACCCAGCCCTATACAAACAAAAGAAAGCTCTTGAAATCATCAAAGAAATGTTTCATTATTTCGGAAGACTGGTTTGGCTCGATTTTTTTCTTGGCACTGGCTTGCTAGTTGTTTTTTTTCTTTTATCCTTACCAGTCACCAGCCTATTTTCCCTGAAGGCAACAACATTTGCCATTTCTAGCCTCACTCTTGCTAGTCTTATTTTTGCCTCCCTCCTTTTTTTGGCATTTTTTCTCAGAAAATACAGCTATCTATTCATTATCCTTGGCGATCTTAACTTTAAAAATGCCCTGGAATTTTCCTATGACTTATTTAAAAAAAATACCAAAGCAAGCCTACTAATGCTCGCCATTGCGACATTTGCTTTAATTTGTGCTATTGGAATCCTCTTTCTACTTTTAGCCCTGCTTTTCTTAATCATATTACCCATCATTATCAATACCCACAGCCCAATCCTTTCGGGGGTCACTTTATTTTTAATTATGCTTGGCTTAATTTTGATTACTTTCGGGCTTTCATTGTTTAATGTTTTTTTGCAGGCCGTCTGGCTTGATTTTTTCTCCCAAATTTCCATGGAAAAAATTTCCGAAGAAAAATTAACCCCTATTGCAATAGTTGAAGATGAAGTTTCAATTCCAGAAACAGTCTAGTTTTAAAAAAATTCCCAAGGGTTTATAGCTCAGTTGGTTAGAGCGCTACATTGACATTGTAGAGGTCTGCAGTTCGAGTCTGCATAAACCCACCATTTTAAATAACAAAAAAGCATCAAGTCATTCTCGATGCTTTTTTTATTGCCAACACTAAAATATTTAAATTTATCTTATCACGCAAGCATTATTTGAGCATATTGATTTAGCTCCTTTGCAAGTCGGAGAGCCGTCGCATTGCGTCTGACAAACAGCATTACCAGCAATGCCATCCATACAACCAATTGAGGGAGCTTTCAAACTAGAGCCAGCAGTTTTTGGACAAGCAGTTTTAGTTCCATTTATCATAACGAAAGTATCCCCATTACCATTTGCGGCAGCCTGAAGACATGCAGTGGTGTTCCCGATTTGAACACTACCATTATATGAAGCCAAACCAGTATTAACCGTTACCCCACCCGCACTGAAACCTAAACCATTATTACTATAGGCCAAACTAAATGGAAACTGATCATTCTTATTTCGCAAGGATTCCTTCCCAGCTTCATCAGAAATTCCATAATTCGTAAGTCTAGCCGCGGTGCTAATTGCTACCCCCTCTCCAATTTGATAAAGTGCCGCTTCAGTTGTTTGACCCGCACCAGCATTCATAATAATTTGGGTGCCCAATTGGTCAATTTGAAGCAGAGCATTCTGTGCGATAGCCGCTGGCTGAGTAATCCGACCATTGGTAATCTTTGGCATAAAACCATTCACATTTTGAGTTTTAGCAATTTCCTGAGCTCTGGCAAATTCCGCGTTATATTTCTGACTAGCCACCATTGTAAAACAAGCGGGGTTATTTGCGCATTGCACAAAGGACATAATGCCTTTCATATTCCCATCCGCAAACATTCTTCGCGGATCCGTAACTTGAGATTGAATATTGGTCACAAAATTTTGTCCGCCAATTGCTTGCCGGGCTTGCGCAACCAAATAAGCATCATAATTTGGCCCAACTCCTTCATAATTTAACGATGACAACCGACCACGACTCACAGTATTGAAAAAAGTATTCATCTGAGTCATCGCTTTTTGTTGAGGAGAAAGAAACAAATAATCATTAAAGTCTCGAATTATCGTGCCACTATTGCCCTCACCAATAACAGCAGTTACTAGTTTCTGCTGAACCACTAAAGCTGCGATTTTTGCCAAAGTAATAGTTTGCTCTGTGATTGCATTGAGAATCTTATCCAGCAAACTCCGCCTTGCTTGTTGACCAGCAAGAACGGTTGCTTGCATGTTTGTCTTAAGATTTGCCTTATTTATAGTCGCATTTTTTGCATCAAAAGTTGCCATTTGAGCATTTACTGATACACAGAACGGGCTAGCACAAAGCATCACAAAAAGTAAACCAATGATTATAAATCCTTTTTTATTCATACCTATAAATTTCATTTTTTGTTTTCAGTTTAATTTATTCCATTTATTTCGATCTTATCCAAATAAGCCTGCAACTCAACCGAAAGAAAATCTGAAAAAATAGCCATCAAATCATTTATCTTTGTCAAATTGACTATTTTCCCCATTGGGTCATTTTTATTTTCAGAAATTAAAGCATCCGCTGACTGCAAAGATAGAACTCCATTAATTATTCTTACAAACTTCAAATGCAAATCAACCATTGTTTCTGGAACCTCCAGCATATTAAATTGTTGCAAAAAAACAGCCAAACGCTCTTTCATATCCGCAAAATACAAAACATTTTCAGATGAGGATACCTCAGAAAAGCGATTTACAAAATCTTCCCTAAAAGCAACAAACTCATCAGCGGTCGCTATTGGCACTGGCGCGTTACTTTCAAGCAAATACACAATTTGATTCAAATATATTATAGCATCCTGTTGTATAGCTTCTTGCCTTGCTGTCACAGAAAGTTTTGCATAAGATTGGGATTTAATTTTTAATTTATTTTTCTCAACAGTTGGGAAAGTACTCAAATCAACATTAGCTATATTAGCTTTTAGTGAGGACTCAGTAAAGGTTTTTATGTCAGCGGCTGAAACAACTTGTCCTTCTTTTGATTCAAGAAAAGCCTGAAAATCAGCCGTGAAAGAATCCGTCAAGGTTAAATCTGTTGCTGATGAAGTAGTTTGCGCAACACTAGCAGCTGTATTTTCAACAGTTAATTTATCCCCAGGAGCAGGCCTGAGAGGATCATAACCGCTTTTAACTTCAACCCCATCCGAATACCCATCACCATCAGTGTCTGCCACATCAACAGCTGTTCCATACAGAGCTTCTTCGGTGTCACTTAACCCGTCCTTATCAGAATCAATGTTTGCAATTGAGCTCTTACCACTACTACCATCATCAGAAGCAGCAAAGGAAAAATAATTAAAACCTGCAAAAAAAACAATGCACAAAATAAGTAAAATAAATTTTAGCTGTTTTATTTTCATATAAAAATTATACTATATTTTTCAAAAAAATGATAGTCACTAGTAATAGCTTTTTATGCTTTTATTTCTTTATTTCAAAGAATTTTCTATCTCCCAGCCGCAACCAGTGATAATAACCGGCCTCCTCCTTCAGTAACAACAAAAAGGCTTATTATTTTTGACACTGGGACATGGCAAGGATACAGAAACTTCAGCATATTTTTTTATACCTGTGTATTTGTACAATATTATGAAATAAAAATATAAGTATGTCAATAGCAATAATCCAGCTGTATTTTAACTTCCCCACGCATATTAAAAAATGTTCCATGTGGAACATCACAACTAGCACATTCGAAAAAAAATATTTTTCATTGTTCCACATGGAACAATGACCTTTTTACATTAAAAAAAGACACTAGCCTGACTAGTCAGGTGTCATCCACCCCCAAAAAACATATCAAACAAGCAATTGATTATCGACATTGTTCCATGTGGAACATTGACATCCAACAGGACAAACGCTTCTATCACATTGTTCCACATGGAACAATGTGATAAATACAAATGTTTTTACCTCTGCATATTGTTCCACGTGGAACAGTCCTTCCTACATTTAAAAGAATGTTATTGTTCCACATGAAACAATATCCATTGGAATCATAAGTAGCATTGTTCCACATGGAACAATGCTGAGTGAAAAGAGCTTCTCTATAGCCCATCAGATTAAAAAATCAACAAACAACTTTTAAGCCACTACAGTTATATAATCCAATTCAATTATCCAGTTTAAAAAACTCAATGCTTGGTATAAATAGTCATTGTTCCACATGGAACAATGACTATTCAAGTAATTGAAAGAAAAAAACCGGGAATGTATTCACAATAATGTTCCACATGGAACAAAAACCATACAAAAAAAGACGCTACACTAAGCCAAATATTAAGTTCAAAAAATAATCAACCTTTTTAAAAATATAAAAAGACAGGAGCCTCTTTAATAATAATGTTCCACATGGAACATTTCGGTTAAAATATTTGCTTTTTAGCATCGATTGTTCCCTGTGGAACATTAACAATGGCCAAAAAAATTTCAACGAAACCACTATTCAAATTGTTCCACATAGAACATTATACTCACATTTAACATAGCAATGTTCCATGTGGAACAATAAAACAAAAGCACTCAACAGAAATTAATTGTTCCATGTGGAACATTAGTAATAGCCATAAAGACTTTCAACAAACTAACCCTTCGGATTGTTCCACGTAGAACACTATACTCAATTTTAAAATAGTTATGTTCCACGTGGAACAATATAAAGCTAATCAGAGTACGGCGCGTTAAGGCATTTATTGCGTTGTTCCACGTGGAACAGTTGAGAACATATGAGTTGGAGGACTATATATTTG
>Ga0194058_10001736_pt1 | contig 10806 bp, 12 predicted proteins | sample SepL4417m_MetaG_FD_155490 | JGI IMG/M metagenome (GOLD analysis project Ga0194058, IMG submission 155490) | Anoxic zone freshwater microbial communities from boreal shield lake in IISD Experimental Lakes Area, Ontario, Canada - Sep2016-L442-17m | ecosystem: Environmental > Aquatic > Freshwater... | reverse complement strand
GGAAAGGCTCGCGACTGAGAGAGGAATTCAAGCCAGGGTGATCTCGATGCCGAGCTGGGAGCTTTTTATGGAGCAGCCCCCTGATTATAGAGATCGTATACTTCCTCCCGATGTCTCTGCGCGTTTATCTATTGAGGCAGCGTCTTCCATGGGATGGGCTAAATGGGTAGGCGATGGAGGGAGCAGCATCTCGGTGGATTGTTTCGGAGCATCTGCCCCCGGTTCTGAAGTTCTCAGGAATTACGGGTTTAACGTTGATAACGTTGTTGCTCGCGCAGCAGAACTAGTGAAAAGGTGACCAATGAAAATCGCTCTCGCCGGAGACTATGCAGGGCTCTCTGTTAAAAAAAAGATACTGGATCACTTGGCCGCCACTGGAAACGAATTTCTTGATTTGGGGTCTTTCTGACTTAAGCGGTTTGATTATCCCGATCATGCTGGAGTTGTAAGCCAGGCTGTCCGGTTATTTCTTTCCCTCCCTGACGATCGGGCGCCCCTTTTTTATCGTTATATCCATGATTTTAACTTCACCCGAAGTGATCTTTACGTTGGAAATTGTTCTGTTGGAGGGGTGAAGTCCTTCCACGATAGGCAGGACAACCGTGTAAGAACCGGGGATAAGATTGGCTTCTTGAAATGGACTGATGCTTGATACGGTTTTGTCTCCTTTCACTTCAACCTTTTCCATGACTTTGGTTTTTAGGGCTTTTTCGTATCGTGAAAAAAACTGATCAACATCAGCAGGCTTATCCACCGGCATAAACAGCCCACCGGTTTTGTTGGCCAGGGTTGAGTATCCACGCAGTCGCTTCTTATTTATTCCCAAAGCCAAAACATCAACAGCAAGTTTATCTTTAGTTTCGAGACTTTCTACTGCTTTGACAACGCCGTTGAACCCGCATTTGGTCGCTCCGCCAGTCACGATCAAAATTCTGGGAATGAGACTCCCTTGACTCCTAAAATCATGGTTCACAGAGTACGCTGCCGCAGCACATGGGTCTGTTTGTCCTCCCCAATCCGCATTCTCAAGTTTTTCTTTCAGTTGTTTGAAAGGAGGACTGCTCCAGTCGAACAGCATGTGACTGAGGCATGGTCCTTTTTTGTTGTTTTCATTTGATTTCTGGCAAACAAAGTCTCTAACGGCCAACTTCGATCCTGGAGGCAAAGTGCCTGGAAGCTTTGAGACAAAATTTACAGCGATTTTACTTCGGCTTGGAGACCAAGTTTTTCCTTGGCGGAGCATAATGCCGGAGTCGTCCAAAATGACCATAAGTTGCCAGTTGGCTGGTGCGCCGCTATAATTTTGAATTCTCACAAGAAGAGACCCGGGCAGTTGAAACTGTTCCGAGCGCGTCGTTTCTTGCCAGTCAGGTGTCTCTTTGTTACCGGAGGGTTTAGTCGGAGCCGCTTTTGGAGCAGACGACTCGCCGCCTTTACCTTCAGCAGTTGTTTCAACTTTGCCCGTGTCATCTGAGAGTGGGGGTTTTACGTTTGGAATTACTGGAGTTTCCACAACCATAGGCCCCTTTGAAGTCTGTGCGTCTGACTGCAGAACGCTCGTAGGGGCCTTTAAAGAAATTTCTACGGCCGATTGGGATTGAGTTTTACCGGATCCGTCCTGGGGGACCGGTTGGTCAAAAGCTACCGCGGGGCCTACGGAGTGATGACCATAGGGAATTTTCCCTACCCCTGCCAGAGTGCTTCCGGAGGAAATCACATCGTCCCCCGGTAATCTGGTGAACACAGGACTAAGGCTTTTGTCGGCACTCTGAAAACCGGACCAGTGGATGATCGGTTCTAAAAGATCGGCCTTATAAGCCGCAAATATTGCCACTGACACAAATATTGCGGCGATCAAGATCTTAATTGAATCAAAATTGCGGTCCTTTGTCGTTGCAACAGAACTCTCGCCCAGACCGTCATCGGTAGGTTTTCGGTCGTCTAAATCTTGATTAGGCATGTGTGGCCCCTTGTGGAGAGTCCGGGGAGGCGATAAGCCGAATCCTGTTCCCGGAGGACCGGGCGGTGATCATTCATCTAGGACGACGGTCTCCCGCCGCCTCAAGCGACCTACCCGGAAGCATCGGACGGGCCATCCTCAAGCGCTTCCCTATTCGGTCTTGCTCCGGATGGGGTTTACCTGGCTTCCCGTGTTGCCACGAGAACCGGTGAGCTCTTACCTCACCCTTTCACCCTTACCTCCAGAAAACCGGAGGCGGTTTACTTTCTGTGGCACTTTCCTTGGGGTTACCCCCACCGGGCGTTACCCGGCATCCTGCCCTGCGGAGTTCGGACTTTCCTCCCGCGCTCATAGCGCCGGCGATCACCTTGCCCCCCCAGACAGATCGCGTTATATGACACGCAAGAAAAAAAAGCAAGACTTCATAATATGTTCTGAAAACCCTTGAAATACAAATGAATTTATTGTACCATTTATTTATTCTGTCAGCTTCTCGCCAAAGGAAATGGGTTATGAATAGATATGGCGCTGGTACGATCTTTGCTCTATTGATCGCTTTGTTCTGTTCAGGATCGAATGTTGAGGCGAGCCTACCTGAAGGCTTGGATCAGAAACTGAGAATCCATAACTTTAATCTCTACTTCTCTCCTTGCGCCGCGAACGACATGATTCTCCAAGACATGAAAGGCGTGAGCGTAAACCTGTCCTCGTACCGAGGTAAAGTAGTCCTGCTGAATTTTTGGAGAATTGATTGCCCCCCGTGCTCCATGGAAAAGCCCATCCTGGAACGAATTTTCCGGAGTTATTCCGCGAGAGGACTTGTGATTTTAGCCGTAAACTTGTTCGACCCTGAGCACAAACAGCGGTCTTACCTGGAGAAGAACAGATTCAATTATACTTTTGCGTTTGATCCTGGAAATCGTTTTTCCATTAGAAACCAAGGTTTAACTACTAAAATCCCTACCTGTTTCGTGGTAAATTCAAATTCTGAAGCCATCTACGAGATAGCGGGTGTTCCTACGACCTATGTGATAAATCGAAGAGGACAAGTAGTGGGAAACTCAGTAGGGCTTGTAAACTGGGAGGAAAGCCCGTTCGCTGAATTCTTGGAGTCTTTGCTCAATCATCCATCTGGACCAATAGCCGAGAAAGCCAAGTCTTACGATAATATAGCCGGACACGGAAGCAACTCTCTCTCGGCTGAGCGCCTTCCAAGTTCCCGCGGGCCAGTAGCCGCCGTATACGCTCAAGCTCCTCCAACCATGTCGCCTGGCATGTCTTTGCAAGGGCAGGCACCCTCCAGTCTCCCTTTTCAGCCCCCGGTTTCTCCGGAGGCTAGACCGGACGGGCCTCCACCGGCCTCACCGTCCCCGGCATTAGAACCCACTTCTCTCACTGATGAACCAACTCAACGTACCAAAAAACCGGCCCGATCCGCAAAGAAACCTGAACCAAACCAATCGCCACAGTCAACAATCAATCCTCCGGGAGACAAGTCGCTCAAGCCCGCTTCGCAAAAAAAGTCACCGCGTACCTTTTCGCCAATATCTCAGGGGATGCCTCAGCAACCAAAAACCGGGGTCACCGTACCAGACCAGTATCTCCCGCCTTCGATCTCAACATCAGGTGCAACTGGTAGATCAGGATCTCTCCCCACCTTGCCTCCGGCACTTCCTTATGTCCCCTCTAGGCCATCTGATCAAGCTGTAAATCGTGGTATTTTTCCAGATCAAGGAACTGTTACTGCCCGCGTGCCGGCAACTCTCAGCAAACCCGCGGTTGGTGTCGCGTCTCAACGAGAAAAGGAACAGTCTTTGGAGCTTCCATCTGCACAACAATTGGGAGCGACAAACCCAATTGACGGTTTTATTCTAGACTCTTTCGGCCATGCCGGATTGTCTCGGCCTCAGCTCATCAAGCCGGGAGGCCAGGAATCACAACCGTCATCAGTGTTTGGACAAGTGGGCCAAGACATCAAACAGTTGGGCACTGGAATAAGAGAGACTTTTTCGAGACTACTACCCGGCTGGTGATGCGAGCCATCAAGAGAGAAGCTCGATCTTTGTAAGTGGATCTAACTTTACCAGGACACTTTGATTAAACATGGTTACCGACACCGCAAGTTGAGTTTCCCGGCGACGTCTAACCACAACTCCCTCGGCTCCTTGTAGCGGGCCTGACAAAATCATTACTCTCGCCCCTGGGACCAAACCTGGTCGAAGCGTCAAGTTCTGATCGGATCGGAGCGCTTTATCTACCGACTGAAGCTCCTGAACAAATCTTTCCTGGTCTGTAACCTTAATTATTCGAACTAGTTTTTTAGTATCATACAGTAAATTGTGCTGTTCTCTCTCCAGGGCGAAGCAGAGATATCCTCTGAAAATAGGAACTTCCGTAGTCCTGATCCTCTGAAAATAACCAACCCTTTCCTTCCGATTATAGAGAGGTAAATAGAAACTTATGTCACGATGCATAAGGTAAGTGGCTACAAGCTTTTCACAATTCGGCTTGACATGCAACACCCACCAGGAGCCTAAATCCTCCTCGATCGGTCTCTCGTATGGATACCTCGAAGGGACAATAGTATGGAGTGACACCAGCCATCACCTCTAAATCGATTATAATGAGGAATTCATACACCATGCCGGCAATTAAGGTATCGACGCGCAGGCTAGACGCACTAATAACCCCTATGCTAAAAAACCACAACGGAAGAAAAAAATCCATTGGGATTAAAAATAGGATGAGGGTTGGCAAGTTTCTGGGTAGACACAAAAAATAAATGGATCTTCATTTATTTATATATTAAAATAACTCTTATCTGTGCTATATGGAATTAACCCGGACGATTTAAGGATAGGAAACCGCTCACAAGGATGATTCCGGGGTGGCGGACCAACACGCCGCTCAAGGCCGGATAACCCAATAAAACCATTCAAAGGAGAAAAGAATGTTCAGGAGAGTACTCACTTTCGTGATCACCGTTACGGCCGTGGCTATTGCCGCGGGATGGCCGCTGGTCGTGAGTGCCGTAGCCGAGGAAAAATTGCCGTCCAAGTCTGACCAGAGCTGCCTGAAGTGCCACGAATACGACAAGGGGGCCAATATCCTTGCAGGAAAGTTTGTGGACGTTTCAAGCAAAGCCAATACAATTCAGCTTCAAATCGACAAAGATATGGAGGTGATCTTTTTCGATGATACGACCCTGCTGAAAAATGCTCCGAGTTTCAAAGAGATTCCGAAGCAGGAGTCGGTAAGGATTACTTACAACAAAAAGAATGGAAAAATTTTTGCCGAGCAGGTCGAAGTCAAGAAAGGCTTAGAAGTTCCCAAAGATCAGTTGATTTCGGCTGAACAGGTAGCTGAACTCGTTGCTAAGGGACCTGAAAAGGGAAAGTATGTCCTTCTGGATAGCCGTCCTGAAGACATGTACAATCAGGGCCATATACCCACTGCACTCCCGATGCCGTTCTTTGCGTTCGACAAACTTCAGGAGAAGTTGCTCCCCAAAGACAAGGATATAATGCAAATCTATTATTGCTCAGGCTTCTCCTGAGTGCTGAGCCCATTAGCCGCCAGGAAGGCGGAAAAACTTGGATACAAGAACGTTAAAGTGTTTCACGCAGGTCTCCCCGCATGGAAAAAAGCTGGGCAGATAGTTGTTTCCAACGTAGTCGGCCTTGAAAATTTCAACAAAAATGAGATTCCATACATTTTGATTGATCTGAGACCCAGCAAAGAGATCGAGCAGGGCCATATTCCAAACGCAGTTGCAGTCCCTACTGGAGGAATCGAGGCTATGGAGACTCAGTTCCCCAAGTACAAGGGCGCGGCAATTATCCTATACAATAAGGATGGAAACATAACGTCGGCTGATGAAGCCTTCAAGAAAATATCAGGATGGGGCTACAAGCAGGCCTGTGTCTTGTCCGGTGGATTCCAGGCGTGGGAAAAGTCTGGACAAAAGGTTTCCAAAGGGGCTGCCTCTTCAGCGATAACCTACGTTCGCAAACTGATGCCGGGTGAGGTAGACATAGAGGTTTTCAAGGCCCTTGTGGAAAAGCCTTCTGAGGACACAATACTCATCGACGTTCGCATGGCTTCTGAAGTGGCTGCCAATGCTCTACCAAACACAAAGAATATCCCTCTGGACGAACTGGCACAGCGGCTGTCAGATCTTCCGAACGACAAAAATATTATTGTTAACTGCGCTACCGGCGCCCGTGCTGAAATGGCTTACAATATTTTGAAGAATGCCGGGGTCAAGGTTGGTTATGTAAAGGCCAATGTTGACTTTGATGAAGAAAAGAAAGGTGCTTATACCATTTCGGACTAATGCGACAAAACGGGGGGAGACCAAAGGGTCACCCCCTGCCCCAATCTAGAGAAAGTCTTTTCCAATTCGTAAGAAACCGACCAGGGGGCACTCTTTGCAAACAGGCTTTTTCTTGCAGTAACGGTGCCCCACCGCCACAATCTGCGCGTGGAAATCATTGAATAAATCAGCATCTATGGGCAAATTAGAGTGAAAAAAATCTTGGATACAATCGTAATTCGCGCCTTCCTGTACAAGACCGTGCCTCTGAAGCACTCGTTTAGTATAGGCGTCCACTACGAAGACGGGTTTTCCTGCGGCGTAGAGTACAATACTATCCGCAGTTTCCTTGCCTACTCCCTTTATTGAGAGCAATTCGTCACGGAGAGAGTCCAGAGGCAAAGACAACAGTGACGATAATTCTCCTCCATGTCGATCCATCAGATGGTCCACAAAGTTTCTCAGGCGTAGAGCCTTAACGTTGTAATATCCTGCCGGTCGAATCAATTGGGCAAGGTCGGAGACGGACAATTCGTGAATTTTCACCGGATCTAAAACCTCGGCGACCTTGAGATTTGCTATTGCCCGCGTAACGTTAGTCCACGCGGTGTTCTGAGTGAGCACCGCCCCGACACAAACCTCAAAGGGCGTTTCAGCAGGCCACCAGTGCCTCGGGCCAAATCTAGTAAACAGTTCTTGGTAATAACTCATCAACAATTCTCGGAGGGGCAGGTTCATCAGCATCTTATTAAACCCTGATACGAGAGGTGGACACTCGAAGGTCATCCTGGTAGACTTAAATCTATACGATATTTTGGGAGATCTCGTTTGCTGGACATTCAGGTTCTCGCACTAACGTTGATTCCGCTATTGTCGGGAGTCGTCCCTTTGGACACCGGTTCAGTCGTTCTTCCAGAGGCCCTTCTCGGTATTGAGGAACGCGTGGCTCCAGATTTCCTGGTCGGGACATGGAAATTCTCCGACGAGTTTTTCAGATGGGGTGTAACCGACAGAGAAAAAGCGAAACAGAAGCCTTTCAGAGGGCATTCCTTGATGTGTCTCCGAAAAGACGGATCCATGACAATGATCAATTTCTTCAACCCTGCAGAAGGGCGCTGGGAAGTTACAGGACAAGGACTACTCATATACGACCCTAAGTTTCCTGAACGAGGTTCCCAAATATTGCCGGTGAGAAAGAGAGATAATGACCGAATATGGCTGTTGCTTCCTTTCTCAGGAGGTTCCGTTGGCATAGGCATGATAAGGGTTGCAGAGGAAGAACCGACTCGAACCGATTATAAGACTAACCTCGATTCAAAGAAAAAGGAGAGGGGCCGTAGTCGGCCTTGGTCTTCATTCTTTGAGGACGGCCACACCTCGGATGCTCCGCATGAGAAAACGCGCTCCGGGGTAGAAGAGAATTCGGCCGACTAATACTTGGAGAATCGGCTACGTTTAAGGTCCAGATCCTTTTCCAGAATTCTGTTCAACATCGATTTAAGATCTTCGTTCTTAACCGGCTCCAGAATCTGTTGTACTTTCCGGATATCCTGCTCAGTCGGTTTGTACTGCGGGCCGGCAGTAGGTTTCGCTTCATCGTTCTTTGCCCAAGATCGCTGCTGAAAACGGATATCTGTTATTGGGGCCGCTCCATTCTCAAGGCACGCGTTGATCTTGTTCAGCAAGACGTTCTTGAGAGCAGCCAGTTCATTCATCCAAACAGAAGAATCAACGACAACATGCAAGGTTGATCCAGATAGCCTCTCAGCCTTTGCATGGCGGGATACGGCTGGATTTACTATGGTCGGCCACATATTCAGTATGTTATGACGGGAAAGAGCGGCCTTAAGTCCGTAACGGTCCAGGATTTGATGTAATATTGATCCGGCTGATAATGGTTTATTGAGAACTTCGCGTTTCATAAAAGCCACCACATGTTTAGTTAGGAGAGAATCTATTTCATCGGCGAATCTTCAAATACAAAACTCAGACGCAATCTGAAGAATCGCCCTGGATCTTGGCAATGGCATGCGCAACAGCCGGCATGACTGCTTCGAGGTTTTCAATAGCCCCTTTCGGACTGCCAGGAAGATTAATGATTAGAGTTCGGCCACGTACACCGGCTATGGCTCTTGATAGCATGGCATGAGGAGTCTTGCCGGCGCTTGCGATGCGCATGGTTTCAGCCATCCCAGGAACAGTCCTGGTCACCACCGCTGCTGTTGCCTCCGGTGTGACATCACGGGGAGACACGCCGGTGCCCCCCGTGGTTAAGATGAGATCGGCGCCTTGGTCGTCAGCCCACGAGATGAGTATATTTGAAATATCAGGCTCCTCATCCGGGCAGACAGCAACCCAAGCCACCTCAATCCCGTGACCTCTCAGCATATCGGCAAGTTCCGGCCCTGAGGCATCTGGCCTTGACCCATGCCAGGACCGATCGCTAACCGTTAGTATTCCCGCACGCAGCACGTCCAACCAACCCGTAGTCTTTCCCGGTTTCCCCGGTTGCATGCGGGAAGCCTCTTAGAAAGTCTCGAATCTGAATTTCCTCAGCTTCCAACTCTTGTTTAAGAAATCCCGCAGCCTTCCAAGGGTCGACCGTTGTCCCGCAAGTGAAAATATCCACAGCAGCGTAGCCGTGTTCCGGCCATGTATGAATGGTCAGATGAGACTCGGCTATCACCACCACTCCAGAAACCCCCTGAGGGTTGAAGTCCTGAAATGCTGTCTTCAGAACGGTTGCCCCTGCTATCTCAGCAGCATGAGCCATAATTCTTTCAAGGTAATCGAGGTTGTCTATCTTTTGTCTATTGCAAGACCAAAGCTCGATCAGAAGATGAATACCCAAGGCTTTCATCGTCATCCCCCGTACCGAGTCGGCTGTTTGCCTCTCGAGAAAATGATCCCACAGAATTGCTGTCCTGCTCCCATGAAAAATCAAGGATTTCACAGGTAACAGTGACACCCTCCGTTGCTACGAGTTCAATGCCCTTATTGAATGTTCCCTCTATTGGTTCTGAAACCGTGTGCAGGGAATCAATTATTTCAGGAAGGCATCTTCCTCGAACTGGGAGGTATTAGGGTCTCAACCTTACGAGGGGGAAACCACAGATCTCCCCACCCAGGCTTATCCCTCCAATTTGAGATTTTTGATAAACGGATACAGAAGAAGAGACACGGGATCCTGAACCGGCTGCGTCACTCCATGTTCCAGAAGGAAGCACAACTTTTCGTAATAAGTTTGTGCGGTTCATTTTCCCGTCCCTGGGCAAGATCCCATTGTGGTAGATTCGAACATTCTTTTTTCATTCTTTTAGTGCATTTTGTCAAGCAAAAAAATTTGAACGATGTAAGCCCTCAATTACCACTTACCCGTGCTCAAATCGGCTGACTCTATACAACTCTCCTAAAGCAAACGCGAGAAAAATCTGACGCTCTTCAAAATGGCCAAATCAAGCCATCCTCTCCTCCGTGTAAGTGAACGATTCCTATAGGGAAGTCTTTTCATTTGACAGAGGGCCTTTTAATGGGTGACCCCGCGTTACTGTTGTTGCGCGTTGTGAGGGCATTTAGGCGTATTTATGACACTTTCCCTCACCTAAAGACCGGGAAACAAGAGGCTCCCCGGCTTGGTGTATCACGCATAACAGGCCCTCTTAGAGCAGCTTTCGATTTAAATTGCTCTACAGTGCCCCTCACGGTACGCACAGCTTTGATTACACTGGACGGGTAACGCTAAAACCATCAGGTACCCCCCCAGTGAAACCTTGCGAGTGGACGGTGGGTTTTGGGGCAGGTTCTCCCCATCGAGTCGGTCAAGACGCCGACACGGCGGTGAATATAGGTTGACTATGAGGCTTGATTCCCAATAATCTAAGCGGGTTTCTTTCGGTTGCGGGCCGGAAGAAGCGGTGTGTCGTCCACATAAGCCAAGTGACATGATGGGAATGAGCCGAGCATGAACAACGACGTCACCACCCTTAGCGGGCTTGAATCCCACCTCTGGGAAGCAGCGAACATCCTGCGTGGGCCGGTAGATGCGGCTGACTTCAAGAGCTATTTATTTCCGTTGCTGTTCTTCAAACGCCTCTCCGACGTTCATGACATGGAATATCAGGCAGCTCTGGCCGAGTCGGGTGGGGATGAGGAATACGCTTGGTTTCCGCAGAACTACCAGTTCCAAGTACCGGAGAATTGCCACTGGAGCGACGTACGTGTCGTTACCGTCAACGTCGGACAGGCCTTCGCCGCTTGGCAGGAAAGATCCTGTGAGTTACGAGCGTCCATGGACCTGGACCAACCCTATCGCCTGATTTTCATCCCCGACCATGATCCGGTCCCAATTCTCGAGGACGGCGGGCTGGACTGGTCCCAGGTGACTGCTATCAAAATCCTGGGGGTGGAAGATACTCATGGCTGATACGATGCAAAATCAATATGTTCCGGACTACCTGGTTACACCGGGAGAGGTGCTGGAGGAATACCTTGAGACCTGCGGCATGACCCAGGCCGAATTAGCTATCAGGAC
>Ga0194058_10001728_pt1 | contig 10834 bp, 7 predicted proteins | sample SepL4417m_MetaG_FD_155490 | JGI IMG/M metagenome (GOLD analysis project Ga0194058, IMG submission 155490) | Anoxic zone freshwater microbial communities from boreal shield lake in IISD Experimental Lakes Area, Ontario, Canada - Sep2016-L442-17m | ecosystem: Environmental > Aquatic > Freshwater >... | reverse complement strand
GCAACTGTTTTGTAAATAGTCGCGCTATCAAGGTTTGAAAACAAAATGTATTGCCGAAGTAGCTCAATGGCAGAGCAACTGTTTTGTAAACAGTAGGTTATCGGTTCAACTCCGATCTTCGGCTCACGAAAGAAAAAAATAGATTAAAAAAGTGGGTCGGTGGCGGAGTGGTCAATCGCAGCTGACTGTAAATCAGCCGATTTCGGTCTACGGGGGTTCGAATCCCTCCCGGCCCACATAATTGACTAAACCAATTTCTTGCCAACGCCCAGATAGTTCAGTGGCAGAACGCTTCCATGGTAAGGAAGAGGTCGAGAGTCCGATTCTCTCTCTGGGCTCAAGAAAATATTATTGTTAAGAGAAAATTTTTAATCAAGTTAAATTATAATTTACACCATTATGTCGCGAGAAAATTTAGCAAAAATGAAATGTTTGGAATGCGCTAACATCAATTATTTCACCACCAGAAACAAGAAAAAGCTGAAAGAAAAATTGGAAATGAAAAAACATTGTCCAAAATGCAAAAAGCATACTTTGCATAAAGAGATGAAATAATTTGACAATATTGTTGGATTATTGTTAAGCTAAGATTGGTAGTTAAGTAACTATTTATCTTGGTTTGATTTTATGAAAGTCAACGTTTTGAAAGATAGGGCTATAGCTTTAAGGAAGAAGGGATTTTCTTTTAGGGAAATCAGCGAGAGAGTTGGAATATCAAAAAGTACGGCAAGTTTGTGGACGAGAAATGTTGATTTATCCAGGATTGCCAAAGAAAGAATCTATAAATTAGGCGTAGACGGTAGAAATAAAGGAAACGAATCGGTTAAAAAAAGAATAGCAAATGAGGATAAAAAAATATTAGTAAGTGTTAAAAATAGCATTAATCGGTGTACTTTATTAAAAAATGATTTAAAGGTTGTGTGTGCGTTGCTTTATTGGTGTGAAGGCGGAAAAACAGGAAAAGCTAGATTGACTTTTATAAATTCTGATCCAAAACTTATTAAATATTTTATTGATACATTCCGGAAAGCATTTGATATCGACGAGCACAGATTTAGTGCTTTAATTCATTTGCACGAATACCATAATATTAAAAAACAGACTAAATTTTGGTCTGAAATTACAGGTATACCAAGGGCGCAATTTACTAGACCTTACAATAAGCCACATACCGGAAAACGAGTAAAAGAAAATTATCAAGGTTGTGTTAGTATTAGATATTATGGGAAGAAAATAGCGCAAGAGATGCTATTTTTGATTAAAGAAATTTCATAAAATATGCGGGGTTCGTATAGTGGCAGTATAGGACTCTCCAAAAGTTCTGGCGCAGGTTCGATTCCTGCACCCCGTGCATCATAGAAGCAGTCTCATGAAAGTGGGCTGTTTTTTGTTTTTGGCTTGAATTATTATTTGTTTAGTGATAATATGAGGGTATATAAAAAACCTCTTAATTTCAAGGAAATGCAAAAAGAAGCCAGTGCGCGAATTAAAATAAACAAACACCTTGAGGAAGCAGGTTGGCGTTTTGAAGATGATAAAAATGGCAAGGCCAATATCCAACTCGAGCCAGGCGTTAAATATTTTGAGTTGGGCGATGATTTTGAACATGAAGAGCATGGTTTTATTGATTTTCTTTTACTCGACAAAGACGGTCGGGCGTTGGTGGTGGTTGAAGCAAAGCGTGAATCAATTGATCCATTGTCCGCCAAAGAGCAGGCGCGAAACTATGCGCGCAATGCTGGTGCTCGTTTTGTAATTCTTTCCAATGGTAATATTCATTATCTTTGGGATACGAAACACGGAAACCCTGACACGATTTCCCGTTTTCCGACGCAAGATTCTATCACGCAATATGAAAAATACACACCAAACTCAGAGGAGCTTGTTAGAATTTCTGTTGATGAGAACTATATCACCGAAACGCAAATGCCTGGTTGCAAAAAAGATCCAGCTTTTCAAGATGAGTCAACCAGAATGGAATTTTTGAAAAATAATAATCTGAAGCAACTGCGTCCCTATCAAGTGCAAGCAATTAAAAGTTTGCAAGCCTCGGCGAAAGAAGGAAAACAAAGATTTTTATTTGAAATGGCCACTGGCACAGGGAAAACGCTCATTTCGGCGGCTGTCATTAAACTTTTTTTGAAATCAGGCAATGCGCGTCGAATTTTGTTTTTAGTTGATCGATTAGAACTTGAAGATCAAGCACAAAAAGCTTTCGCACAATATCTTGGCAAAGATTTTCGCAGTGTGATCTATAAAGACAATCGTGATTCTTGGCAAAATGCCAGTGTGGTTGTTTCGACCATTCAAACTTTTATGGCAGGGGATCGCTACAAAAAAGAATTTTCCCCAACTGATTTTGAATTGGTTATCTCTGACGAAGCGCATCGCTCAATTGGTGGAAATTCGCGAGCAGTGTTTGAATATTTTGTTGGCTATAAATTAGGGCTGACTGCCACACCAAAAGATTATCTGAAAGGTTTTGACGCTGAAGGCGTCGACACGCAAAGAGAATTTGAGCGCCGTTTGCTTTTGAATACCTACACGACTTTTGGTTGTGAATCTGGCGAGCCAACTTTTCGCTATGACTTAGTTTCTGGCGTGAACGATGGATTCTTAATCAATCCGATTATCGTTGATGCAAGAACTGACATCACCACCGAACTGCTTTCGGAAAAAGGTTATGCTGTGCATACTACGACTGATGAAGGTGAAACAGTGGATGAAATTTTTAATGAACGGCACTTTGAACGCAAATTTTTCAATGAAGAAACTAACATTGCAATGTGCAAGGCGTTTATTGACAATAGTCTATATGATCCAGTCGCCAAACAAAATGGCGTTGAACTATTCGGAAAATCCATTGTCTTTTGCGTTTCGCAAAAACACGCAGCGAGAATCACCAATATTCTCAATCGCTTTGCTTTTGAAAAATGGCCCAAGCAATATGGGCAGTCAGATTTTGCCATGCAAGTTACTTCGCAAGTTTCCAATGCCCAGCAAATGACGATCAATTTTTCTAATAATCTGCTTGGTGGAAAAACCAAGCAACCAGAAGGCTATGATTCAAGCAAGACTCGCGTAGCTGTTACAGTTGGAATGATGACCACCGGCTATGATTGTCAAGACCTTTTGAATATCGCCCTGATGCGTCCGATTTTCAGTCCGGCCGATTTCGTCCAGATCAAGGGTCGCGGAACAAGAAAATATCTTTTTGAATACAATGACTATAAAAATGATCCAATTACGGAAGCAAAAAAAAGATTCAAGTTTTTTGATTTTTTTGCGACTTGTGAATATTTCGAAAATGAATTTCCTTATGATGAAAAAGTGAAACTCCCACAGATCAAAAAGGTGCCGGAAATAACCGCAAGCACAAAATCCATGCAAGGGGAATTTGAGGATGAGAATGGCAATAAAATTTTTAAAGGCCCGATTGATCTCGCGACTACGGACGAGGTTGCTTCAATTTCAGAAACGCTAGTCGGAGGGGAAGGAATGCGGATTGATCGCGAAGGTTTCAAACGCGCCATCGCAGAAGATATCTTGGGAAATGAAAAACTTAAAAATATGTGGAAAAATGGCGACACCGAGGAAGCAGAAGATTTTGCCAAAAAACATATTTTTGACAAGCCAAAACATTTTCTCAATTTGGATGGCATCCGCAAAATTTTTCATGTTGATCGCCGAATTACGGTCAAAGAATTTTTGCAAGTCGCTTTTGGCGACAAGGAAACTTTTGAGATGAAAGATGAACTTTTGGAATCAGAATGGGAAAAATTTGTGGAGATTTATAATGTTGATCAATCACACTATCAACCAACCAAAAATTTCTTCAAAGCCTATATCGTCGATGAGGAAGTGCGCGATATCGTGAAACGCAATCAACCGGCGGAATTTTTCAATTGTCCGTCTTTTGATTTTGAAGACTATCAAAAACTGAACGGATTTAAAGCAACTATTCCGCAATATGTCCGTGATTACGCCTATCAATTAACGAATCTATAATATTATGGAAACGACAAAAATCGCATTGTTTAAAGGTAAGAAAATCAGAAAAATACTTTTTCAAAATGAATGGTGGTTTTCCGTTACAGATGTCATTTTTGCTCTTACGGATAGCGCAGATCCTCGTGATTATTGGTATAAGATGAAAATCCGAGTGAAGGAAGAGGATGGATTTGAACCGTCGACAATTTGTCGACAGTTGAAATTGCCAGCAGAAGATGGCAAAATGCGCGAAACCGATTGCGCTGACACCGAAGGTGCTTTCCGCATCATTCAATCGATTCCATCTCCCAAAGCCGAGCCATTCAAGCGTTGGCTGGCTAAAGTCGGCTTTGAGCGAGTAAAAGAAATAGAGAATCCGGAGTTGGCGACCAAGAGAACTCGAACACTCTATAAACTCAAAGGATACTCGGAAGATTGGATTGAAAAGAGGATGCGAGGCATCACTATCCGCGAAGAATTGACTGATGAATGGCAAAAAAGAGGAGCGAGAGAACAAGGAGATTATGAGATTCTCACTGCTGAAATTTCTAAAGCGACTTTCGGAGTTACGCCAAGTGAATATAAAAAACTCAAGGGATTGAAAAGAGAAAATTTGCGTGATCACATGGATGACTTCGAGCTGATTTTCACCATGCTGGGCGAAAGATCGACCACAGAAATTCATAAGATTGAAAAATCCAAAGGGGTTCCTAAATTAAAAAGTGATGCAAAAAGAGGTGGCCGTATCGCTGGCATCGCGAGGGAGCAATTGGAAAAAGAAATCGGACGACCGGTTGTTTCTCGGAAAAATTATTTATCAAATAAAAAAACTATTAAGAAGTTGCAATAATCCTATGAACACAGAAACAAAAAGACATATCGACGGAGCGCGCCAAGTGTTGGTGGGCGTGGTGCCAAATCCGACTTCGCAAATTGATCAAATCACTAATGCGCTGATCTATAAGTTTATGGACGATATGGATCAGGCGGCTATCAAGGCCGGCGGTGATCCGTCTTTTTTCACTGGCAATCTCGAGAAATATGCGTGGACGCGTTTGATGGATGCACGCATGGGAAATCAAGAAAGAATGAATCTCTATTCCGAAGCGCTTTTGAAATTTTCCGAAAGTCCACAATTGCCAGCACTTTTTCGTGGAATTTTCAAATCGGCCTTTCTGCCATATCGTTCGCCAGAAGTGTTGGGATTATTTTTGAAAGAAATTGATTTTTTTGATTATTCCCATTCTGAAGAATTGGGAAATGCGTTTGAATATTTGCTTTCAGTGATGGGAAGTCAGGGGGATGCTGGAATGTTCCGCACGCCTCGGCATATTATCGATTTTATTGTCGATGTAGTTAATCCAACCAAAGACGACAAAATTCTCGATCCTGCCTGTGGCACAGCCGGTTTTTTGATAAGTGCTTACAAGAATATATTGGAGCAACACGATGGGAAAGATGATCCTGAAAAAAAAGAAAAGCCTTTAACGCCCGATCAGAAGAAAAATTTGATAGAAAACTTTCAAGGTTATGATATTTCTCCTGAAATGGTGCGACTTTCAAGAGTTAATATGTATTTGCATCAATTTAAAAATCCGCAAATTTTTGCCTATAATACTCTCGCAGACAAAGAGAGATGGAATGATAAGTTTGATGTTATTTTAGCTAATCCACCATTTATGACTCCGAAAGGGGCGGGAAAACCACACAGCAAATTTACAATTCAAGCGAGCAAGAGCGAGGTTTTGTTTGTGGATTATATTATGAATCATCTCAGACCAAAAGGTCGCGCCGGTATTATTGTGCCAGAAGGAATTATTTTTTCCTCGGGTAGCGCCTATAAGCAATTGCGTAAAAATTTAGTTGAAGATGGACTTTATGCTGTTGTTAGTTTGCCGTCAGGAGTTTTCAATCCCTACGCTGGAGTGAAAACCAGCATTTTGCTTTTCAATAATGAATTGGCGAAAGTCAGCAAAGAAATTTTATTTGTGAAAATTGAAAATGATGGTTTTGATTTGGGAGCGCAAAGACGAGAGAGCCAAAAAAATGATTTACCGATTGCGTTGGAAATTTTAAACATTGTCCGAACCATGATTGAAAAAGGATTATGTGATTATCATGATTCTTTGAATAAATGGATAGAAAATCATGTCAATCCTTTAATCAAGAAAATCAAGATTCAGACAGTTAAGAAATCTAAAATCGCAGAAGATGGTGATTATAATTTGAGTGGCGATCGTTATCGTATTGCGACAGATTATTCAAATGCCAAATGGCCGATGGTGAAATTGGGAGAAGTTATTCATTTAGATTTTGGTGATAGAATTACAAAAAACAATAAGCAAGGTACGAAATACCCGGTTTATGGCGGAGGTGGAGAAAGTTTTAGAACAGACGAATTTAATCGTGAGAACGAATATGTGATTGCGCGTTTTGCAATGTCCGAACATTGTGTCCGCTTTGTCGCAGGTCAATTTTGGATGATGGATTCGGGTGGCACTTTTTCAATCAAACCAGAATATCAAGATAGATTAAACAAAGATTTTGTTGGCAAGATTTTACTAAGTCGCCAAGAAGATATTTTTATGTGCGCGCGTGGTGGAGCACAGAAAAATTTGAACAATGATCATTTTTACGAATTAAAAATCCCTCTCCCACCTCTCGAAATCCAAGAGCAAATCGTGGCAGAATTGGACGGCTATCAAAATATAATTTCCGGCGCCAAACAAATCACCCAAAATTGGAAGCCTAAAATTGATATTGATCCGAAGTGGGAGAGTGCTAAGATTGGAGAAGTTGCGAAATTGATGACTGGCGGGACACCGCTTACATCAAAAAAGGAATACTATGGTGGCGATATAAAATGGCTTGTATCGGGAGATATTAACCAAGGAGAAATTTTTGATTGTGATGGAAGAATTACAACACTTGCGTTGAAAGAATCAAACGTAAAATTATTGCCAATAAATTCAGTTCTGATTGCACTAAATGGACAAGGTAAAACTCGTGGTACAGTAGCAATCTTAAGAACTGAAGCAACCTGCAATCAATCACTCGTTTCAATTATTCCAGAAGAAGAAAAAATATTACCAGAATTTCTCTGGTATGTTTTAAGGGGAAAGTATCAGGAAATTAGAAATATTAACGGTGATAATCAGCGTGGTGGTCTTAATATGCCGATTATTCGTGGTATTGAAATTCCTCTCCCACCTCTCGCCATTCAAAAACAAATCGTTGAAAAAATCGAAGCCGAACGCGCACTTGTGGATGGGAATAAGAAATTGGTTGAGATTTATGAGCGGAAAACTAAAGATGTAATTGCTAAACTTTGGGAAGAATAATATGGGACAAATTGAAATTATTGAAAACAAAAAAAATTTGCAAAAATAAATTATTGGTTTTTTTAAAGAGTATAAAAAATAATTCGTTTAATCATGCTGTTGCATCTTTAGCGTGAAAATAGGCTATTTTTCCATACTTTTTCACGGTTATGTTGACAAAAGCGTGAAAAAGCGTATAATACTAATATATGGTAAAAATACTTAATGCTTACAATAAAATAAGTTCTCTCCGTGAACGATATCATGAGGCATCTGTAGGCAAAGATGCGCTTATTCAACTTATTTCTGAAACTGAAATTGCTGAACAGGTATACAACTCAAACGCTATTGAAAATAGCACGCTTACGCTTGAAGAAACTGAAAAAATACTTTTACAAATTGATCTGGATAGATATATTTCAGAGCGAGAAATTTTTGAGGCTAAAAATCTGGCGAGGGTCGTTGCTTATATAAATAAAAAAGCCAAGGAACAAGAGCTAACATTAGAAGTTATTTTGTCGCTTCATAAAATGTTGATTTCAAATATTCGCGATGACATTGCTGGAAGATTTAGGCGGGATAATGAATTTGTCCGTGTCGGAAATCATATTACACCTAGTCCACAGGAAGTACTGGGGCGTCTTGAAAAAATGCTGACCACTTATAATGGAGAAAGTCATGAAAATATTATTAAGCGTATTGCAAAACTGCATTTGACTTTTGAATACACTCATCCATTTTGTGATGGCAATGGGCGCATTGGTCGTGTTATTAATAATTATTTATTGATACGAGAGGGATTTGTTCCGATTAATATAAAATTTATTGATAGAAAAAAATATTACGAAGCATTTAGAGGTTTTGACTTAAATGGTGAATCTGTCATTATGGAGGAAATAGTTGGCAAAGCTCTCACGAATAGTTATTATAAACGGTTGGCTTATTTGGAAGGAAAAGAAATCATCACCCTTCGTGATTATGCAAAAAGATATAAACTTGCACATTCTAATCTTATCAACAAAGCTGGCAGGCAAACTATTGAAGCTTTCTTGGAAAAAGGAGTTTGGAAAATTGGTGTGGAAAATGAAAAGAAATAATGCTAATTAAATTAACAATTAAGGAAAACAGAAAAAAACCGTAGTTATCATTTGTTTTGACAAAGCATTAAAAAAAATTTAAACTAAAATATAATATTGATAGATCTTTGACAACTTAATACATAAAAAAAGAGGAGGTGAAAGATTTGAAAATTGATATCGTTAGATTTTTTTTACGACTTTGCTGTTTGGGATTTATTTTGGGCAGATTCAAAAAAAGAGAATCAAAAAATGGGCAGGAGCGAGGTTTCGTGACTGCGGTTTGTCCACGGCCAGCTGGTCGTTGGATTATGGGAAATGATTTTCTTTGGGAGCCTAAGCAAGCAATCGCAAAAGAAATTAGAGAGGGGGATTTGATTATTTTCCTTGGTTATCGCAAGTCTTCTGGTTGGAAGGCACGGTTGGTTATAAAATTGTTTTGAGAAGGAGAGATGAGATGATAAAAAAACTGAAAGAATTTTGGCAATCTGTTTTTGTGGATTCGATTAAAACGCGAGTAACTTCTTTATTCGAAGTTATTAAAACATTGACTGATATGCCAGTAGCTCTGGCACAACGAGAAGAAGCAGTAGCAAGAAGTATGAAAAAATATAGCGAAATTTTTGATCAATCGCCAATTGCTATCGGGTGGTATGATAATGCAGGATTTTTGGTCAGCATAAATAGTGCTTGTCTTAAATTGTTTGGCGTGATGGGTTGTCGTGAAATTACAAAGTTTAATTTATTCAACGATCCCAATATAGATCAAGATATAAAAATAAAATTGTTGAATGGAGAAATTGTTAAATTTGAATCTGAATTTAGTTTTGAAAAAGTAAGGAGCTTGAAATTATATCAAACAACTTGCTTAGGAACAAAAAAGTTAGATTGGATAATTAGTCCAATGAAAATCGATGGTGTTGTCGCTGGATATATTGAACAAATCCAAGACATTACTGATCGTAAAAATGCTGAAGATGCATTAGTAGTTAGTGAGGAAAAATATCGAAATCTGATTGAAAATAATCACGATATTATTTATACGCTTAGTGCGGATGGAATATTTGGTTTTGTTTCTCCGGCTTGGACGGAATTACTTGGACATCAGATTGGCGAGGTCGAAAAACATTCATTTCAAGAATTTGTTTATAATGAGGATATTCCTGCTTGTCTGGAGTGGTTAAAGAAAGTCATTGAGACAGGGCAAAAACAAAAAGGCTTAGAGTATCGTGTCAAACACGCAGATGGTACTTGGCGTTGGCACGCCTCAAGCGCCGTTCCGATTAGAGACAAAAATGGTGATGTTTGTGGATATACGGGAACTGCCCGTGACATTACTGAACGAAAGCAATTGCAAAAAGCTTTGATTGTGGCAGAACGCTTAAGTGTCATTGGTGAAATGTCTTCTGGAGTGGCTCATGATTTCAATAATTCTTTGCAAGTGATAGGGGGGAATCTTGAGCTGGCGTTGTATGATTCAAACATACCACCAGAAACAATAGCATTTATCGAAATTGCTAAAAAAAGTGCTAGTGATGCCGCCTCTCGCGTTAGACAGTTACAGCGTTTTGCTAAAAAGAAAGAGGTAGTTAATTACGGTCCAATAGACATTCATACACTTTTGGATCAAGCAGTTTCTCAGACTAGGCCACTATGGAAAGATGAATCTCAAAAAAAGGGATTACAGATTTCTTTTCAAAAGTCTTATGGCAATGTTACAACTATTGATGGTGAAGAAGGGGAGCTTGGAAGTGTTTTATATAATCTGATTAAGAATGCTATTGAAGCAATGCCCGATGGTGGAAAAATAATTATTGAAACGGGCATGGTTGATAAGAGTATTTTTATCAGATTGTCAGACAATGGCATCGGGATGAATGAAGATACCAAAATGCGCATTTTTCAGCCATTTTTTTCGACCAAGGGATTTGAGCTGGGTCGAGGACTTGGAATGAGTAGCGTATATTTAATTATTCGTGATCACGGCGGATCAGTTTCTGTCATAAATACCGAATTGGGAAAAGGGACAACTATTGAAGTATTGTTGCCCGCAGGAAAAAAGGAAAAAGAACGATCTGTGGAAGTATTTTCAAATAGTCGTGACTGGAATTCTATCCGAGTCCTTTGGGTTGATGATGAAACACCAATTAGAGAGATGGGAAAAATGTTCATGCAACGATTGGGTCATTTTGCTGACTTTGCTAGTAGCGGTAGGGAGGCAATCGAGATTTTGAAAAAAAATCAATACAACCTACTCATTACTGATGTTGGAATGCCAAAAATGAATGGCTGGCAACTGGTAGAGGCGATCAATGGTCTCTATCCAGAAATGAAGGTGGTTGTTGTTTCTGGTTGGGGGCTCAATGGGTTTAGTGAGGAAGTGGAAAATCATAGAGTTAGTTATGTTATCAATAAACCAATGAGTATGAAAAAGTTAAAAGAAGTAAT
>Ga0194058_10001726_pt1 | contig 10838 bp, 9 predicted proteins | sample SepL4417m_MetaG_FD_155490 | JGI IMG/M metagenome (GOLD analysis project Ga0194058, IMG submission 155490) | Anoxic zone freshwater microbial communities from boreal shield lake in IISD Experimental Lakes Area, Ontario, Canada - Sep2016-L442-17m | ecosystem: Environmental > Aquatic > Freshwater >... | reverse complement strand
ATCCAAAGGCAGTCGATTTATAGTAATTATTCAGTCCCCCTCTTTGAAAAAGAGGGGTTAGGGGAGATTTTATTAGATAAATCCCCCTCTGCCCCCTCGCTTTACTCTCCCCCTTTTTCAAAGGGGGAGGTGAATAACTACGTTTTATAAATGCCGGTCTTTAGCTTTGAGACCCTGCTTTTTGACGGTATGATTCGTTTACCGCTATCAATTGATTGCCTTGGATATTATCTTAGCCTTACTTCCTTTCACGAACCTTTCACATCAACCCTTTTCAGCTTATGAACATTTTATTAATAGAAGACGATGCGGTGTTGGCTGACGGCTTAATATACACCTTGACCCATGGCGGTTATACCGTCACCGGTGCAACCACGGGGGCTTATGCCGAACATTTACTGCAAGCGCAAGGCTTCGATTTGATCGTGCTTGACTTGGGCTTGCCGGATATCGACGGCTTGGAATTATTACGCAGATTAAGACGCCTGAAAGTGCCGCTGCCCATCATGATTTTAACCGCCCGCGATGGGGTAAATGACAGGATCACCGGCATTGAGCAAGGCGCGGATGACTATATGACCAAGCCGTTCGAACTTCGGGAATTGGAAGTGCGAATTAATGCCCTAATTCGGCGTTGTTATGGCGGCTTTAGTAACGCGATTGTCATTGGACAGTTGGTATTGGATACCCATAACCACCAAGTGTTGGCAGAGGGACAGCCAATTTTGCTGTCAGCTCGGGAATATGGCGTTTTGGAAATTTTATTGCTGCAAGCCGGAAAAGTTGTCGCCAAGGATCGGATTGCCCAACGCTTATCAGTTGACGGTGACGCACTGACCGACAATGCCATTGAAATTGTCGTTCATCGCATCCGCAAGCGCATAGAACCTTACCAAGCGGTCATTCGAACGGTTCGCGGATTGGGTTACTTATTAGAGAAATCAATTGATGAATAAAAACAGAAGTCTAAAAACGGAAATGCTTTTCCGCTTGGTTATTCCGCTTATCTTTTTCGTGATATTTGATGCCACCCTGTCTTATTTTGTTACCCTGCATTATGTCGATGCCGCGTATGACCGCTGGTTACTCGATTCTGCCAAATCCTTAACACAGGAAATCAAAGTACGGGACGGTGCAGTAGTGGTCGAATTGCCCGCCGCCGCTTTGGAAATATTTAAATGGGACGAGGAAGACAAAACCTATTTTAAAATCACTTCTTCAGAACAAGACATGTTGGCCGGAGAAGCCCTTGTTCCTGAACCCTTCGATTCAAAAACAGATTGGTCACAGCCGGTTTATTTTAACGATAAAATGTATGGGGAATCAGTCAGAGTCGTATCCATGTTAATCGCCCTTGATAAGACGCCGGAAAAAGTTTATATACACGTCGCGGAAACCATGAATAAGCGCAGGGCAACGATGCTGGATATTTTATTGGCCGATATGATTCCGCAAGTCATATTAATTTTAGTTACCGGCATTTATCTGTTAACCGGCTTAAAAAAAGGCTTAAAACCTTTGCGCTTATTGGCGGAGCAAATTAGTCAACGCTCGTCGCGTGACCTGAGTCCTATCCCCGAAACGCATGTTTTTCTTGAAGTGCGCACCCTGACTGATACCATTAACGAGTTACTGGAAGCGCACACTTTAGCGATTGCCACCCAACAACGTTTTATTGCCAATGCCGCACACCAACTCCGCACGCCACTGGCCGGCTTAAAATTGCAAGCCGAGCGTGCGCTGCGTGAACAGGACTTATCAGCCATGCAACCGGCACTTCAGCAAATCAAAAACAGCGCTGACCGCATGTCGCATTTAACGACACAATTATTGGTGCTCGCCAAGTCTGAACCCATCAATGGCGGCTACGAATTAGTCCCGGTAGACCTGTGCCAAGTGGCCAGAAAAACCTGCATGGACTGGGCACCTAAAGCACTCCAGAGAAATATGGAGTTAAGTTTTGAAAGTCCGGAAGAGCCGGTTTATGTTCAAGGCGATGCCATATTGCTACGGGAATTATTGGCTAATCTTTTGGATAATGCCATTTCTTATGGTTATGACAACGGCAATATTTTGATCAAACTTAACAAGTATCCCGCACCCTGTTTGACGGTAGAGGATGACGGCCCCGGCATACCTGATATTGAAATTAACCGGGTTTTTGAGCGCTTTTACCGTATCCCCGGAAGTACAGGTGATGGCTGCGGCTTGGGCTTGCCGATTGTTAAAGAGATTGCTGATCTGCATAAGGCACGCTTTACCCTGAGTAAATCCGGTAGCAAAGGGGGAACCCGAATTGATTTAATCTTTGCAACTATTTAGTTTGTTCCCTGGTTCCCAAGCTTCTGGTTCCCAAGCTCCAGCTTGGGAACTCGGCTCCTGGAAGCTCCAGCTTCCTTGATTGCCGTTTTACCATACCCTTACTACCTCAATCAAACCTTCTTGCCCTAAATAATTGCGTGCGCTTGAGTAGCGCCAATGCTCAGGCAAATCCACATAACCGCGTTTTACCGGATTTTGATGAATATAATCAAGCTTCTGGCGCATCATTGTTTCGGATTCTATGAGCTGGGGATGACTGCCTTCTTCCCAAACCTGATACTGGCTTTGTGTTTTATGCGCACGTTTAAATAAAGCCAATAGCTCTAAAACTCTCGTTGCCTGGGTTTGCTCCAGATAGTCGATGATTCCCTTTGCAGTATAGGATTTAAATCGCTGCATATCCCGGCTCAAATCGTCTGATGCCGCGATAAGATGCAAGTGATTCTCCAGAATGACGTAGCCATAGATTTCAAACGCCGCTTCTTGCTGTAGAAACCGCCAGGAATCCAACACGATGTCTACCGTTTCCGTACGTGTAAATAACGGCTGCCAATGATTAATGGTCGCCGTTAAGAAATGCGGATAGGTTTTGTCATGAATACGGTAACGGCTTCTTGGCATTTTAAATGCTCATTAGTAAAGTCAGAAAGCTGGAGCTTTCGAATACAGTTCCCAAGCTGGAGCTTGGGAACTAGACCTAACCCGTTCTAAAATCACATAAACTCGTCGTCCATATCGTCACCCAGTCTATACAACATATCAAAGCCGCCTTCACCACAACTTTTAGTCAAGGTCTTTATAATTCGCTGAATGTCGGCTTGGGATTCATACGGGCCATTGATATAAAAAGGCTTGCCATTTTTACCGTAGGTGTATTTTACCGGACTTGCGCTGGCATCAATGTCGCCAAAGAGATCATAAGCATTTTTATAATCAGGATGTGGCGCAAAGCCGAGTTCTTTAGCAAAACCAATCACGCCATCCAGTAACTTTTTGGCACTGGCTTGATGCAGTTTTTCAAATGTCCGGTCACCTGACCCCATCATCCTTTGCTTGATTTTTTGCTCATATTCGTATTCCGACATGACTAAAAACATCGCGTCTTTGACACCCAGACAAAAGACATCAAGGACAAACGCACTCATGGCAATATCCCCGCTGGGAGTGCGCCTTGCCACTACCAACTCACCTATCCCGGCAGTAAATAAATCATCGGGGATTAAACATTCATGAATAGGAAAATTGGCAAAAGGTTTGGCTTTTGTCATTGTCGGGGTTATTTTTTTAGCAGCCATGCTTCTTTTTTGTTTTTTCTTGGCCAGTTTTTTTTGTCGTTGTTGTTCTGAAATTGCCATTGTTTTATCCTCATTGAGTTAGGGTTGATAGGTTTTTTGTAGGAGCGGCTTTTATTTTTTAGCCTTTTTTACGGCTTGTGTCAACTCGCGTTCGGCTTGGGGTATTTTTCCGGCTACGTTGATATTTTCGCGTTTGGCTTCTACGACGGCAATGGGCGTTAAACCGGTAAATAAAATGTAATCGGCGGCTTGATTGCCTTGCGTAGGCCATTCAGCAATGGCTTTGTTTTTGCCTTTTTCCGGGCGCGTGCCTTTTTGATGGGTTAATTGTTCGGTATCGGCTTGCCAGCCTGCGGAAATAAGTTGTTGATCAATCAGTATGCGGGTCAGTGCTTCATTAAGCGTCAGTTGCGCGGTGGCTTTTTGAATGGCAGTGCTGAGTTGCTGTGGTACAGAAGGCCGGTTTTCCAGTTCGAGTTGCAGGGCTTTAAGGCGGGCATCGAAGGCTTTGCGCTCCTCTTTCAGTTGGTTTTCATGGATCAGTGCCTGCTGCTTAAAGGTTCGGGCTTCTGCATCCATGTGTTCGGCAAGCGTGGTGTATGCTTGTTTTTCGCAGGCAACCAGTGCCATGAGTTGTTGATTGTTTTCGACTTGACCATTAGCATCCAGCAGTTTTGCTTTGAGTTGTTCAACTTGCGTGTTTAACTCACGCAAGGGCAGACTGGGATCGGTGGGGGCGATAAAAGGCCCCGGTTTAAAGGACGCATCCGGCTGACCAAAGGCGCGATGAAACCAAATAGCCAAGGTTCTTGCCAGTTGTAAAGCATTCATCGCCTCCCGATGTTGGGTTCTGAATTGATGGCTGGCTTTTTTGCCTTCTATGCGCAGTGTATGAAACAGTTCGCGGATATTGGCATCGAGGCGGATTTCACGATTTAATTTAAACAGTAAGTCAGCCTGAGCCGTTTTTTCATCAAAGTCTATGTTGCAACGGGCGGCCATGTCTTGTGCCAGTGCCTCGCCTAATTGGCGTAATTTGATCAACGTGGTATTGGGGTCAGCGGAAAAGGACTGTTCAGCCGCAAAGGCTAACTGAAAAAATACCGGGTTCTGTTCTTTTAGGCATTCAAAATTACTGAGTTTTGGCATTTTTCCTCATATAACACGTTGCACGTTTGTTTAGATTTTGTGTAAGCAACACCTGCGTTACTGCCACAATAGGGCGGTCAGCTTAAGTGTTTAGCCTGCAAGCTACTTATAATTATGCCGGTACGATGATATAGCATTTGTTGGATGGGGTCATTGATTGCTTTGCAGGATATTTTTAGTTATAAACTTTTGGAGACTATTATTATCTTTATGCCAATAAAACAGGTAGCCTAAAGGGCTATTTTTTCACAAACGCTGATATGTCATGTTTATTTATTCGTTGCCCTTATTTTTTGCCCAGATTGGTTTGGCAAGTCCGCTGGAGTTGCTGATTATTGTTATGGCCCTAGGCGTGGTTTTGTTTATTAGCTCACCGACGAGTGGTGAAAATTTGCACAAGCTCACGCTTGATAACTATTTGTTTGCAGCATGGAGTGGTCGTGTGTCACTTAAATGGGTATTTTGGCCTTTTTTTCTGATTTTAAACGCCGGTTTATACGGTGCGGATACGCTGGCAAAAATCGGCATGTTGACGGTATCCAGTTGGGATGACGTGCATTTGATGTTATTGCTGCCGATTGCCTGGTGGACAACGGCTATTTGGCGCTGTTCAGCAAACACATCGTTACGCGTCGGGATGGCGTGTGCCCGGTTGTTAACGTTGGCCGTGTTTTTTGAATACGGCTTGAAGTTGGTGATACGGATAGACTATCCCCGCATCTTTTTTGGGTGTGAAGAGTTGTTACTGGATTATGGCAGTTGTTTTTAAACTCGGTGTCGGCTTTTTTCTTGAGCGTAATTTAACGGCTTAGGCTTTTATTGTCCAAAGTGCTGAATGTTTAGTTTTTATATTAAAAATAATAAAATTGCGTGTAGTATTTTTAAGAGCTTGAAATTTTTGATTATTTCTTGGTATTTTCTGAGTAAATTAAGTGATGTTAAGAGATTATTCAGGCTATTCTTTACTGATTTAATGGCTGATAAGTGTCAATAAACAGTTATTCAGGTACTATGGGCGGTTTTGTATCAGCATTGAAGCTAATGTGATGATTGTTTAATTCGGTATATTGATAATGAAAATACTTATTCTTGGGGCCGGTGTTACCGGCTCATCTGTTGCTGAAGCGTTTGCTAGCGAAGAAAACGATATTGTCGTTATTGATTTTAGACAAGAACTTCTGGATGCTTTAAAAGACCGTTTCGATATTGCTACCGTCGCCGGTAATGCGGCGCATCCGAGTGTGTTGGAGCAGGCTGGAATTGACTCCACCGACATAGTCATCGCAGTAACCGATAGTGATGAGACCAATATGTTGGCCTGTCTTATTATTAATGCCTTACATAAGCGTCCGAAAACGATTGCTCGGGTGCGTGCCATCGATTATCTGAATAATCCGAAATTATTTGGCCCGACAGGTATTCCGGTTGATATTGTTATCAGTCCTGAACAGATTGTTATGGAGTCTATTCGTAATTTAATTGAATTCCCCGGGGTGTTACATATTTCCGATTTTGCCGGTGGTCTGGTTCGGTTATTTTCAGTTAAAGTAGTGGCGAACGGTTTTTTAACGGGTAAAAAAATTAAAACGCTGAGAGAGCGTTTGTCTGATGGCAAAACCCGTGTCGTGGCTATTTTTAGACAGGGCAAGCCAACTTGTGTGACCGGTGACATCAGCATCGAAACCGGTGATGAAGTATTTTTTGTAGCGCCCCGTGATGAGGTAAGGCGGGTGTTAAAAGAATTGGATAAATTGGAAGCCCCCTTAAAGCGCATTTTTATTGCAGGCGGCGGACATGTTGGTAAACGATTGGCGCTGGCTTTGGAAAATAAGTATCAGGTAAAAATCATTGAAAAAGATCCAATACGCGCCAATAAAATTGCTAACGATCTTCAGCATACGGTGGTACTTTTAGGCGATTGTGCTGATGAGTCGCTATTATTGGATGAGTCCATTGAAAGCGCCGATTTGTTTTGTGCGATTACCGATAATGACGGCGTCAATATTATCTCCGCTTCTTTGGCAAAGAGCTTGGGAGCCCGAAAAACAATTTGTCTGCTTAATCATAACTCGTACACTAAATTATTGCCTGGCACGGGTATTGATGTCACTGTGTTACCTAATCAGGAAACGTTGGGCAGCATTTTAAAGCATGTGCGGCGAGGTGATGTGGCCCAAGTGACTTCACTTTGTGGGGGTACCGCCGAAGCCATTGAAGCCGTTGCACATGACAATAATAATGGGGACTCGGTCGTCGGTCGCCGTGTTGATACCATCAATTTTCCTGCCGGTATTGTGATGGGCGCTTTGATTCGCAATGGCCAGGTTATTCCGATCCACCATGACACGATATTTGCTGAAAACGATCATGTGGTGATGTTTGCGATGGAAAAAAAACTGGTCAGCAATATTGAGAAAATTTTTCAACCGATTGCCTTAATACCGTAAAGACGCAAGATGTATAAGCACAGGGTTTGTGTTTCATCAATCTTCCTTATTGCTTAAGTTCTTCATTTTTTTGATACTGCATAAAATTTAAAAGCCTTCATGAATGTCATTCTTACTATAGTTCATATTTTGGGACTGGTTACCATGGGCTTTAGCGGCCTGATGAGCACTTGCCTGATAACCTCAAAAATAGCCGATGACGGAGCCACTGACGCTTTTTTCGATGGCACTTTTTTTACTTTGTTACTGGGTGCGTTAATGTTTTTTCCGACGTTGCGAACGCCCAAAAAGGTATCGCGACAAGCCGGTTTTTTATTGGTGGCACTCACCTGGTCTTTAATACCGGTGTTTTGTACCATCCCGCTGCTGATTTATATGCCGGCACTGAGCTTTAATGATGCTTATTTTGAGACTGTTTCCGGTCTTACCACAACCGGCGCAACCATATTTTCCGGTATCGATTATTTACCGATGTCGATTAATCTATGGCGGCATGAGTTGTGCTGGATTGCGGGAATGGGCATCATTATTTTTGCCGTCGCCATTTTGCCAATCCTGGGTATCGGCGGTATGCAGTTGTATAAAGCGGAGTCGCCGGGAACGGTTAAAGAATCAGATTTGCCGCCCCGTATAGCGCAAACCGCAAAAGCCTTATGGATGGTTTATGCGGGTATTACGGTGGCCTGTATTATTGCTTTACGTTTGGCAGGGATGACTTGGTTCGATGCCATTTGCCATGCTTTTTCTGCGATGAGTCTGGGCGGATTTTCTACGCATGATGCCAGTGCCGGATTTTTTAATTCGCTATCTATTGAGGTGGTGCTCACCATCTTTCAGTTGTTGGCGGCTATTAATTTTGCCACCCATTTTGTAGCACTACGAAAAAAATCATTTAATCCCTATATTGACGACCGGGAAGCTCGGGCTTTTCTTATACTGGTTTTGGGGAGTTGTGTTTTAGCCGCTTGGGTGCTGTGGAATGCCGGTACGTATCCGGATTTTTTTACCGCCTTGCGTTACGCAACTTTTAATTTAGTCACTATCGCCACGGATTGCGGTTTTGCCAACCAGGATTTCAATAAGTGGCCTATTTTTGTGCCCATGTGGATGTTGTTTCTAAGTTGTCTGTCTGCCTCTTCCGGCTCTACCGGTGGCGGTATTCGCATGATTAGAACCATTATTTTAATGAAGCAGGCACGCCTGGAGATGTTCAAATTTATTCATCCTTTTGCGGTTCGGCCATTAAAAATAGGGGATACGATTGTTAAAAATGACATTATTAATTCAGTAACCGGGTTTATTTTTCTGTATTTTATAAGTATTGTTATTCTGATATTTGCGTTGCTATTAAGTGGTCTGGATTTTATAACCTCTTTTTCTGCCATTATTGCTTGCTTTAATAATGCAGGGCCCGGATTAAACGAAGTGGGGCCGGCGGGTAATTATGCCAGTCTAAGTGATTATCAAAAAGCGGTATGCACCTTTGCCATGCTGCTGGGGCGCGTGCAAATATTCTCTATCGTTATTTTATTCGTGCCGGAATTTTGGAGAAAGTAGCGGGGGTAGGGTAAGGCTAAAAATTGAAAAGATTTTCACCACGAAGACACGAAGGACACGAAGAAAGAAACTTTGGGCTATAGATTTTCAGATAAATAATTTCGATGCTAACGGATACCATCCCTTTAAGGGATGTTATCCGTGTGAGACACTTTGATTTGTCGGGTTAAGCTGTCGCTAACCCAACCTACGCGACTCCACCAAGGTATCAAAAATATGGCATTAGTTCAGAAGTAGACGTTGAACCGATATTGAATAGTGCTTTTCCGCCGGTCGCGACTGGCCGTTTTATAGTGATTAATATGGCAGAATGAAGTTCAGCAATGTGCAAAGATCTTTTTGTAACACTTCTCATCCGAATGACAGGAGTTGATCTCTTTCTGGTCTTTCATTACCATTGAACCTTTAAGTCGACATAAAGAATCAAAAGTACAGCTTTCCGCATTTCGCGCACACGACAAAAAGGAATGAAAAATCTTATGGCAATCGAAGGTCACCAAAAGAATATCAGGGATTTAATTATGGGCGATAACATGTCCTTTCATATTCCCATTTATCAGAGAACTTACACATGGCAAGCTAAGTCCGAGGTCGACAAACTAATAGATGATATTGTCGAGTTTGCACAAGAGCACGAAGGAAACTCCAAGTCTGATTACTATGTTGGCAATATAATTGTAAAGAGCCAGAATCGTGGCTTCGTTACTGAGCGAGTAGTAATTGATGGCCAACAACGAATTACGACTACTATCTTGATCTTATGTGCGATCCGTGATCTCTATCTTTCAAAGATCAAAACCGAGAATGCTCTCGAATCGGCTCGAGCGATATGTAGAGCATTGTTCAGTCAAGAGGGAGATCACGTCAGAATTAAACTTAATAATATGGAGCATCAAAGAACACTCAACACGTTATTATCAGGCGAACTCCAGACAATTGATTTAGCCGACCGGTCGACAAACTATTGGAAAAACTACAGTCACATCTTTAGGAAATTCGATACTTGGAACGAACATCGCCTCCAAAATTTTGTTGATATCCTTGAAAGAGTTAAAGTTGTCGTAATATTCCTCGATGAGGATCAAGATGAGAATTCTGTTTTTGAGTCGATTAACTCAGCTGGGAAGCGGCTTTCCGGTGCCGACCTTATCAAGAATTTTATTTTTACATTCAAGAGATTTCAGGTTACGCACTTCGAGGAAAAGCAAATCATCGAGTTATACACAAATAAGTTCGAGGCATTATTCACTAACTTTTCGGAAAGAGAAAACGACATTGAGGCTTTCTTTCGCGAGTATTTGGCCGTAAAGACTGCCGAAAAAGTCACAAAAGATCCAAAGATTGTTCATCATGCTTTTAAGAAATGGGTCGGTGATATTGTCGATTTTGGAGCTTGTAAACACCTTATTCTGGATCTTATTAAATGGGCAACAATTTATCAGGCTCTTCGAATAGGCTCTCATCCTGATATTGATAAAAATTCACTTGGTTATTTACGGTCATCATTTTTCACATACGCCACACTGCTCATGGATATTGTGGAAAAACTATCCACAATTGAAGAGGGGAGAATTGCTATATATGACCAGTTTCTTCTGAACAAGGCAATTAACAAGGTCGTCGCTTATGATGCTTGTCGGTTTCTTTCCGGCGATACAGCAAAGGCCATTACTCGATTTGTACCCACAATTCCCAAGAAGCTCGAAGCCAAAGACCCAAACTATTGGCACGATTACTCCGCCGCATTTGAGCAACTTGTGACACTTACAACTGAGGGTTATAGACAACCAAGTATTGGACTCATCGAGCGACGAATTACTGATATTGATCTCTATAGAAATAAGAACCAACTTCTCCGATTTCTTGTACTTATGGAGAATCTTGGTCAAAACGAAGTCATTTCATTTGATGGTGGACTCAAGGGGTGTCAGATTGAACACATTAGGTGATTTCCGAAGAATGCTTTACCAATTTAGGGTAGAATTTCATTATAATTTAACCTGTCGAGTACGAACATGCAATCCACCACTGAAACCTCTCTCTTACCCTTGAGTGCATCTCAAATCGA
>Ga0194058_10001724_pt1 | contig 10839 bp, 10 predicted proteins | sample SepL4417m_MetaG_FD_155490 | JGI IMG/M metagenome (GOLD analysis project Ga0194058, IMG submission 155490) | Anoxic zone freshwater microbial communities from boreal shield lake in IISD Experimental Lakes Area, Ontario, Canada - Sep2016-L442-17m | ecosystem: Environmental > Aquatic > Freshwater... | reverse complement strand
CGAGGTGATGTTCGCCGGTGGCAGCGAGGCGCCCGTGAGCCCGGTCGCCGTGGCCGGCTTCGCCGCCGCCCGCGCGCTCAGCCTGCGCAACGACGACCCGGAGCATGCCTCGCGGCCCTTCGACGCCGGCCGCGACGGTTTCGTGATCGGCGAAGGCGCCGGCTGCCTGGTGCTCGAGAGCCTCGAGCACGCCCAGGCCCGCGGCGCCCACATCTACGCGGAGCTGGCCGGCGCCGGCATGAGCTCGGACGCCTTCCACATGACGCTCCCCGACGAGAGCGGCAAGTCGCAGGCGCGGGCCATGAAGATGGCGCTCGCGGAGGCCGGTCTGGAGCCGTCGGCGGTCGACTACATCAACGCCCACGGCACCGCCACCAGCGCCGGCGACATCGCCGAGACCAGGGCCATCAAGGTCGCCCTGGGCAAGCACGCGCGGAATGTCGCGATCTCGTCGAACAAGTCGATGATCGGCCACTGCCTGGGCGCCTCCGGAGCGATCGAGGCCGTGGCCACCGTGCTCACGATCGTGAACAGTCTGATGCCGCCGACCATCAACCTCACCGACCCCGACCCGGCCTGCGACCTGGACTACGTGCCGCTCGAGTCGCGCTTCCGCAAGGTCGAGGTGGCCGCCAGCAACAGCTTCGGCTTCGGCGGCCACAACGTCACTCTGGTCTTTCGCCGTTTCGACGGCTGAAGACTCGCCGCCCCACTCTCATGAACGTCACCGTCGAGATCGAACACCGCGACTCCGACCCCGTCAGGCCGGAATGGGCGTGCCCCTCGTGCAGGCAGGCCGCACGGCTTGCCGACGTGCGCGCGAACCTCCTGGTGTGCCCGCACTGCGGCTTCCATCTGCGCATCGGCGCCCGCGAGCGCATCCGGCAGCTCGTCGACGAGGGCACCTTCCGCGAGCTCTGGAGCAACGTGCTCACGCTCGACCCTCTCAAGTTCAGCGACCTCGACACGTACCCCGAGCGCGTTCGCGAGGCACAGGCCAAGACGGGCCTCACCGAGGCGATCGTCACGGGGACGGCCGCCATCGACGGCACGCAGTGCGTGCTCGCCGTCATGGACTTCGGCTTCATGGGCGGCAGCATGGGCAGCGTGGTCGGCGAGAAGCTCTGGCGCAGCGCCGAGCTGGCCGCCTTGGAAGACCTGCCGCTCGTGGCCGTCTGCAGCTCCGGCGGCGCCCGCATGCAGGAAGGCATCCTGAGCCTCATGCAGATGGCCAAGACGAGCTGCGCCGTGGACCTCATCAACGAGGCCACGTCACCCTTCGTGACCATCCTCGCCGACCCGTGCACGGGAGGCGTGGTGGCGAGCTTCGCGACGCTTGCCGACATCTGCATCGCCGAGCCGGGCGCGCAGCTGTACTTCACCGGCCCGCGCGTGATCGCCGAGACCACCCGCGAGACGCTGCCGGAGGGCTTCGGCAGCGCCGAGCGCAATCTCCTGCTGGGTCATCTCGACGCCGTGGTGGCGCGTAGGGATCTGCGCATGAAGGTCGGCAACTACCTGCGCTTGCTGGGGGGAGGTGAAGAACCTGACCGAGTCACAACGACCGCTGGACGAGAACGAGGCAAGGGTGGGATGGCTCAGACAGCGCTTGAGCGAGCTAAGGCGCTTGCCACTTATGCCCGGCGTCCATTTGTCGGAAGAGATCGAGAAGCTGCAGGCGCGGCTGAAGAGCCTGCAGCACGAGAGCCGTCGCCATGACGCCTGGGTGACCGTCGAGATTGCGCGGCACGCCGGCAGGCCGCGGACGCGCGACTACATCGGGTACCTCATCGAGGGCTTCGAGGAGCTCAAGGGCGACCGCCTGCGCGCCGACGACCCGGCCATCGTCGGCGGGCTCGGCTGGTTCCGCGGCCGCGCCGTGCTGGTCGTCGGCCACCAGAAGGGCAGGACGCTCGACGAGCAGGAGTCGCACAGCTGGGGCATGGCCAAGCCCGAGGGCTATCGCAAGGCGCAGCGGCTGTTCGCCCTGGCCGAGCGGCACGGCCTCCCTGTGCTGTCGTTTGTCGACACGCCGGGCGCGTACCCGGGCGTGGCCGCCGAGGAGGGCGGCCAGGCGCGCGCCATCGCGGAGACCATGCTCAGAATGGCGCGCCTCAGCGTGCCGGTCATCGCCACGGTGATCGGCGAGGGCGGCTCGGGCGGAGCCCTCGCCCTCGCCGTCGCCGACCGCGTGCTCATGCAGGAGAACGCCACCTACTCGGTGATCACCCCCGAGGGCTGCGCCGCGATCCTCTGGCGCGACGCCGCCTACGCGCCGCAGGCCGCGGAGGCGCTCAAGCCGACCGCCTCGCACCTGGTCGCGCTGGGCGTCGTGGAGCGCGTCGTCGCGGAGCCGCGCGGCGGCGCCCACCACAACCCCGAGGCCGCCGCGGCCAGCGTCGGCGAGGCCATCGCCGAGGCGCTCGCCGAGCTCGACGGCATCGCGCCCCGGGAGCGCCGCCGCCGCCGCCGCGAGCGCTTTCAGCAGCTCGGCCGGTGGTCCGACCCGGAGCTCCCGCCGGGCACGCTGTCGCTCTTCGGGGGCTACTCGACGACGCTCGAATGAGCGCGTCGCGCGGCGCTGCCGGCGGCTCGCGACGCGCCTTGGCGCTCGCGATGCTCGTCTTCCTTCTGGTAGCCGCCGCCGGCACGACGGGTTGTGGCGGCTCGAGCTCCGCCGACAGCGGCCCGTTTCTCGGCGCCTGGCAGCGCGTCGAAGCGGGCGCGTCGAACCCCGATTTCACGCTAAGGGCCTATCCCGCCAGGTCTGCACGCACGGATACGCCCGTGGACACGTCGCGGATGCGGCCCCTCCCCGATTCCCACGTAGCTTGGCTACGAGGGAACCGTCTCGTGACCACCCCGCTCGGTCCACGAACGCCCCGCACACACATCCCTGGCGGGATAGGCCCTAACAATGGCTTCGAGCAGACTCGCCTTGCTCGCCGCTTATGCGCGGTGCGTTCGGCAGAGCGCATTGTCGGTCGTGCGCAATTCCGTGAACCCCAGTTCTGACTCGAAGGCGAAGCCGAGTGAGGACCTCAGCGTCGCGATCAACGACTTCGGCATCGATCTCGTAAAGGCGGCCGCCACGGACCCGGGTAAGAACGCGATTGTCTCCCCGGCATCGGTCCACGCGGCGCTGTCGATGACCGCGAACGGCGCGGACGGCGAGACCCTCGAGCAGATGCGGCATGTCCTCCATGTGGGCGAGATGACTGCGGCAGAGGCGAACGATGGGTGGGCATCTCTTCTCGGAGGGCTCGGTGATCGCAGCTCTGAGCAGACCCTCGAGATCGCAAGCTCCTTGTGTGCCCGCAAGGGCATCGCCTTCAAGGCGCCTTTCATCGGCGCGGACCGCGACTACTTCGGCGCTCAGGTCTCGACGCTCGACTTCACCAAGGACGACGTGCCCGGCGCCATCAACGGCTGGGTCTCGAAGAACACTCACGGCATGATCACCAGGATGATCCGTCAGACTCCGGCCAACGCAATCCTGTATCTCGCGAACGCCGTCTACTTCAAGGGGGAGTGGGTCTCGGGGTGCGCCCACGAGTCCACGTGCAAGCAGTCCTTCACCAAGCAGGACGGTTCGACGGTCGATGTCGACATCATGCACGAGTCGGGCTCGATGCCGTACGCGGAGAACGCGACCGTGCAAGCGACGAAGCTCCCCTACAAGGGCGGCGACACCGCCTTCTACGTCCTGTTGCCGAAGCCGGGCGTCAAGACCGGCGCGGCGCTGGACGGGCTGAAGGTCGCGGACTTCCGCGACCTGCGTCGGGCGATGGCTTCCGACGAGCCGACGCAGGTGATTCTCGGGCTCCCAAAGCTCGACGTGAAGTTCTCGGCGGACCTCCGCACGCAGCTGGCCGACCTCGGGATGCCGCGGGCGTTCGACGACGGGAGAGCTCAGTTCTCGAGCATGGCGGATCTCGATGTCCCGATCTGCATCGGCGGCGTTATCCACAAGACGAAGGTGAAGGTCGACGAAAAGGGCGCCGAGGCCGCCGCCGCCACGGTGGTCAAGGTGGTCACCGGAGCAGCGCCCGGGGTGGTCGAGATGAAGATGAAGCGGATCATCTGCGACCGGCCGTACCTCTTCGCCATCGTTGACGAGACCAGCGGCGCGATGCTGTTCCTTGGAGTAGTCAACGACCCGAGGAAGTAGAGCGCGGCGCCATGCCGAACAAGTGCATCAACTGACGCGCTCAAGCGCTGCGGCACTCCGTGAGCGCGAGGCGCGCAGGTTATGCACAGGCCGTGCGTTGGCGCCACCACCCGAAGCGTAATGTCGCCCTTGCACGGTAACCGTGTAAGCGGTAGTCTTGTTGTATGATCACCTCATTCGGGGACCGAGCGACGGACGATCTCTACCACGGTCGGCCGACTGTCCGCGTGCGGCGGTTCCCACGTGACGTGGCCGACGCGGCACTGGTGAAGATGGACTCGCTCAACGGCGCGGCCTCGACGCTTGACCTGCGCTCACCGCCGGGCAACCGGCTGGAGGCGCTCAGTGATGAGCTCAAGGGCTTCCACTCGATTCGCGTCAGCGACCAGTGGCGACTCGTGTTCCGCTGGCAGGGCAGCGACGCCCACGAAGTGCGACTGACCGACGACCACTGAAAGGAGGCTCGCCATGATCCCCGAGAACCGTATCCCCACCCATCCGGGCGTGATCCTCGCCCAGGAGTTCCTCGCCCCGTTGGGAATCTCGCAGGTCGCTCTGGCGGCGCATCTCGGCGTGCCGGTGCAGCGGGTCAACGAGCTGGTCCGTGGCAAGCGAGGCGTGACGCCCGCGACCGCTTGGCTTCTGGCCCAGGCGCTGGGCACCACGCCGGAGTACTGGGTCAACCTGCAGACGGCTCACGACCTGGCGCGCAGCAGGCCCGTCGAGCCGGTCGAGCCTCTCAAGGCCGCAAGCTGAGGCCTGGGGATGCTGACAAGGCGTTCGAGCTGGCTCGCAGAAGCTCAACGCAGGGATGGGGCGTGAGCGCTCGCAGCTCAACGCCCAGACGTTCAGGCGCACGGGCGCAGTCGTGGAAGGGTCAGCCGATGGTGGATACTGGGCTCTCAGGTCGGGTCGCGCTGGTGACCGGCGCGAATCACGGAATCGGCGCGGCGATAGCTGTGGCACTGGCCCGCGAGGGGGTGAGGGTGCTCGTCACGTACTTGCGCCAGAGTCCGGATGTTTACCGAGTTGCCCCCGAGGAAGCCGAGGCCGCAGCGAGTCCAGGACGCGCCTACTATGCTCGCGAGATCGCGCAGACGTCCGAAGCCGTGGAGGCCGAGATCGCTGCATTCGGCGGAGCATGTGCGGCTCGCGAAGCCGACCTCGCAGACCCGCAGTCCATCCCGCTGCTGTTCGACGCGGCGGAAAGCGAGTGGGCGGGTGTGGACGTTCTGGTGAACAATGCCGCGCTCGGCATCCCTGACACGTTTCTACCTGATTCGATCCTCGGCGATGATGTCAGGTTCGTGGACGAATACACTCTCAGGACCCTGAGTGTCGAGGGGCATGACGCGCACTTCGCCGTCAACAGTCGCGCGGTCGCACTGATGATCGCCGAGTTTGCGCGGCGCTGCATTGGGCGTGGTGGCACGTGGGGCCGCATCATCAACGTCTCCACCGACGGGTCCCACTGTCATCCGTCGAACGTTTCGTACGGTGCGAGCAAGCATGCGGCTGAGAGTTTCACCCGCTCTGCCGCTGTTGAGCTCGGTCCCTACGGAATCACCGTGAATGCGATTTCGCCCGGTGCGGTTCAGACCGGCTGGATGCCCCCCGAGCTCGAACGCGACGTCGCCGCCGGCTACCCGCTTCGCCGAATCGGGCGACCAGCGGACATTGCGGATGCAGCGGTCTTCCTGGCCTCGGAGCAGGCTGGGTGGATCACCGGACAGATTCTGCAGGTTGGTGGCGGAAATCGGATGTGAGCGGATAGACGATCGCGGCCCAGGGTTGGTGCTCGGACGTGGCAGCGAACAAGCGCATCAAGCTGACGCGCAAGAAGGTAGAGTTGACCTGAAAGGCATGTGGCGCGCAGCTTATGCGCCAATGCGTCAGGCGAACACCGCAAGCGGGAATCTCGCTGTTGACGTGCGTCACGTGACACGTTAGCTCTACCGCATGATCAAGACGTTCGCTGACAAGCGCACCCAGGAGATCTACGCCGCCGGAAAGGCGAAGCGGTTCGCTGCCGACCTCGCGAAGCGGGCCCGCCGGCGCTTGGAGTACGTGGACTACGCGTCCTCCATCGAGGACCTGCGAAGGCCGGAGAGCAATCGGCTTCACGCGCTGGGCGGCGATCGCCAGGGCCAGTTCTCCATCTCCATCGACGATCGGTGGCGCATCTGCTTCCGGTTCAAGGACGGGGACGCCTACGACGTCGAGGTCTGCGACTGCCACTGAAGGAAGGTATGAACATGGCAATCCCCAACACCAGAGAGCGCACCGTCCGGCCGACGCACCCCGGTGAGATGCTGCGTGAGGACTTCATGCCGGACTACAATCTGACGGTCGCCAGCATGGCGGATGCCCTCGGCGTCTCACGCCAGACCGTCAACGAGCTACTGCGCGAGCGTCGTGCGTTGAGCCCGGAGATGGCACTGCGACTCTCGCAGTTGTTCGGCAATTCGCCTGAGTTCTGGCTCGATGCACAGCGCGCCGTCGACCTTTGGGACGCCACTCAGGAACTCAAGCGCAAGGGTGCTCACATCAAGCGATTGAGTGTCGCCTGACAAGCGGATCAAGCTGGCGGCCAGAGGCGCCAGAGTGAAGAGAGGCGAACCGGCCGCAGGTCAAGCGCAACACGTCAGGCGGGGTTGAAGTGGTCACTTCCTTACGACCCGTCGTTGAAGACGACCAGGCGGATGCGCCATAGTGGACGGGTGGAGGATGTGTGCGAGCAAGGAAGCGCATGGCGTGACTCAGCGCGGATCAGCGCCAACTCATCGTGGCTTCGGCACTGGGACTGCGAGACAGGAGCGGAGCATGAAGAACGCTGTTGGGCAGTGCGAGGTCGCGGTGCGGTCGGCTCCGAGCGGCTGGGGCTCGTCGCGTCGAGAAGACGTGCACGCCGTCGGCTCGACGGCAGGGCTGTTGTCGCGTCGCTGCGTCGTCGCTCTCGGAGTGCTCGCTCTGCTCTGCTGTGGACTTGCCTGGTTCAGTGGGAGCGCCGCCGCTGAGTCAAGCCCGCCGCCCGAAGAGAAGGTCACGCTGCGCATCGGATGGCTGCAGGAGCCCGACAACCTGAACCCGTTCATCGGCATCGAGGCCAGCCCGTGGGTGCTGTGGAAGTTGAACTACGACCTCCTCGTAGGGTTCGATGCAGACACGATGGAACCCCGTCCCGGGCTCGCCACCAGCTGGAGCGTCTCGCCCGACGGGGAAGTGTGGACCTTCAAGATCCGCCAGGGTGTCGTGTGGCAGGACGGCGCGCCGCTGACGGCCCGCGACGTCGCCTTCACCTTCAACTACATCCGCGACAACGAGCTCCTGAACCTGGCGACCTACACGGGCGGGATCCTCGACGCCGAGGCGGTCGACGACACGACCGTCGTCATCACGACCGACGGCCCGAAGGCGAACATGCTGCGCATGCTGGCGCCGATCCTCCCCGAGCACATCTGGAGCAAGGTGAGCGGCAAGGCGGCGACCACCACCTTCCAGAGCTCGCCGCCGATCGTCGGCTCGGGTCCCTTCCAGGTCGTCGAGTGGAAGAAGGGCGCGTTTGTCCGTCTCGAGGCGAACAAGGACTACTGGGGCGGGGCGCCCAAGATCGACGAGCTCATCTTCCCGCTCTACACGAACCCCGACACCATGGTGGCCGACCTCGAGCTCGGGAGCATCGACGGGGCGATCGACGTGCCGCCGGCGCGCTTCGAGAGCCTCGAGAGCGAGGAGGGAGTTCAGGCAAACCAGGGCGCCTACTGGATGTTCATCATGCTCGAAATGAACTGCTACGACAGCCCCGACTCGAAGGGCAACCCGGTGCTGCTCGATGCGCAGTTCCGCCAGGCCGTCAACTGGGCGGTCGACCGCGCGAAGGTCGCCGAGGTCGCCTTCCAGGGCTACGCGACGCCTGGTTCGACCATCGTCGTGCCGTACTCGCCCTACCACTGGGAGCCGCCGGCGGAGTCCGCCTTCACCTACGACCCAGCCAAGGCGAACCAGATCCTGGACGCCGCCGCCTACAAGGACGTCAACGGCGACGGCTACCGCGAGACCAAGGACGGCAAGAAGCTCGCGCTGCGCTTCTACGCCACCACCGACGCCACCCAGAACCAGAGCGCCGGCAGGCTCATCGTGGGCTGGATGAAGGACATCGGCGTCAAGCTCGACTTCCAGGTCATCGACGCCGGAACCCTGACCGACTACATGTGGGACTACACGGGCGACACCTACACGCCTGACTGGGACATGGCTATCTCGTACTGGACCCAGGACGTCGACCCGAACTTCATCGTCGACATCTTCACGCCGCAGCAGATCGAGGGCTGGAACGACTGCCTGTGGACCGACCCGGAGTACACGGCGCTCAACGAGCAGCAGAAGCGCACCATCGACCCGGCGGCGCGTATCCCGATCATCCAGCGCATGCAGGAGATCTTCTACGACGGCGCGGCCTACGCGGTGCTGTGCTACCCGAACCTGCTCGAGGCGTACAACACCGCCGACTGGGAGGGCTGGGCGCCCTTCCCCGGCGAGGCGCCCGGTGACCAGAGCGGCAGCGTCCTCTTCAGCTTCAACAACGTCGACACCTACCGCTTTGTGCACCCGGTCGTGGCCGAGGAGGAGACCGGCGGCGGCACGTCGACGGCGCTGATCGTCGTGATCGTGGTCGCCGGCCTCGCCGTCGTGGTAGTCGCCGCGCTGCTCCTGCGCCGCCGCGGCGGTCCCCGCGAGGAGGAGACCTGAGCGAGCGCGACCGAGAATCCCGAATGACGCACATCGATGCAACCGAACCCGACCCGACTCCCCTGATCACGCCGTTGAACATGTGGGAGGCGCCCCACATCCGCTGGGCGCAGTCACACACCCGGGAGCTCCTGCCGTCCGCGCGGGTGTCGCGAGGCGACGCGGCGACGGCGCTGCCGCGGCGTCCGCGCGAGCTTGCGGGCCTGCGGTTCGACCACGCCGGGCGCGAATGGACCTTGGCCGCGGCGATGGCACAGACCGACGTCGAGGGCTGTATGGTGATCCACGACGGCGCGATCGTCTTCGAGCACTACGCCGGCGGCATGACGGCCGCGACGCGGCGCCTGTGCCAGTCGGTCTCCAAGTCGATGACCTCCGCCCTCGCCGGCGCGCTGGCGGCGGCGGGTCGCTTCGGCACCGAAACGCTCGTCACCGACCACATCGACGAGCTGACCGGCACGGTCTGGGAAGGCTGCACCGCCCAGCACCTCCTCGACATGACCGCCGGCGTCTCGTTCGACGAGAGCGACTACGACGACATGGACTCCGAAGCGTGGCGTGGGTTCCGGGCGCTGGGTTGGCTCGCACGCCTGCCCCACGACCCCTCGCCGGCCGAGTACGTCGCGGGGCTGCGCCGGCAGGCCGAGCACGGCGCCGAGTTCGAGTACCGCTCGATCTGCACCGACGTCCTCGGCTGGTGTCTGGAGCGCGCGACCGGCCGGCCGATGGCAGAGCTCTTCTCCGAGTACATCTGGAAGCCGCTCGGCGCCGCGCACGAAGGCGACTTCATCGTCGGGCCGGGCGGGTTCCCCCTTGCCGACGGGGGCTTCTGCGTCACGCTGCACGACCTTGCCTTGTTCGGCCTCCTCTACCTGCAGGAGGGCGAGATCGAGGGCCGCCGCGTGCTGCCGCGCGAGTGGGTGCGGCGGCTGCGGACGAGCGACCCGCGACTGGTGGCGGCCTACGCGCGGGCCTTCCCAGAGGACCCAGGCGGGGGCCGGCACGGCAGCAGCTTCTACCATGATTGCTGGTGGATCTCAGACGCCGAGGCCGGCATCTACTGGGGCTATGGCATCTACGGGCAGGCCGTGCTCGTCAACCATCCGTCGAACAGCGTCGTGGCGACGTTCTCGACGTGGCCACAGCCTTGGGACGACGAGAAGCACGAACTGTCGGACAGTGCGGCTATCGCAGTGTGCGAGGCGCTAGGTCAGCAAGCCTGAGGCGTAGTCGTTGTGGCGCGGTCCGTGCGCCTGACACGGCGTTCGAGCTGACTCGTTCGAGCGCGGTGCAAGGACTCAGCGTTGGCTCTCGCAACTCAGCCCGGGCGTTGGGCCGCCCAGCGTGATTCACGCAAAGGGGAGTAAAATGGCAGTTCCCGCCCACCTCGTTTTGGGGCTCCCATCCGGGAAGAACCGGGCCGTGTTTGCTACTTCCTTGAATTCGTAGTCCCAGTGGATCTTCAACACTGACGTTTCTTATCACCCGTATTGGGCGGCCTCAACACTCGTTGAAACTTGTCGTCTGACTATTAGTTAGGCTCTTGAAGTCGGGAGAGAGGAGCACGATGAGCAACGAGCAGGTGGCACCTGAGACGAAGGGCGTTTCGGTAGAGTTACTTTCATCGGTTGACCTGGGCCCTGAGATCGATGGGATGGCAGGTCGCCAACTTCGAATGCGTATGGTGACAATCGAGCCTGGAGGCGTTTTTGGCCCAATTCACGACCACAGAGGCAGGCCAGGAACCGTCTATGTATTGCAAGGAACAATCACTGACCATCGAAATGGAGTCGCTACGGATTATGGACCGGGAGTGGGCTGGCCCGAGGATAGAAACACTACACACTGGCTTGAAAACAGAGGAGCGATTCCGGCGGTAGAGATCTCAGTCGATATAGTCATATCAGAGTAAGATCAAG
>Ga0194058_10001722_pt1 | contig 10842 bp, 10 predicted proteins | sample SepL4417m_MetaG_FD_155490 | JGI IMG/M metagenome (GOLD analysis project Ga0194058, IMG submission 155490) | Anoxic zone freshwater microbial communities from boreal shield lake in IISD Experimental Lakes Area, Ontario, Canada - Sep2016-L442-17m | ecosystem: Environmental > Aquatic > Freshwater... | reverse complement strand
GAGAAGATCCGTTTGCGGATCGGTGAGGGTGACGATAGAAGTCACGGCCTTCGAGGAATAATCCACAACCAAATATCCGCCCTGAAGAAAGGAATAATTCACAGACGGGCCAGTGTTGGAGAAGGAAAGATCGTAAACCAGCACCTCAGCGCGCATCGCGCCCAAAGCGAAAAATGCCGCCGCTGCAAAAAGAAAAATCTTTCTCATATTGTACACATTCCCGCAGATTCTCGGCAATGTCTATCGGGATTTTTCGCTATTCCGTTTCGGCTGTCGTCTCCTCCGTCTTGTTGTTGTAGAAGAGGGTGATTTTTGAGATTTTTGTGAGGTTGAAGCTGTGCCACTCGACGGAATCTCCGCCATCCACCCAAACGATCTTCAGATCCCATTTGTTCGCAGACGCCTTGGAATTGAACGTCACGTCAACGGAGTTCCCGTCCCGGATGCTGCCCGGCAATTTCACCCTGTCGTCCTCGCTCCACTCGTCTTGGGAAGATGGGGCGATATAGATTCTTTTGATGTCGTATCCGGTTTTGTTCACCAGCGTGAAGTCGAGGTCGCTATCTGCCAGGGCCAGACCTGAAGCTCCCAACACCAAGGTCAGAGCGAAGAATAGATTCAGACCAAGAGATTTTATTTTTTTCATAGGAATAAAATGTTTCAGCCGAAAATTGGCGAGTCAATAACGAATTCTGGTGCTGTCGGCGACGGTGGCTTGCTGTTGCGGCGCGGCGGGTTGGGAGGATTTGGCATTCGGCAGCATCTTTCTGCAGCATCCGCAGCAGGCTGGATGTTTTCCCGCCTTGCGCGAGGTGCGCACCGCGAGCGCGGCGAGGTAGGCGGCGGCGCAGGCGATGGCGGCGGCGATGATGAGGGCTTCGATCATAGGCGGCTTCCGATCTGGTAGATGGCGACGGCGGCCCCCCACGCGAGCGTCGTCATGGTGACAAACGATCCAGCCGCCCATTTCCAGTTGAGCTCTTTGGCGATCACCGTGACGGTCGCGCCGCACTGCATGCAGAGGGCGAAAAAGGCCATGAGCGCGAAGACGACTGGCAGAGTATAAACCGGCTGTCCCGCCCGGGGCCCGGAGTGCCACTTTTCTTTTGCCAGGATCGAGCGGAGGTCGGTTGCTTCATTCCCCGCATCAGCATCAAGATTGTAGATCACCCCGAGGGTCGAGACAAAGACCTCGCGGGCGGGAAAGCTGGAGAGGATGCTGACCGTGATCTTCCAGTCAAACCCGGCAAGATCGAAAGCCGGCTGGACCGCCGTCCCGAACTGCCCGAGGTAGCTTTGCGCGATGTAGGCGCCGTCAATCCGCCTGGCCAGCTTGATGGAAAGTCCGGAGTTTGGATCGGAAAGCGCGGTGGCCACATCGGCGGCGGACTGCGTGGCGAGGAATGCCTCGCGCATCGTTTTCGCCACAGATTCCGGCCTCGGAAAATACAGCAGCGCCCAGAGGATCACGGAGAACGCGAGGATCAGGGTGCCGGCGCGCACGACAAATTCGCGCCCGCGCTCCCACATCCGGATGGTGACGTTCCGCAGTGTGGGAACCCGGTAGTCAGGCATCTCGAGGATGAACGGCAGGGGCTTGAGCCGCAGCACCCACCGGTTCATGAACCACGCGAGGGGCATCGCCACGGCCGCGCCAACAAAGTGCATCAGGAAAAGCGTCCACCCGGCGACGATTGGCCCATGCGAGGGCTCGACAAATGCTCCGATGAGCAGGACATAGACAGGCAGGCGCGCCGAGCAGCTCATGAACGGGGTCATCAGGATCGTGGTGATGCGCGCTTTCGGATCCTCGAGCGTGCGCGCGGCCATCACGCCGGGAACCGAGCAGGCGTATCCCGAAAGCAGCGGCACAAAACTTTTTCCGTTGAGCCCGCACCAGCCGAAGAGCTTGTCCATGAGGAATGCCGCCCGCGCAAGGTACCCGGTATCCTCAAGCACCGCGATGAACAGGAATAACAGGAGGATCTGCGGCAGGAAGACGAGGACCCCTCCGACCCCCGCGATGATCCCGTCGGAGACGAGGCTTTGGATCATCGGTGTCCCTGCCAGCGCCGGCGAGACCGCCGCCTGCACCCACTCCGACCCGGACTCAATGAGCGACATCACCGGGCTCGCCCAGGCATAAAGGCTCTGAAAAACAACTGACATCACCCCGAAAAAAATGAGGGTCCCCCAGACCCGGTTCAGGAGGAGGGAGTCGATCGAGCTCCTCGTGCGGGCGACCATCCCATCGCCTCCGAGCACCCCCACAAGCAGCGCGTCAAGGTGGCTGTAGTGGAGGACCGCCTCGGCCGAGGCCGGATTCATGCCGTGCGAACGGATCGTTTCGCGCGCGGCTTTCCGAAGGCTAGAAAGCTTCCCCTTGTGCCCGATCTTGTCCGCAAAGGCGCTGTCGGCGTCGAAAACCATCCGCAAGGCTTCCGGCCCGGTGACGTCCACGCCGAGATGCGCCAGCCCGTCGCGAACGATGTCTCGCGCCGCGCCAATAAACTCCGGCCACTGGATCCGCGGGATCCAGCGAGGGTCCTCGATCGCGCGCACAAGCGCATTTATTAAATTCTCCAGCCCCTTCCCGCGCTTCGCGACCGTGGGGATGACCGGCACGCCCAGGCGGTCGCTGAGAAGCGCTTCGTCGATCTCGATCCCGTTTCTCTTGGCCGCATCCCACTGGTTGAGCACGACGACCATCGGAATGCACAGCTCGGCGGCCTGCGAGACAAGAAGCATGTTCCGCTTGATGTTCGTCGCATCCACCACGCACACGATCAAATCCGGCGCCTGATGGCCGAACCGCCCGCCGAGCGCGTCCATCACCACCCGCTCGTCGGGCGAGGCTGCGGCAAGGCTGTAGGTTCCCGGAAGGTCGCTCAGCTCGACCTGACGCCCGCCAAGCTCCATCGCCCCGACCTTCTTCTCAACGGTGATCCCGGGGTAGTTTGCAATGTGCTGGCGCAGTCCGGTCAGCCGGTTGAAGATCGTGGACTTCCCTGTGTTAGGATTGCCCAGCAGCGCGATCCGTACCGCTCCCGCCGGAGCGGCTTGCTTCATCCTGCCTCCTCGACTTCAATCAGATCCGCCTCCGCGCGGCGGACGCTGATCTCCTGCCCGCCGATCTGGATGGAAATCGGATCCCCAAGCGGGGCGATCCGAGAGATCCGCACCCGGCAACCGGGCAAAAACCCCAGTGCCGCCAACCGGCCTGCACAAGTGCAGTCACTCGTGATCGAAACGATATTGAGCATCCCGAAGTGGTGGATCTCCCCTAGCTTCTTCATCGCCTGAAAACTGCGGCCATTCCGGCATGCCGTCAAGGGGATCATTTCGACAGGGGATGAATGGGAATAGGTCGCATGTCTGCTGACACCCACCCGAACGAACCCGCTAGAGGCTGGAATGCTCGACCATCCAAAGAATGGAGCGATCTGCATCATCTTTGAATCGCTGCCAAAAGCCTTCCCTCGACTCCTCGCGCGTCGACCGCCAAGCACCGCTTGCATCCCGCCAGGAAATGAACTAAACTGACATTTGAAGTGATGCGCTTTGAAGTGGCCCGCGATATTTATGCCAGGAGGTTGCCCCGCACCCCTCAAAATAACCGTGACACCACCACAAAGAATCCCCGGCTTCACTTCACTGCCAGCCGAAAGCACCCCCCCGGCTACCGGAAACAAAGAAGGGCGCTTCAACACGAAAGTATTTTTTGCATGGGCGATGCTTGGCGTCGGATTGCTAGCAACGGCCTGGATTAGTTTTCAGGTCAAGCAGGACAGCGAGCAAGATGCGGTCGGGCATTTTTCCTTTGTCTGCGATCAGCTGACCCTCAAAATCCAAGAGCGGCTTGGGGCGTGCGCGCTGGTGCTCCGTGGCGGTGCTGGACTTTTTTCAGCGACTGGGAAAGCGGTCGACCGCCATGCGTGGCGAAGCTACGTCGAGACATTGCGGGCGCAGGGCACAGTTTCCGGCGTGCAGGGGATCGGTTTTTCACAGGTCATTGCACCCAGCCAGTTGGCCGACCATATCGCCCACGTTCGAGGCGAAGGATTTTTCGACTACGCCGTGCGCCCGACCGGCGAACGGGCCATCTACACGTCGATCATCTTCCTGGAGCCTTTCCGAGACCGCAACCTGCGCGCCTTCGGTTACGACATGTATTCGGAGCCAGTGAGACGTGAGGCTATGGAACGGGCGCGTGATACGGGCGGGGAGGCTTTGTCAGGGAAGGTCTCCCTCGTTCAGGAAACCTCAACGGAAGTCCAAGCAGGAACGCTCATGTATGTCCCCGTTTACCGCAACGAGACGCCGGTGGATACTGCCGAGCAGCGGAGGGAGGCGCTTATTGGATGGGTTTATAGCCCCTACCGGATGAACGACCTCATGAGCCACATCATTGACGAGTGGGAGGCCCACTTTGGCAAAGATATGGACATGCACGTTTACGCCGGCACGGAGGTGTCTTCGGCCTCCCTCCTTTTTGACATGACCCCGGAAACCACGCCCAAGCCGGATTCTCTCTTCTACCAGCAGCGGACGATCTCCTTTGGCGGCCAGCATTGGTTGCTGACATTTGACTTGCCATCAAAACGCCCCGCCGTCAGCTACACCTCGACATGGTCATCTTTCATCGGAGGCATCGCACTTAGCGGACTGCTGTGCGGATTGATGCTTTCGTCCATCAACATGCAATCCCATGCGGTCGGCATCGCGAGGGACCTGACCAGAGAAATCCGGCTGCGCGAAGATTTGATCAAGGATAGCGAATATCGCTGGAGGTTCGCTCTGGAAGGAGCTGGAGACGGGCTCTGGGATTGGAATGTCCCCGAGGGCACGGTTTTCTTCAGCAAGTGTTGGAAGGAAATGCTTGGCTACGCAGAAGAGGAACTGAGCTGCAGCCTCGACGAGTGGAGCAACCGCATCCATCCCGATGACCTGGCTCAGGCCCTCGGTGCCACGAGAGCGCATTTCGACGGGATAACCCCGCTCTATACCTGCGAGTACCGAATCCGCTGCAAGGATGGCACTTGGAAATGGATTCTTGCCCGCGGGTTGGTGGTCAGCCGCGACACCGCGGGCAAACCGCTGCGCGCCATCGGCACGCACACCGACATCACCAGCCGCAAGCAAAGAGACGAAGAACAGGCACGAACATCAGAACGACTGGCCCTGGCGACGAAGGCCGGAGGCGTAGGGATCTGGGATTACGATATTGTCAAAAACAACTTGGTCTGGGACGACGGCATGTTTCGCCTCTACGGAATTTCTCGGGAGCAATTCAGCGCTGCTTATGAGGCATGGCAAGCGGGGGTTCACCCGGATGATCGGTTGCGGGGGGACGCCGAAATCCAGATGGCGATTCGCGGCGAAAAGGACTTCGACACCGAATTTCGTGTTCTTTGGCCGGACGGAAGCGTTCGCAGCATCCGGGCGTTGGGAACAGTACGGCGGGACGCCTTCGGAAACCCTGTGCATATGCTTGGCACGAACTGGGATATCACGGCCCAAAAGCAGATCGAGGAAGATCTCCAAAAGAAGAGCGCCGAATTGGAACGCTTCACCTACACGGTCTCGCACGATCTCAAGAGCCCCCTGGTGACGATTAAGACGTTCCTAGGATTTCTTGAAAAGGACATGGTGGCTCACCAGGCGGAGCGCGCAGCCAAGGACTTGGGATTCATCAACAACGCTGCAGATAAAATGGGACTTCTGCTCGAAGAATTGTTGGAGCTCGCCCGAGTCGGCCACAACGAGCATCCGCCCGAGGAGGTGTCCCTGCAGGAAATCGTGCACGATGCATTGGCCTTGGTAGCCGGGCAAATTTCCACACGGGGTGTCGAGACGGTAGTCACGCAGAAGCCTGTCTGGCTCTATGGAGACCGAGCCCGCCTGCTGGAAGTCTTCCAAAACCTGGTGGATAACGCCGTGAAATTCCTCGGCGACCAACCCGCCCCGCGTGTGGAGATCGGGATCGAATGGGTCAGCCGCGAAGTGGAGATCTTCGTTCGCGACAACGGCCAAGGGATCGACCCGCAACATCTGGACCAAGTCTTCGGCTTGTTTGAACGACTCGATTCCCACGCCCCCGGTTCCGGGATCGGGTTGGCACTGGTGCGCCGCATCGTCGAGCTGCATGGCGGCAAGATTCGGGTGGAATCGGAAGGATTGGGCCGAGGGGCAACCTTTCGATTCACCTTGAAAAAAGCCCACCTCAAGCGGGAGTGCCCAATCGGGTCAGGCCGCGCATTTGATCATCTTGCCATCAAAACTTAGCCAACAATCTGGCGAGTCAATGACCTGTGACAACCACCGGGGTTTTTCCGCCAGATGGCGGCCGGTGAGGGAAGTCAGGGTTTCAGGTTCAGGGAGGTGAGGATGCCTTTCCCGTTTTCGAAGAGGCTGAGTGTGGAGAGTGAGCCACGATCCACTTTGAAAGACAGGGCGTGGTGCGATCCGATGTCCAGAATGTTGCAGATGAGGTTTGCTAGGACTCCTCCATGGGAAACGATGAGGATATTTTCGTGTTCCGAATCGAGGAGCATCTGTTTCGCTTGGCTGATCCTGCCGAGAAAGTCGCCGAGGTTTTCCCCGCCAGGAAAGGCGAATCCGGGGGCGTGAGCGGCCCAAGGTCCGATCATTTCGGGAGACTGCTTGCAGATCTGGGCAAACGTTAATTTTTCCCATTCTCCGAAGTTCACCTCCCGCAGCAGATCCTGATAGATCACGGGGGGGGTGGGAAGGAGCTTTGCGATCTCGAGGGCTGTCTGCCGGGCGCGCAGCAACGGGCTGGAGCAGATGCAGCCAATATTATCGAACGTGACCAGAAGCTTCGCCAATGATTCCGCTTCCTGGATGCCCTTGCTGCTGAGCGGGAGGTCGGACGATCCGATGTAGCATCCGTCATGCTCGGAGGAGAGCGATCCGTGCCTGACGAGAATGATGTTTTTCATCGGAGCGGCGGGGGCAAGTTCGGATTCAGAAAGAGAAGCCTGATCAGCGGGGGTGCTGAAGGCGCAGGCCTTTCACGCCAGGCTCTTGATGAGGCAACGCATCAGGTCAAAGAACTCGGGGCGGAGGCCGATGGGTTCCATGAGCTCGACATCGATCCCGGGGAATTTGGTTTTCATGGCGGCGATCTGCGCGGGGATATCCTCGTGAAAGTGTCCGCCTTTTGCCATAAACAGCGGCAGGAGCCGGGCTGTGCGGATGCCGGCTTTCATGATCTCTGGGGCAATCTCCATGAGGCTGGGTTCGGAGTGCTCCAGGAAGCAAAGAAACACGCCGTTGTTCCCCAGGTCATTGCGAAGGTCGGCAGCCAGCTTGCGGAATGGTTCGGCCCATTGGGAGTTTTTGCTTCCGTGACCGAAAAGGATAAGGCAGGAGGTATTCATAGTAATGAAGGAGCGAGGTGAGATTGGAGCTCATCAAACGACCAAAGCGCCGGGAAAGCAACCCCAGCTTCCAGGACGTGCTGGGGCGGGAGAAAAAGGAATGCCGCGTCGGCGGCTTGCAGCATTTCCAGATCGTTAAAGGAATCCCCCGCAGCCGCCACGCGCCATCCGAGCCGCTGAAAATCGGCAACGGCGCCGGCTTTTCCTCCGCCATCGCGCAGGGTGTATCCGGTGATAAACCCGGCGGCATCGAGGGTCAGCGAGTGGCAGATCATGAGGGGCGAGCCAAGCTTCGACATCACGGGCCCGGCGAGCTCATGGAAGGTGTCCGAGAGGATGGCGACGAGCGCACGCTGGCGCGCCCAGGCCAGGAAGGCGATGGCGCCGGGAAGCGGCTCGATGGAGGCTACGATCTCCCGCAGGCGCATGAGCGTGAGGCCGTGCTGGCGGCAGAGCGAGATCCGCTGCCGCATGAGCGCGCCGTAGTCCGCGATATCGCGTGTGGTCAAGGCGAATTCCGGCACCCGGGCGACCTGTGCAACGGTTTCCCAGATTTCCGGCACGAGCACGCTCTCCAGGTCGAGAGCGAGGACGGAACATGGCGGAACATGCACCAGCGTCTTCAGCTTTTCGACGAGGCCGGGGATCTCGTCAAACTGCCCTTGGGCAGGAGCCTGCGGCCTGCCGACCACGACAACCTCGCAGCCCTCCAGTCGCGCGGCCTCGATTTTTTCGCGCACGCCGCCCGCGTCTCCGCTGTCTTTGGTCACCAGCACTCCCGCGCCGAACTGCCGGATGAGCGCGCGGTTTTCCTCCACGCGAAACGGCCCGCGTCCGGTGACGATATGGTGGGCTGGGATTCCTGCGTCGCGGCAGGATTGGTGGGAATCCGGGTGGTCGAGCACGCGCACGATGAGATCCAGTCCCGCCCGCCGGGCCTCGAGCGCATACGGGAGGACGTTGCGCGAGCCGATGGTGAGCAAAACCGTTCGTCCTGGTTCGACGCTCCGGCGCGCGGCTTCCTGGTGGTCTGCAGCCACGCAGACTCCATCGGTCCCGCTCATGCTCCCGGGGCGCAGGTAGGAGAGATACGGAATCCCCAGTTTGATTGCGACATCGCTGGCGGTGGCTCGCACAGCCAAAGCATACGGATGCGTGGCATCGACAATCGCGCGGATCCGGCGGCCCGTCACGAGCTCCGCCATCTGGCTTGCGTCGAGGCGTCCGCTGCGGCGTTCGATCCGTGGGTGCGCCCCCGAAAAGAGCGGGACATCGGTGGCGCTGGAAACGAGAACCCGATATCCGGCCCGAGCCAATGCCTCGGCGATGGGTGCGCCGTCGCTGGTGCCTCCAAAAAGAAGGACCATCGTCAGATTTTGTAGCCTCGAGGCGTCACGAACCAGCCGTTGAGGATCTTCGATGAGCTGTTGCCGACAATCACGATGCTCTTCATCGTGATCTCCTCATCGAGAAAACGCCCTAAATCCGAAAGCACGAGGCGCTCGTCCTCCGCGCCGACGGCCGTGGCGATGCCGACCGGCGTCGAGCCCGGCCGATGCTGGCGGAAGATTTCTGCCACCTCGACAATTTGGGTCACCCGCTTCGTGCTTTTCGGATTGTAGAGCGCAACCACCATGTCCGCGCCTGCTAGCGCCTCGATCCGGTGCCGGATGGTATCCCATGGCATGAGAAGATCGCTCAGGCTCACGCACGCGAAATCGAGCATGAGCGGGGCCCCGAAGCGCGCTGCGGCAGAGTTTGCCGCCGAGACTCCGGGTATGATTTCGATCGGGATATCCATTCCGTGGGCCGCCGCCATTTCTATGGCCAGGCCTGCCATGCCATAGACTCCTGCATCGCCGGAGGAAACAAACGCCACGGTTGCTCCTTGCTGCGCGCGGTCCAACGCGGCCCGGCAGCGGTCTGCCTCCTGGCGCATCCCGGACGATAGCAGCTCTTTTCCTTCGGTGAGATCCTCGATGTGGTTGAGGTAATGCTTGTAGCCGACGATCACGCTGCTCTCGCGGATGGCTTCCTCGGCCCGGTGCGTCCGGTCCGCCACGCTTCCGGGGCCGATGCCAACTACAAAGAGCTTTCCCGGGCGATCGCTACGGTCACCCCGTTGATGATGGTTTTGGGTAGTAGTAATTTTGTCCTCCTTCCAGCCAGCAGCGCCGAGGGCTCGGCGACGGCAGGCAATTTCACTTGATCGGCCACCCATTGGGAATGGCCAAATTGTTTTGTCGTCGAAAGAATTTCATCGGCGGAGAGGAACCGCAGGCTCAGGCCGAGATCCTTGGCTGCCAGCAAGAGCCCGGCTTCGTCCGCCTTCAAATCGGCCGAGGCAAGAATGCGCACGTCCGCGACGCCCGCGCCGACCTTTTCAAGCGCCCCGAGGATCGCCCCGGCGATGCTTTCCGCCTTGGCCCCGCGCCGGCAGCCGACGCCGACGGTGAGGGTTTTGACCGCTTCGGTGGTGGTGGAAATGACCGGTTCGGCGCCGATGGCATTGGCCGCTTCCAGCGCGAGCGCGTTGGCTCCGCCCTCGTGCCCGCTGAGCAGGCTCACCGCGTAGCGTCCGCCCACATCGATGACGACGACCGCCGGGTCGCTGAGCTTGTGCCGGATCAACGGCGCGATCGCCCGCACCACAACCCCGCAGGGAGCCACGTAAACCAAGCGCGGATATTGGCGAAAAATCTTCCCGGTGAGCTTCACGACCGCCGGAAACCTTTCGGCATCCATCGGCTCGGTGACGGACTCGTGAAGGTAAACCTGGCAGCCTCCAAGCTTGGCCGCAAGGCTGCGGACCACGCGCGCGCCTTGGTCGCAAAGCGTGATCAGGGCGGTTCTCATGCTTTCTTTGCCGCGCGATACCCGTGGGAAAACTCTCCGCTGTAGAGCCGGGAAACGGATTCGCTCCGGTCGAGCGCGCGCCCGACGACGATCATCGCGGTCTTGCCGATCCCTGCGTCAGCCACTTTTTTTGAGATATCCGCCAGCGTTCCTTGAACGATGATTTGGTCCGGCCACGACGCGCGGTAGACAACGGCGATCGGGCAATCCGGGCCGTAATGCGCGGAGAGACTCGCCCCCACGGCAGCGAGATTTTGGACGGAAAGAAAAATGCAAAGCGTTGCCTGTGCCTGCGCCATCCGCTCGAGTTCCTGACCGGCGGGCATCGGGGTGCGGCCGGCGGTGCGCGTCAGAATGATCGTCTGCGAGACTTCCGGGGCGGTCAGCTCGGTTTTCAAGGCGGCTGCTGCGGCTTGAAATGAGCTCACCCCAGGCACGACCTCATACCCGATCCCCAGGCGATCCAGCTCGGTCATCTGCTCGCCGATCGCCCCGTAGATCGAAGGATCTCCTGTGTGCAGGCGAACCACATCGATCCCGCGCTCGCGTGCCTTTCGGCAAACCTCAGTCGTTTCTTTGAGCG
>Ga0194058_10001717_pt1 | contig 10852 bp, 8 predicted proteins | sample SepL4417m_MetaG_FD_155490 | JGI IMG/M metagenome (GOLD analysis project Ga0194058, IMG submission 155490) | Anoxic zone freshwater microbial communities from boreal shield lake in IISD Experimental Lakes Area, Ontario, Canada - Sep2016-L442-17m | ecosystem: Environmental > Aquatic > Freshwater >... | reverse complement strand
GTATTATACTAAAGTAACTTAATTAGTGGTAGATAATCGTTGGAGGTCGAGCCTCCATTAGGGAGGCTCGACCTCCTTGCAACCACCAGTAATTTAATTGATTCGGTATTATATGCTTTTTTCGGGCACATAATAAATCAGGATTGATTTGCCAATTTGGGCAACCGGTTTGAAGTTTTGTGTCCAACGATAACTGTCTTCACTGGTTCGCTTGGTATCATAAATACTTCCCATCAGGAAATTTTCCGAAATAGCGTACCAGCCTTTTTCCACTGGTCGTTTGTTGTCAGACCAAGGCAAATATTTATCACCAAGGAGCAATTTGGGATTGCCTCCACCAAAATAGTCCACATGAATTTTGTCGATTTGAGGATTTTCATCCAACCAAATTTTCAAACGGTTCAAATCTTGTCCCCAATCTGTGTTGGAATCCGTGACATATTGATAGCCATTTTTTGAGCCACCGATAGCCTCGTTGAAATAGGAAGTGTAACTTGGATAAGCCAGAACTGCAGCGCCGACTTGCCAGCAAAGCAAAATGGCAAGAATAATTGCCAGTGTATGTCCAGCCTTGGCTTGTTTTTCTTTGATGAGCTCAAAAACTTTTTTGGAGATCAGTAGATAGGCAAAAGGCAAAATCGGAAACAAATGCCGGAAGACAATGTTGAGGCGTCCTTGAATGCTCATGAAGGCATAAAGCAAGATGAACAGAAAAAGCGTGTAGGAAACCAATGATTTGCGCAAAAAGTTGCCAATTTTTTCACCCAGTTGTTTGCGAGCGACAATGCTGGTGGTGATGATTTGCTTAAGCGTATAAACCAAAGCAAAGATAATCAAGAACAGAAATGGGATGGTTTCCTTGATCAGGAAAACCGTTGGGAAATAGGCGATAAAGCCATTGCCAACTTGTCTCATAAAATAAGCGCCGTTACCACCGACCACGCGCTTGACCATCCAAGCTGGGCCAAAAGCATAGTTGGCAAGTGGTTGCAAAAGCGGAATATTATTAAGACTGTGCAACGCGTTGTTGGTGAGCGCTGATTGAGGGTTGATATTGTCAACAGCAAAGAAAAAATCAATAGTTTGATCAAAGGTTTCTTTGGGTATAGCATAATTGTTGATTTTGTAAACCAGCCAAATTACCACGGTAGCCACGGCAAAAGCGCCAAGGGCTTTGAGCAGATACCAACCAAAGTTGCCAAGGCGAGTTTTCCAATTGTTTTCACCTTCCCGATTATTTTTAGCCAAGCTATAAACAACCAGCGCAACCCCAAAAATTGGAATTGCCAAAATGGAAGAAAATTTGCTGACCAAGAGAAGTCCCAAGAACAAACCGCCAAGCACCATATTTTTCCAGGTTGGCTTTTTGAGAAATTTGAGAAAATAATAAAAAGCAAAAGTCAAAAAAGCCGCCACTCCCAAATCAGTGGTCACAAAATGATTGTGTCCCAAGATGTTCGGGTCAAAGGCATAAAGCGTCAAGGCAAGCAGGCCGGCTGAAGTGCCAGCCATTTCTTTGCCCCACTTGAAAAGAAAAAGTCCCAACAAAATCGAAAGCAACACAATCGGCACGCGCGACCAGAAAATAATTTCATCGGCATTGTTGCCGGCCTCATAAAGCAAATGGCGACCAGCGGCCCATTGACCTTCATCCCACATGTTGGGCAAATCGCCAGTCCAGAAAGGCTCTTTGGTGTCAAAATTCAAATGCAAAAAAAGCAGTGGCAAGCCCGCCAAGTCTTTGATGAGTGGTGGATGCTCAGGATTGAGGCGCGTGTCGTGTTGGGAAACATAACTGTAACTAGCAGGAATGTGGGCAACCTCATCAAAAGTGGCGCTGTCATTTTTGGCATTAAGAAGCGACACGGTCGCGAAAAAAATCAAAATGCCCGCCACGATAAATTTGTAATATTTGTCAATAAATTTTTCCATAAGGTTTTTTTGTTTTTGTTTAGGCTTAATTATGTTTAATCATGGCGTGTGTCATTCTGAGCGAAGTGAGTCCGACCAAGGGGAGGATGAACGCAGTCGAAGAATCTGAGTCATTTGTAATTTAATGCAGATCCCTGCCTACCGGCAGGCAGGCTTCGACTGCGCTCTGACACTTTTGGGTGTCGTCGCTTCGCTCCCTCCAAAGGCGGGCAGGCAGGATGACAAGGGAATGGCTGTTATTGTTAGTATTTTAGCGTATAAAAAATATCTCCAAATTTATTCTTGTGCTCTTGGAATTTAATTCCAGGGAAACGGTCGCGGGTGGCATTGATAAAATCCCAATCAGGATTAGTGAAGATGATCACGAAATCAGTTTGACTTCTTGGGGAAATATTTTCAACTTGTCCGGGATAAAAATAGGCAGTGTTTGGCAAATTGGGATTGAGATATTTGATGGTGAGTCGCTCCATGCTACCTGTGACGATATTTTTTTCAGCAGTTTCGGGAAATGTGCGCAGATAGTTGGAAACTTCTTTGAGATTGCCTTGGAAGCCACTGTGTTGGGCAGGACTATTGGCGAAAAAGACAAAATATTTCACCGTATCAAAAATGGCAATAAACGCAAAGGCAAAAATCAAAAAGGAAATCAAAAAAAGTTTGAAAGAATGTCCAAAGGCGTTGATTTTTTTGAAGAGCCACAAAAAAGAAATTGTTGACAGCAAAATCACAACTGGCAAAGTTCCAATGGCGCGCAAGGCGTGTGGGTTGCCTTCGTTGGCGAGAAATTCTGGAATCAAAAGCACGAAAAACCAAGCCAGCAAAAAGCCGTAGTGGGCAAATTTTTCGTCGCGAATATTTTTTTTGAAACGCGCCCATAGCAAATGGAAGAATTTTACCAATGCATAAATCAAGCCCACTGCAAAAGCCACGCCTGTGATTGGATTGAGCAGGGGATAGGGTGGATAGTTGTGGCGGATATTTTGGTCGCCAACCAAATTATATTTGATCAAAGAAAGGCCAAAAGTCTTGGCAACTATCGGCAACAAATTTCCATGGTTGACCTCGGGATTCAAAATGGAAACTTCACTGGTGCGCGATGCATAATGTTCTGGATGTAAATAGAAAAAATCCAACAGCATTGGCGCTGAAGTGACAAACATTGCCAAGGCAAAAACCAAAGTGTGTTTCCAAAAGTTTTTCAAAAAATTTTCACGGGCAATGAGCAAGCAAATGAAAAGCACAATCAGCACCAAGGGTGAAACGCGAAACGCGATGTAAGTGTGAAGCCCCAAGCCATAAATGAAGCCTGCCAACGCAAAATCGACAAATTTTTTGGTGCGCAACCCTCGCCAAAGGAAATAGAAAGCAAAGGTCAAAATCAGTGGCACCATGATGGCGCGAAAACCAATGCGCGAAAAGTTGATTGCCCAATAGGCAAAAGTGGTCAGATATGCTCCCGTCAGCCCTGCCAGATAACTGCCGAAAAGTTCCTTGGCGAGCAAAAAAATTCCCAGCACGGTCAAAGTCCCGAAAATAATGGAAGGCAATTTGAGCGCAAAAGTGGTGCTACCAAACATTTCAATCGACATGGCTTGAATATTAATAAACAAGCCTTCGCGACCATTGTTGCTTTCATAAAAAAGTTTGTACTGCCCCGTGGCGTTTGCCTGTTGCGCATCAATCCCATTTTGGGCTTCATCTGGAAAAATGCTGAAGGGAATGTTTTCAATGTTGGTCACTCGCAGAGTAAAGGCCACCAAGAGCAGCCCCAACAGCAACCCCCAAGCCACTCTTTTATTCTCATACCACGGCGCGCTTCCCAATTTTTTTTCTTCAGTCATTTTGTTTTCATTTAATACTGATCAAACTTAGTTCATGGCATAATCGTTGGAGGTTGAGCCTCCCTAATGGAGGCTTAACCTTCTTGCAACGGGCAATGCCTTAATTGATTCAGTATGGGATTATTTTTTATATTCTTAGTCTAGCATTTTTTGCGGTTTTTGAAAATCAATTTTTTGTGCTATAATTTTTTATATAGAAGTGAAAATTTTTTTGTTTTGTTTTTTTGTGTGCTACACCGTTGGAGGCTCGACCTCCATTAGGGAGGTCGAGCCTCTTTGCTAATATCCATACTCCATACTCCATACCTTATACATAACTTATGCCTGAATCAAAAACCAAAAAAATCCAAAAGAAATTTGAAACTGCCGAGTTGAAAAAAATGGTCAGCGATATTCGGCATCGCGTGCATTATGTGGACAAAAATGATTTTGCCAAAAAGGCGGTGTCAGTCAAGGACAAAGTTTATGATTTTGATTTGCGCAAAGATTTGGCTTGTTTTTTGGAGAAAGGGGAAATTTGCACGGTTGAAAATGCTCAAGTGTTGAGCCGGGAAATTGAAAGTGAATTTGAAAGATTTGAAAATTTGGTTGAGCAGGCAATTGTCAATGCGGAAATTGCCTATTTGGTTTATGGTGACAAAACCTATGTCGAAGGGAAAATGTCCAAAGAATCCGAGCAATTGATGAATTTTTTTCAAAATTCAATTTCCAAACAGCAATAAAAAATGGTTGAACCAATGAATAATCGAAATACACCAGATACTGCCAATAGTGCCGAGCTTCTTCGTCGCGAGCAAATGCAAAATTTGCTTGCGTCTGTTGAGCAATTAGCTGAGGCTGATTCTGCGGAGGCAATTTTTGTTTGTTTGAGTGAGAAAGATGAAAGAAAAAGAGAGGATAAATTAGCAACCGCTTATCAGAAGTATCAAAAATATTGTAGCCCAGACAATAAAGGTCAGATTTCGTCTGGGTTGAGAGTGTTGGCAGAGAAAACCACCAAACTGCTGGAAGCTTTTTACGCTGAAATTGAAGCTGAAATGCATAAGGATGGAGATTTAGCTAACAAGAAAGCCCTGCGGGTTGCCTTGCAGGAAGAATTGAAAAGCTTGAATCCTGATGGTGACGATATTGCAACTTATGCAAGATCTCTGATTGAGGTGGAACAAACCTCTCAATCCACAGAGTCTGCTGTTGAAACAGCTGAAGTGGCAGAGGTTCCTCAAAAAAAGAATTTTTTCGGGACATTCATCGGTCAAAACCCACATAGCTTTGCCAAGCGAATTGAGGATCCCGATCATCTGAGTCCAGAGCAGCTCAAAAAAAGCATGCAAGCTTATGAAAAGCACAAGGATTTGATGAAATCTTTTGAGGTATTATCCAAGGCTAAAAAATTAAATGATATTTTTGTCTTTTTTAAAGATGAAGTCTCAAATAAAGTAGCAAGAGAAGAGCGCCGAGAAAAACTTTTGCTGACTTATGAAAATTATCGGAAAATTTGCGCTCCTGACAATTTGGAAAATTTTTCACCTGAAATGAAAAATTTGGCAGAATTTTCTCTGAAATTGTTGAACAATTTCAGAGATGAAGCCTTGGCAATTATCGTCAAAGATGAACAAGTTCAAGCAGGAAAAAAAAATACTGCAGGTGAGATAGAGATACCTCTGGGGCATCAAAATAAGGGGGTTATTTGGAATCAACGAGCAGTTGCAGAAATTGAAGATGACGCCGAAGAAGCTGATCAAGGTCAATCGGAAAAAACAGCAGCAGCACTAAGTGCAAAAATTGAAGCGAAAATTGCAAAAGAAAATGAAGCTCCCGAGGAGAAGAGCGAAGAAGAAATCAAGACAGCAGCTAAAGCAGAAGCTAAGGCTACAAAAGAAAAGAAAAAACAAATCAGCGAAACCGCTGAAAAAATGTATGCAGAATTGCTAGCACTGGCAAAAGCTGGGAAGGCTGGAAAAACAGAAGTAGAAACAACCGCGGAAATTTTAAAGTTGTTGAAAAGCGGCAATCAGAGTGGGCTTCCCGTCGGCGAAACATATCGTGAAATTATCACACTGGCAAACAGTGACGCCGTCAAAGTGGCAGAAATTGTAAAGCAGGTGTTTGAAGAAATTTTAAAAGTTGCCAAGGAAAAGGAACGCATGGCGAAAAGAATGAGAGTCGAATTTCAAGTAGGTCTCAAAAATGAAGTGGTCAAAAATGATTACAAAAAATTCATTGAAGCTGCCTTGGCTAAGGAAGCGGAGATATTCACTGAGGAAGCTGATGCATCCATGAGCCCTGAAGATGCTCAAGAAAAAGCACTTTTGGATGAACTTGCTTTGGCGCGAGCTGAATTTGCCAAAAGAGATTTGGCTGATCGTGCTGCGCTGGAAAGACTGAGAAAATTTTTTGGTGGCAAAGCAGGAAGCGCAACACAATATCCAGAAACTAGCAACATTGAAGCCGCTCGGATGCTATATCAACGCGAATTGGATAATTTTAAATTGTACAAAATTAAGCAGCTGACTGACTCATTGGCAGCTGGCGAAATCAACAAAGTTAGTTTTGAAAAAAGACTCAAGGATTTGTATACTTTTTTGAATTTGGATGAAAAAAACAGATGTAACGAGGCAAAAACTGAAGCTAGATTAAATTATTTGGCTGGTTCAAAGAAAGGTGATGGTGTAACCGACAAGACTCCTGGAGAAAAAAATTGGGATCAAATGCATAAAAAAATGCTTGAAATGACACAATGGTTCAGTCAAGATATCCCAGATTCTGTGAAAATTGGGCTGGGCTTGGTAGCTTTTGCTCCAGGCGGGTTTGCGGAACTGGCCGCTGGTAATGAAGAAATTGGTTTTTCGCTGTTGGCAGTTGCTGGCGGGCTGCAAGTAGGTAAGCTCAAAAAACTGAAAGATGTTTTGGCAAATAAATTTGGGCAGATAAATACTTTAAAACGAATCATTACCGAAAAAGACGCTGAAATGGTGATTGATTTTGAAGAATTGAATAGCATCTTTTTGAATAGAACCGCTAGCCAATCACTAGAAGCTGTCAGGAGAAAAATGTTTACCAATGGAGTTACTCAGTTTATGAATTTTAAAGACAGAAAAGTGCAGGATGTCCTTCAAGAGTTGGATCAATATCCACAGACTGAATTTTCAGCAGAGGCTAGAAAGTTAATTAAAAGTTTTGCTGAAATTGCAAAATTCAAGCCCCTGTCCGGAGAAACTTTCGAACAATGGACAAGGCGCATGGTGGTGACTAGCAGTGGATCGTAAGAAATAATAAAGGAGGTATTAATATCGCAGGGCAATTCACAGTCCCTGCGGGCTCACGAGGCAAGTTAACCCTTTTGTTGCGTCGCTCGCTTGGTTCGTTCAGGGTGGAGGCTCACTTCGCTAGATAATAAAAAATTTGGATATAATTATGGCAAACGAAACTGAATCAACAACCACGGCTCAAAATAAAGCCCTTTTGCAACTTGTGAAAGATTTGGGCATTGATAATCTCCCTCAAGATCAGCAACAACAGCTAATTATCAAAATGACGGAAGTCTTGCTTAAAAGAATTTTTCTTGAGACAATGGAGAGGCTCGGCGAGCAAGGCCGGCAGGAATATGAAAAAATGTCCGAAGGTGAAATTGAGCCTGAGCAAGTGGCTGAATTTTTCAAAGAGAAAATCCGCAACTATGATGAAATGGTGGAAAATATCGTGACCGAATTTCGAGCAGAAATGCTGAGCGCGAATAATTAGGAATAAATTATTTTTTTGCATATTTTTTTTTGTCATTCCGGACTTGATCCGGAATCCCGAGCTTAATCACGCTAGTCTTACTGCTACGAAGATCCTGAAACAAGTTCAGGATGACATGATGAATTTTTTGATTTAACATAATTAATAATAAGTGAAATAGTATGAAAAGTAATTTGGAACCTATTGAAGAAAGTGATTTGGATTTGGAGGGGAAACTCAAACGAGGCATTGCAGGCAGTGGCGCCAAGCAAGAATCGCCCTTTTCAGCTGTGGAAAAAGAGCGACCCGTGGAAATTAGTTCGGCAGAAAAAGACAGCGCTTATGGCAAAATTCTGGCCAAGGTGCAAACGCAAAATGATGACGACACTGATCACGGCGAAGTTTCGCGTGATGCGCAAGCTGGTTTTGAAAAAAGTGACGCCGAAGGGCAAGTCAGTCATTTGCTTGATTTGGCTCAGCAAAAAGGGGTGGTGCACGCTGTGAAAGTTGCGCGTCACATGGAAGACAATTACATCTTGGATGCTTTTCATGACAAACTCCTCGCCGAAGAACTGCACAACGCCTTGGTAAACAAAGGGATGATAAAAGAGATTTAGAAAGGCATGATTGCTGTCATCCTGAATTTATTTCAGGATCTCGGTCGCGGGCAGTTTCGCGAGACAAGGAAAGCAGATACTAAAACAAGTTCAGTATGACAGTGTAAATAAAAATAAAACCAAAAACAAAAAATGGATACACTTGATTTCAACACGATTTTCTTGGTTCTGCTGGCAATTTTTTCGGCAGTGGCTTTTTTGAGCGGGCTTTCTTTGGTGGTGGGCAGTTTCCTGAATTTTCGCGCTCAAATCAATCGCAGTATGAATATGGATTTGGAAGTGGTGCGGGTGACCAAAATTTTCAAAGACAAAAATGAAGCGCAATCGCGTGAGCCACAAGCGTGGAAAGAAGAAATTGGCTCAATGGAACAACTGCTGGGAACTTTGGCGAACTTGAAAGAAAAAAAATCAATTTGGGGGCATTTGCTTTATAGCGAACCTTATCTGGCTTTGGAAATTGCCAATCCAGCGGACAGTGAAGAAATCTTTTTTTATCTGGCAGTGCCGAAAAAGTTTCGCGAAAGTATTGAAAAGCAAATCCACAGCTATTTTCCGCAAGCGAGCGTGGAAAAGGTTCCAGAATATACGATTTTTTCTCCCGGTGGTTTCACGGCTAGCGCAGCGCTGACGCTCAAAAAAAGTCATGCTTTGCCAATCACAACTTATGAGCATATGGAAGTTGATCCGCTCAGTGAAATTTCCAATGCTTTGAGCAAATTAAACACTCTTGAAGAGGGCGCAGTGATTCAAATGATTTTGCAACCGGCGGGCAAAACTTGGCGCAAGCTTGGCAAAGGCATTGCGCATCGCATGCAACAAGGCAAACAGCTCAAGGATGCTCACAATCCATCTTTAGCAATGGAATTGGGCAAAGGATTGGTGCAAACTTTTCGCAACAAACCGCAAGCGGAAATTCTCAAGCCAGAGCCAACTCAGCTTACGCCTGAGGAACAAGAGTTGCTCAAAAAAATTGAAACCAAAGCCAGCAAGGTTGGCTTCAGGACAAATATTCGCTTGCTCGCCTGCGCCAAAACTCAACAACGCGCGGATGAAATTTTGGCGCACATTGAAAATGCTTTTGCGCAATTTGAAAATCATGAGATCAATCATTTCATTGTCAAGAAAAGGCTGAAAGGCAAAAAAGTTGCTTATGACTATATTTTTCGAAATTTTGACGAAGAAAATGCGGTCATTTTGTCCACTGAAGAAATTTCCAGTATTTTTCATTTTCCAATTTCCACCACCGAAACGCCAAAAATCAAATGGCTCAAATCTGGGGCAGCTGCACCACCGCTCAACATTCCACAAGAGGGAATTTTGCTGGGGTATAATGATTATCGGGGCGCTGAGACCAAAATCAAATTGACTGACAGCGACCGTCGCAGGCATCTTTATGCCATTGGTCAAACTGGAACAGGAAAATCCAATTTTTTGCAGGAAATGGCCAAGCAGGATGCCCGCGATGGCAAAGGTTTTTGCTTTATTGATCCACATGGCGATGCGATTGAAGATATTTTGACTGCCATTCCCAAAGAGCGCGCCGAGGATGTGATCATTTTCGACCCTTCGGATGTCGAGCGTCCTTTTGGCCTGAATATGCTGGAATATGACCCCAAGCATCCTGAACAAAAAACTTTCGTGATCAATGAGATGATTGGGATTTTTGACCAACTCTACGATTTGAAAGCCACAGGTGGTCCGATGTTTGAACAATATGCGCGCAATGCGATGCTTTTGATTATGGAGGATCCCGAATCTGGCAGTACTTTGATGGAAATTTCCAAGGTGTTGGCGGATGAAGATTTTCGAAGGATGAAACTTTCCAAATGCAAAAATCCCGTGGTCTCAGACTTTTGGATCAAGGAAGCCGAGAAGGCTGGGGGCGACGCTGCGCTGGCCAATATGGTGCCATACATCACTTCCAAACTCACCACTTTCGTTTCCAACGATATGATGCGCCCGATTATTGCCCAGCAAAAAAGCACGCTCAATTTCCGCGAGATTATGGACTCAGGCAAAATTTTGTTGGTCAAACTTTCCAAGGGCAAAATTGGAGAAATCAATGCCCATCTTTTGGGCATGGTGGTGGTGGGAAAAATTCTGATGAACGCCTTGGCGCGCGGGGATATGCCAGAAGACCAACGCAAAGATTTTTATCTCTATTTGGATGAGTTTCAAAATGTCACGACCAATTCGATTTCGCAAATTTTGTCCGAAGCTCGCAAATATCGACTTTGCCTGATTATTGCCCATCAATTTATTGGCCAACTCAGCGAAGAAATTTCCAAAGCCGTGTTTGGCAATGTTGGTTCCATGGTGGCGCTCCGCGTGGGACCAGAAGATGCGGAATTCTTGGAAAAACAATTTGCGCCAATTTTCACGGCCAGTGATTTGGTCAATGTGGACAACTACAAAGGTTTTGCGAGGGTGCTCATCAGTGGCGAACTTTCCAAGCCGTTTAATGTCAATTTTTATCCGCCCACCAAGGGCAATCAAGAAATTGCCAACTTTCTCAAAGAACTTTCACGGCTCAAATATGGTCGCGATGCTGACATTGTCAACCGCGAAATTATGGAACGCGCCAAATTCGCCCGGCAAACTAGTTCGGCATTTTAAGGCTCTGTAACAAAATAAGTTGTGCAGTTCGTGCTCAGATTTGCGTCAGATTTGTTCAAAAAAAACTGTAAAGCTATCGAGATAACTCGAAGATTTTTTTGAGCAAAGATGGCGTGAAGATGGGTG
>Ga0194058_10001715_pt1 | contig 10857 bp, 8 predicted proteins | sample SepL4417m_MetaG_FD_155490 | JGI IMG/M metagenome (GOLD analysis project Ga0194058, IMG submission 155490) | Anoxic zone freshwater microbial communities from boreal shield lake in IISD Experimental Lakes Area, Ontario, Canada - Sep2016-L442-17m | ecosystem: Environmental > Aquatic > Freshwater >... | reverse complement strand
CTCACCACCAGGTGGCAGGGCGGCGGAGCGCAGGAAGTGGTGGTGCCCGAGAAAGACGGCAAGCCTCTGCTGGCCGTGATTCCGCTCAAACCGCTGGACGAAGTCCGCACAGATTCCTCCGTGTCGGAGCCGCAAATCCTCGGCTGGGATCTTCCAAAAAGCACCCCGCCTACCCCGGCGCTGACCATCCGCCATCTGCGCAAAGCCACAGGGCCGGTGACTTTTCTAACCGTCCTTGTGCCCGGCTCAATGCTGGCCAAGGGCACGCTGCCCGTTGTGACAGGCAGCTCCGCTGGCGGATGGCGCGTGAATTCTGGTGACGGACGCGCCCCTTTGCTCGTCAGGTTGGACTCAGGGGAGGGATACTCCAATTGCCGAATTGAGGGGGGATTGCTCCCCTCGCCGGTGGATTTCCTCCGCACCCCTTAACGATAGAAAACAAAATCCGGATTAAAAATGAGAAACGAAAACATAGCTCTCCTGCCCGCGCGTTTGCCCGGAGGATTCTAGGGGGCGGGGAACCCCAAGAGGAGATAACATTTATGAACACCACTAAAGCAGCCATTATTGCCAACGACGTTTCCTGGATCAAAGGCGACGTCCTGAACTATGTCTATGGACCTGAGCGCCTCGCGCTCGTCCGCCGCCTGTGCGACGTCCATCCCGAGCGCATCACCTCTGCCAATTTGGAGTCCGAGCTTCCAGCACTTAAGGAGGTGGAGGTGATCTTTAGCTGTTGGGGGATGATCCCGCTGACCCCTGCGCAGCTTGACCAAATGCCCAACCTCAAGGCGGTTTTTTACGCCAGCGGGTCGGTGCAGCAATTCGCGAAGCCGCTGATCGAGCGGGGCATCGTCATATGCAGCGCGATGGAGGCCAACGCCATCCCTGTCGCCGAGTTCTGCCTCGCACAGATCCTCCTCTCTTGCAAGGGGGCTTACCGCAACTCCCAGCTATGCCGTCGAGGGCCTTGGAAGACGAGCGAGATGCCGATTGGAAAAGGCGTTTACGGGGAAACAGTCGCCCTGCTGGGCATCGGGGCGATCAGCCGGCATTTGCTAAAGCTCTTGCAGCCGTTTCGCCTGCGAGCGATCGCAGTGAGCAGCTACCTGAAGCCGGAAGCCGCCCAGGAAATGGGCCTCGACGCCCTGGTGGATGTCGAGACAGCCTTTCGCGAAGCGTATGTCGTGAGCAACCACCTGGCCGACAGGGCATCCAACACGTCCTCGCTCACGGGCCGACACTTTGCTTCCATGCGCGAGGGGGCTACGTTTATTAACACCGGGCGGGGCGCGCAGGTCGATGAAGCCGGCCTTATTGCCACGCTTAAGGCTCGCGCCGACCTCACAGCCTTGCTCGATGTGCAGCACCCGGAGCCCCCGGCATCCGACAGCGAGCTCTACGCTCTGCCCAACGTTCACATGACTGCTCACATGGCGGGCAGCGCCAACGACGAAGCCCGTCGAATGGCCGACTTTATGATCGAGGATTTCCAGCGTTGGGTAACCGGCCAACCGCTTGCCTATCAAGTCGATCCTCAATCGTTTGCCGCCCGCGCATAAACTCTCACTCATCTCATATTATGATTATTCCAGGAATCTGCTCGCTAACGCTGAAAACCCTCTCGCCGGAAGATGTGATCCTCTTCGTGGCCGCCAACAGGCTGCAAGCCATCGAGTGGTGGGCCGGCGGCCATGTCCTGCCTGGCGAAACCGCACGGGCAGCCGAGGTCGGCCGCCTCACGCGCGAGGCGGGCTTGAGGATCTCATCCTACGGATCATACTATCGTGTCGGCGTGAGCGAGGCCGGCGGCATGCCATTTGCGGGGGTGCTCGATTCCGCCGCCGCTCTCGGCGCCCCAACCATCCGCGTCTGGGCCGGCACGAAAAATGCCGAGGATGCCGATCCCGCCTTGGTAGCTAGCGTGGTGGAAGACTCCCGCCGCATCGCCGACCTCGCGGCGAAACAAGGGATCTCCATCACATTCGAATTCCACGGCGGCACACTCACCAACACGAACGACAACGCCCGGCGCTTCGCGGAGCAGGTGCCGCACGGAAATGTCTTTTTCTCTTGGCAGCCCCCCCATGGATTTCCCGTGGAACATGCGCTGGCCGGATTGGATGCCCTCCTCTCACGACTCTCCACGGTTCATGTTTATCACTGGACGATCGGCTCCTACGAAAAGAACCTTTTTAACGACAGCGAGCGAGTGCCGGCCTGGCCTGCCGACTTCCACCGCCACCCGCTTGAAGACGGCCGCGACCGATGGCAGTCGTACTTTGATCGCGTCCGCACGACCGGCCGCGACCACTGCGCCCTGTTGGAGTTCGTGCGTGGCGACACGGTCGAGCAAGCGCAAGCCGATGCCGCCGAGCTGGCCAGACTCTGCCGGTAGCACAGCAGGTTTGCGAAACATAGAAATATTTCACATTTTTGCTGCGTGCAAACACATGGCTTTCCCTCGCATTTTGTGGGATCGTCATCACGTTGGCGTGGCAGCCCGCTTCCGCTCCGACAACTCCATACTCTCAAATGTCCAATCACCCTGTTTCTTCGCTTACCTCCTGCCAGGCTCCCTTCAGTGCGGATTGGCCATCCCTTCTGCATTACAAAATTCCCACATGGTACGAGGATGCCAAGTTTGGCATTTTCATCCACTGGGGGGTTTATTCCGTTCCTGCGTTCCGGAGCGAATGGTACCCGCGCAACATGTATAAAAGCGGCTCTCCGGAATTCGAGCACCACATTGCGACCTACGGTCCGCACGCGCAGTTCGGCTACAAAGATTTTATCCCGCAGCTCACCGGCTCGAAGTTCGATGCGGCGGAATGGGCGGATCTCTTCAAAAAGAGTGGTGCAAAATATGTGATGCCCGTGGCCGAACACCACGATGGCTTCGCCATGTATGATTCCTCGTTTACCCGATGGAAAGCCACAGAGATGGGGCCAAAGCGCGATGTTGTTGGGGAGCTCGCCGAGGCCGTGCGCGCCGAGGGCATGGTGTTCACGCTCTCCAGCCACCGCGCGGAAAACTGGTTTTTTTTTAACGGCGGCCGCGAGTTTGATTCGGATGTCAACAATCCCGAGTTTGCCGATCTTTATGGTCCTGCTCAAGCTTACGCCCCGCCCCCGCCATCGCGCGGGTCGCACAAGCACGACCGCGAGACGCAACCGTTCCCGGATGAAGCTTTCTTAGAAGGCTGGCTTGGCCGCACCTGCGAATTGGTGGACAAATACCGCCCGCAGGTCGTGTGGTTCGATTGGTGGATCCACCATGTCGCCTTTGAGCCATACTTACAAAAGTTCGCCGCCTACTATTATAACCGAGGCATCGAATGGGGCATCGGAGTCGCTATCAACTACAAATACCATGCGTTTCCGGAAGGCTCGGCGGTCTTTGATATTGAGCGGGGGCAACTCGACGGCATCCGCCCGCTTTTCTGGCAAACGGATACCGCCGTGTCGAAGTCCTCATGGGGATACACGCGGGATCAGGAATACAAAACCGCCTGCTCACTGATCGGCGATTTGGTCGATATCGTCAGCAAAAACGGCAGTCTGCTCCTGAACGTCGGGCCTCGCTCAGACGGATCCATCCCCGAAGAAGATAAGGCCATTTTGCTCGAGATCGGCACATGGCTGGCTGTCAACGGAGAAGCCATTTACGGCACCCGCCCGTGGACGATCTTCGGCGAAGGCCCGACGCAGGTCGCGCAAGGGGCCTTTTCCGACACGATGCGCAAGGATTTCACCAGCGAGGACATCCGATTCACGGCCAAAGGAGACACTCTTTATGCCATCGTGCTCGCCTGGCCGGAGTCCGGCGAAGTGTTTGTCAAATCCCTGCCGGAAAGCGCGCGCAAGGTGAAATTCTTGCGCCTCCTCGGCTCTCCGGACGCGCTCGCCTGGCGGCAGACGGCCGAGTGGCTATCCGTAACACTTCCCGCTGCCAGGCCATGCGAACATGCGTTCGCCCTCGAAATCACTCTGGAGGTCGAACCAACAGAGAACCTTGTTTTCGCACCGTGACGCAGCTGACGAACCATGTTATCCATCAGTATCATTGGCCCAGACCGATGCGCTATCCTCGAAGTTCCCGATCCTGCCATCTGCAAGAACTATGTCCGGGTCAAAGTCCACTCGGCACCGATGTGTACGGAGTTCAAGAGTTTCGCCAGCGGGGAGCTGTGCGACTGCCTTGGGCATGAGGCAGCCGGGGAGGTCATGGAGGTTGCGCAGCCCGGGCGCGTGAAAGTCGGCGACAGGGTCGCGGTAATGCCGCAGTTTCCCTGCGGAAGATGCCGACTTTGCGTGGAAGGCGACTACATTCACTGCGAGGACACCGAACGGCCGGAGGATGTGTGCGGCACCGCCACGGGACGGGCCACCTTTGCCCAATACCTCATCAAGCAGGACTGGCTCCTGCTGCCGCTGCCGGACGACATGAGCTATGACCATGGGGCGATGGCCTGTTGCGGGCTCGGCCCGAGCTTCGGAGCTATGCAGAAAATGCGAGTCGGTGCCGGCGAGACTGTGCTCATCACCGGCCTTGGTCCAGTCGGCCTCGGTGGTGTCATTAACGGCGTTTACCGCAACGCCCGAGTGATCGGAGTGGATGCCAATCCCTACCGGGCCAATCTGGCCATGGAATTGGGCGCATCCCATGTCATCAGCCCAGCCGACCCTGAGGCTCTCGCACAAATTCGAGCCCTCACGCGGGACGGCTGCGGCGTGGACAAGGCCATGGACTGTACCGCCATTTCCGCCGCCCAGAAGCTGGCGGTGGATGCCGTCCGGCGTCGCGGGCATATCACATTCGTCGGATGGGGCGGGCATCTGGAGCTCGGCAACATGGTACCAAGCGGGCTTACCTTGCAAGGAAGCTGGCATTGGAACCTGCGCGATTCCGCAAAAATGATGCGCACGATCTCCGATAATGCAAGTCAGCTTGACCGCCTCATGACCCATCGTTTTCCTATGTCCGGCGTGCAGCAGGCGATGGAGTTACAAACGACGGGGCAGTGCGGCAAAGTGATTCTCCAGCCATGGGCATGACAGCTCCCTACAAAGCTGCCATTATCGGGTGCGGGCATCGGGCTGCCGCGCACATCGAAGCGTACTACCACATTCCGGAAGCCTCCGTGGTGGCCTGTTGCGCGCCATCTCCATTGCGCCGCGAGCCGCTCGCCGCCGAATACGGCCTCTGCGCGTATGCGGATGTTGCGGAGATGATAGAGCGCGAGCGGCCGGACATCGTGCATTTCATCACCCGTCCGGATGTGAGGGTGCATATCATGAGCCTGGTGGCAGAGTTTGGAGTCCCGCTCTGCACCGTGGAGAAGCCCGTGGCAGCAGGCGTCGGCGACTGGCTCGAGCTGCAGCGCCTGGAAGCGCGGAGCCGCACCAAGTTTGCCATCTGCCACCAGTTCCGGTGGCATCCGGGTTTGATGCGCTGCCAGGATGCCGTCAGAGGCGGGTGCTTGGGGGAGGTGGCGTTGTTGGATATTTCCTCGGGCATGAATATCGCCGGTCAAGGCACCCACTCGCTCAACTACGGGCGCTCGCTCGTCGGCGACCCCAGGGTGCGTAGCGTCTTCGGCCAGTGGTCAGGATGGGATAAGGAGGACTCCTTCCAAGCCGCACCTTCGTCCACGTTTGCCTTGCTGGAGTTCGAAAACGGAATTCGCGGCATCTGGACATCCGGCCCGGTCTCTCCGCGCGTCGGAGATCCCTCCACCAATTGGCAGCATGTGCGCGTCGCCGCCCACGCGAAAAACGGCCGCGTCAACTACGAGGAGTTTGGTCGCTGGGAGATCGTTTCGGCATCCGGAACGGAAACCGGCGATTACGGGAACATGGGGGCGTGGGCCTCAAAAAACCTTGAGGCTCAGGCAGGATTTTACCGGGCCATGTTCCGCTGGCTGGAGGATGACTCCAGTGCTCCGGGGACAAATCTCGCCGTATCGCTCCACGAATGGGCCGTCGTGCTCGCTCTCTACCAAAGCTGCTTGGAACGATGCCCGATCGATATGGACGGTTTCCGGCCGCATGAAGACTTGCTCGAACACATAAAACGATGAAACATCCTAACGCGCTGCTGCTCTTCGTGGTGGCTCTGCTGCCCTTTGCCTCTGGAATGAAACCGTGCCAAGGCACGCTGTCCGAGAAAGAGGCTCCCGTTCGCCCGCTGGCTCAAACCCCGGAGGACTCCCACGACGGGGTGCCGGCTGCCGCTTGGGACTTAGGGTCAAAGGAGTCGGTCGCGTTCGCGCTGCCCGCCGCCGGGCTTAGTGTTCCGAACTCTGTGGAGTTCTGGATGCACCTGCCCGCCCGCGTGCCGGCAGGCCAACTTGAGGTGAGCACAAACGGCCACGCAGCGCACATGCCGCTGCAATGGCAGGGCTGGCGGCGCGTCCTGATTCCCCTGAGCGGGATGAAAGAATCTCCCGACGTGAAGCTGGAGCCCGGCACGCTCCAACTGGCCAAGAACGGGACGTTTTCTCCAGGGTTCACGCTGCACTACACGGAACCCAAATTGGTGAAAAACCCCGTCGGCGCGGGACTGAGCGACAGTGACCTACTCGATCATGTCAACGTGGATCTTCCGGAAATGTCCGGCGTGCGCGATGCGCTGGCTGCGGGAAATTCCGATGCGGCTCTCAAGGCACTCGCCGCCCACTTCCGCCAAAACCTGGGATCGCGATTTCCTTTGCCCGTCCCCGAAACTCCTGAGGCCGCACTTGATGGGGCGGCCAAGATTCTGGACGGTGAAGTTCGGCTCGGGGCGGGGGTCGCCCTTGCGCACTCTTTCCCCGGGGGTCGCATCGACTGGAAGTTCAACCCCACCCTGGGCAAAGAGAACTTCACGTTCGAATGGGGATTTGCGACCAGCCGCCATGGCTGGTGGCAGACGCTCGCGCAGGCCTACGGCATCGCTCCCGATGACAAATATGCGGCATTCTGGGCGATGCAGCTCCGCGATTGGGTCGAGCAGTGTCCCGCGCCCGCCATCGATCAGGAGCAGGGAGGATCGAGCTGGCGAGGCCTCGAGGCAGGGCTTCGGATGACTCGCGTCTGGCCAGTCACTTTTTTTACCCTTGCGCCTTCGCCTGGGCTCCCGGATGCCGACATTCTGCTATTTTTGAAGTCCGTGGTGGATCACGGCAATTTCCTTTCCGGCCACCCCTATGGTCCGGGAAACCACTTTATGATCTCTATGATCGGCCTGTATACTCAGGGGGTGGTGTTTCCAGAATTGAAAGATTCGGCATTCTGGCGCCAGCAGGGGTTCGCCAACCTCTGCCTTTCGCTCGAGCGGAACACGCTTCCCGAGGGGGCATGGTATGAGCTTTCTCCGGGCTACCACCAGTGGGTAGCCCACCTGGCAGTTGATGCGTTGGATGCCCCAAAAAACAATGGCGGCATCAACGCTTCCGAGCAGGCTACGGCCGCAAAACTGCAAAAGCTGGCCGAGTGGAACGTGCTTCTCGCCGCCCCCGACGGCACCGTTCCCACGCTGAATGACGGGGGAAAAGTCAAAATCTCGGAAGATTTTATCAAGGCAGCATCTGCGGTTTTTCCATCGAGCGCACTCTTGAACTGGGCTGCCGGAGGGGAAGCCGTGCCGCCTTTCACCAGCATCGCCCTGCCCGATAGCGGCTACCTCGTGAGCCGCACCGGCTGGAAGAGCGACGACAGCTTTTCGGTTCTGGATACCGGCCCGCTCGGAGGCTGGCACGGCCACCAGGATGCGCTGAATCTCGTGGCTTATTTCTTCGGGAGGAACTTCCTTTTTGATAACGGAGGGTGGGGCTATGACAAGAGCGACTGGCGCAAATACGGCCCCATCACGGCATCGCACAACACCGCCATGGTGGACTCTCTCGGGCAGTTCCGTGGATTTAGCGCCAGTGACACCATTGGTTCCAACCCGAAGGATACGCCCCCCGCGCTCTTCGGAACGGACGATAAGGTGGATTACGCCTCGGGCTGCTATGTGGGCGACTACGGCACGAAAGCCCAGTCCAAACGCATCGCCACGCACCGCCGTGAGGTGGCTTTCGTAAAGCCCTCCGGAGGCCGCGGGCCGTTGATGGTGGTGGTGGATAGCTTCGCGCCGCTAGATCGGGCACCCCACAAATACGAGGTGCGGTGGCACCTGAAGACGACGCAATGGAAGGCTGCCATGCAGGGCCGCTGCCTCTGGACGACCGACCCGGACCAGCCCAACCTCGCGGTGCTCGCACTGGACGGGGCCGAGGAATTCCATGCGGATTCCGGCGTAAAAAAGCCGGAGCTGCTGGGCTGGGATTACCACGGCCAGGGCGGCGAGCCCACGCCGGCGCTTACGCTGCGACAGAGCCGCACGGCTGCCGGACCCGTCCGCATGGTCACCGTGCTTGTGCCCTTCAAGGGGGCTGTAGAAAATCAGGTCGAGGGCATGTCTTCCGACAAGGGCTCATGGGCCGTCACGCTGAAAGGCCAGCCGCCTCTCGTGCTTGACTTCCAGCCCGAGGCCGCACAAAACGCTCCTTCGTTCTCCGTCCGCGATCTGCCTTGGCCGACAATTCGGTAGGGAGCTTGCCCGGGGAGACGACAGGCATAGCCCGGATAAACCATAATAAAACTGCGGGAGGCAGCATCCCGCATTCTTCCGATGACTCGAGTGGAAGAATATATGGGAAATTGATTGAAGCTCTGGTTCCGTCGATGCATATATGACAGGATATGCTTCCTGCCTTCGACTCTGAGTTATCCGCCCGCATCGAAACTTTTGGCGTCATTGCTGTCCTGGTGGTGGACCGAGTGGATGACGCGCTCCCGCTTGCGAAGGCGCTGCTGGATGGCGGAGTCGGAGTGATGGAGCTCACGCTCCGCACCCCGGCCGCGCTGGGCGCCCTGAAAGCCATCCTCTCGTCCGCGCCGGAGATGATCGCTGGAGTCGGAACGATTCTCACGCCGGATCAGGTCCAATTGGCAAAAGACGCAGGTGCCGCATTTGGCGTCGCTCCTGGAATGAACTCGAGGGTTCTTGCGGCGGCCCGCGCGGCGAACCTCCCGTTCGCGCCCGGCATCACAACCCCTTCGGATATCGAAGCGGCCTTGGAATTCGAGTGCAAACTTCTCAAGTTTTACCCTTGCGAGGCGTCCGGCGGCCTGGCCTATCTCAAAAATATCGCGGCCCCGTATGCGCATCTCGGGCTGAAATATGTGCCGCTGGGCGGGCTGAATGAGAAGAACATGGCGACCTACCTCAGCGAGCCGATCGTCGGCGCGCTTGGCGGCTCCTGGCTCGCCCCTCGCGAGATGATCAACGCCGGCGACTGGAAGGCGATCACCGCACGCTGCGCCGCAGCCACAGAAATCATCAGATCTCTCCGATAATCCTCAGGACAAAATTCCATCGTCACTTTCGGTGAAACCATGGGCCGGTTTGCTCCGGCCTGCTGGATCTCACCTTCGGCGGTGCCGAGTCGAAAAAAGAGAGGCGCTGCCCTGGAGTGGGCAGCATCCCCAAACGTTCCTAACTTCAGATTCAGGTCAGTTGTGCAATGTCTCCAGCACGCCGGAATGCAGTGCTTGGACGATGAGAAAACTGGACACGGCGCCGGCATCCAGCACGCCGCGGGAACGCTCGCCTAAACGCGCGGATCGCCCAATCTTCGCGACCATATCTTTGGTGGAGTTCTTGCCCGCTTCTGCGGCCTCGATGCTTTGTTGTAAGGCCGCTGCAAAGCCTGAATTCTCCCCGATGGCTTTCTGAAACGCGGTGCAAGCTGGAACCAGCGTGTCGACCAGGGATTTGTCGCCCACTTTGGCGCCGCCAATTTCCTGCACCGCCTCCGTCGCGGCTTGTAACATGGCGCAGTATTGTTCGGCATGAATTTGCTCCAGGCTCTTGGACTGCCTCCAGAGCGTCTTGAAAAAGGATCCATAGAGCGGCCCCATGGATCCCCCGATGTCGTCCATGAGAGCCTGCGAGATAATCCGGCACGCCTCCGAAAAGTTGTGTCCGGGCTCGATCCGTGCGCCGGCCATCGAGAATCCTTTGTTCATGTTTACGCCGTGGTCGCCGTCACCAATTTCGCCGTCCACAGCGCCCAGGTATTCCTTGTTTGCCTGAATGGCGGAAACGACCCGTAGTAGAATGGCCGCGCCTTCGCTATTTGTAAAGTAACTCATGGTTTTGTCAGATGTTAGAATGCGGGATGTGATATGGTTTCTGGGTTTAGGTCAGATCTGTCTAAGCGCCAAAGTGTTGCACTTAAGGTCAAGCAGCTGCTTGAGCTCGTCATCGAGCTTCATCAGTGTCAGCGTAACTCCGGTCATCTCCAGGGAGGTAAAATAGTTTCCGACGTAGGGTTTATAAACGCGGATGTTTTTCGACTTTAAAATCTGGGCGACCTGTCGGTAAAAAACGAACAATTCGTTCACGGGCGTGCCGCCGAGTCCGGAGACGAGGACCGCCACCTCGCAGCCGGATTCGAAAGGAAGGTCCGGCAAGATCAGATCCAGGGCCATGGCCGCCATCTGGTCTGCGGTCTTGATGTCGGTGACATGCAGTCCGGGTTCGCCATGGTGGCCAATGCCGAACTCCATGGTTCCCGCCTTAATGTTGAAGTTCGGTTTGCCCACGGCGGGTATCGTGCAGGAGCTCAGCCCGATGCCGATGCTGCGGGTGTTGCTGATCGCCTTTTGTGCGGCGGCGATCACTTCATCCAAGCTGCCGCCCAGAGCGGCCTGAGCCCCGCCGGCTTTCCACATGAAGATTTCTCCAGCCACGCCCCGGCGTTTGTTCGGTTCCGATTTAGGCGCGGAGGCGACATCGTCGTTGGCGACCACGGTTTTGACGAC
>Ga0194058_10001714_pt1 | contig 10864 bp, 14 predicted proteins | sample SepL4417m_MetaG_FD_155490 | JGI IMG/M metagenome (GOLD analysis project Ga0194058, IMG submission 155490) | Anoxic zone freshwater microbial communities from boreal shield lake in IISD Experimental Lakes Area, Ontario, Canada - Sep2016-L442-17m | ecosystem: Environmental > Aquatic > Freshwater... | reverse complement strand
AATGTTGCGGTGTAGAGAGGTCTTTTTGATGATTTCGCCTGCGCCAGTCTCGCCAAGCTCGATCATGGCAAGATATATCTCTGCCTCGTTGTTGCTAAATCCAAGTTTTATTAAATCTTCTTTCATAAGAGTATTATACCAAAATTTAATTATAGAAACACATCTCTTGTTATTCACATCATAGACCTTTTTTGCGGATTTAAAAAGTGATATAATCAATTTGTCATCAAAAAGGGTTGACAAAATAGAAAATGCATGCTATAATCCTCAGTCACGCTAGGTCCAAGACCGAGGTGATTAGGGGCCGGAGGTATTAATAGAAAGGAGACAAGCAAAAAGAGAATGTCACAAAAAGTATTCACGAGGGCAAATCAATAATTAGTTAAATTAAAGGAATCAAAAAATGAAAGCAAAAGTAATTTTAAAAGCATTAAGTATGCTTGTGCTGATCGTTGCAGTAAGTCTTGCAACAGTACAGCTATCTAAAAACGGTAAAACTGAGTCGGTCGCAAAAGATACGACTTATGAACAGACAATTAGCAGAGGCGTGATCAAGGCTGGCTATGTTGTTTATGCGCCTGGATCGATCAAAGATCCAAATACTGGGGAACTTTCCGGTGTTTTTGTTGATACTCTAGAAGAGGCTGCAAAAAATATGGGTATGAAAGTGGAGTGGACTGAAGAAGTCGGCTGGGCCACGATGATCGAAGGATTAGAGGCCGGTCGGTATGACGTAGTTGGTACAGGTATCTGGCCAACATCGACAAGAGGTAAGCTGGTTGATTTTACAAACCCGCTCTTCTACAGCGTCTTGGACGCATTCGTAAGAACCGATGACAATCGTTTCAACACGGATCTTTCTAAGGTGAACGATCCGTCGGTAAAGATCGCAGCAATCGATGGTGAGCTTTCTTCGATTATCGCGAAAAATCAATTTCCACTTGCTGCAAGTGCATCGATGCCTCAGATGTCTGAGATTTCAACTATGCTCCTAAGCGTTGTTAACGGTAAAGCTGATATGGTTTTTACTGAGCCATATGCTGTAAACAAGTTCTTGGAGACAAATCCTGGTACTTTGAAAAACATTACCTTGAAAAATCCGATTCAAACTAGCGGTAACGCTATGATGATTCGTAAAGGTGATGATCAGTTCAAGATCATGCTAAACATTGCTACTGATGAACTTCTGAACAACGGCTTTGTGAACAACGCTATCACTAAATACGAAAAGGACTTTCCTGGTTCGTATTATAGAGTTGCTGCTCCATACGTAGTTCCTGAGGTGAAATAATTATGTCGATTATCGACATAATAGTGGCATATAAAGAAGGCCTGCTATCAGGCCTTCTTGTCACGTTGAAACTTTGCCTGATCATCTGGACGCTTGGTATTACCATCGGCACGTTGCTTGGCTACCTTGGCTCGAGATACAAGGTCGAGGTTGGTGTTCCCACGAAGATCTTATCGTTTGTTCTTTCTGGAATCCCGGCCCTGATTTTGTTGTTTTGGCTGCACTATCCGCTTCAATCAATGCTCGGAATTGTTGTAGATCCTTTTTGGACAGCAGCTTTGGCGATCTCAATAATTAATATATTTTCGGTGGCCGATCTGATCAGATCTCATCTTGAAAACTTTCCTGCAGAATATGTGACCGCCGCTCAGGTGTGCGGTATCTCGAAAAAAGATGCCTTTCTGAAAATTGAGCTACCGATCATTCTTCGTCAAACCATACCATCACTTCTAAATACTCAGGTGAATATGCTGCAGATCACTCTTTTTGCCAGCTTGATCTCGGTCGAAGAGATTTTCCGTGTGGCTCAGCGTATAAACGCTACTATATATAAGCCAATAGAGGTCTACACGGCCTTGGCAGTATTTTTCTTACTGATCTGTTTGCCACTAAACGGCTTAGCTCTGTGGTTGAAACACAAATACACACGTAACACATCGGAACATTAAAATGAACAAAAATATGCTTATTGGAAAAAATATTACAAAAAAATATGGAGACAATATCGTTCTTGAAGACGTTGATGTTGTTATTGAACGTGGAAAGATCACGACTTTGATCGGTCCTAGTGGCAGTGGTAAGACAACACTCTTACGCGTTATGTCTCTGCTTGATCATTCTGACTCAGGGACTATTAGCATCGATGGCTCTGACTACCAGCACCCTGCGGAAGGCGAGGATGCTATTTTGCCATGGCCAAAAATATCAGTCGTTTTCCAACAGCTCTTTCTTTGGCCTCATCTCACACTTCGTCAAAATATCTTGCTACCGCTTAGTGGGGACAAAGATCTATCTCATATGGAAGAGCTTTTGACGATGTTTGATATGAATGAGTTTATAGATCGTTATCCAAATCAGGCTTCACTTGGTCAGAGACAGCGTACGGCTTTGGTGCGAGCGCTTGTGCTCGAACCTGAGTACCTCTTGCTCGATGAGATCACCTCGGCCCTAGACATCGAACAAGTTGCGGTAGTCTTGAAGCATTTACAAATGCTCAGAGACAAGGGCGTAGGAATACTAATAGTGACTCATTTGCTAAATTTTGCTCAGCGAGCCAGCGATCAGATCGTATTTCTCGATCATGGCAGAGTTCTCGAGGCAGGCGGCAAGGAAGTACTAACTAAGCCGAAGCATGAAAGAATTAAGAAATTTCTCTCTATTATAGAGTCGGCGAGCTAACGCTGTTCCTGTCTGATATCCCTGAGCTCCTTGTTATCCTAAACGCCGCGCTGTCATCCTGAACTCGTTTCAGGATCCCGACGCTATTTAGACGGTTATGAGATCCTGAAACCACCCTTCGCCAAGGCTACGGAAGTGGCACGGCAAGTTCAGGATGACAAAATGTGTATACTAAAACTCGTAAAAAAGAGCTCAAAATGAGAAGATAATGTATTTTGTCATCAAAAAGGGTTGACAAACGTAAATAGGTATGCTATAATGTTCTGTCATGATGAGAAACGGCATAAGCCGACTCGGAGTGAAGATGCATTATAAAAACTATTGGGGCTGGTTATTGGTACAACGAGATGTAAAGCGCCAAGGCGACCAACTCGTATGCGGGTTCGAACCCCGTCAGCTCCACCACTTTCTAGTCCCTCACCGTTTATTTGGTGAGGGACTCAACCTCGAGTCATTAAGCGTAAATCTTAATGGCTAGAGCGTTGAAAAGACGCAATCCTTGGTGCGGATGCAATATGGCATCGACCTTAGGAGAAAATTATGAACTTAATTGAAACAGCTATAGCCTTAGTCTTATCTTATGCCGCAATGGTAACATTGGCACTGGGATTCATCTGTTGGATGATTTCGTCCATGATGGAGTTTGTACAAAGCATCTGTGGAAGGCCAATTAGTCCGGTCACGAAGAATATTGCAAGGGTTGCAAATGCAACGATTCTTATTAGTTTTATTCCAGCGGCGGTTGTTCTGGCAATGCTGTGGATGCATTTCGGCAAATAGTTGCCACCGACTTTCCCCGCACAAGGTTGTGCGGGGATCAATCTCGAGTTATCTAGTGTCATTCTGAACGTTAGTGAAGAATCTCTCGGAGATCCTTCGGTTCCTCAGGATGACAAACATTAGATAACTAGAGTATTGAAAAATGAATATAGGCGCTTGGCCTAAAGAAAAACAAGCCGTGTCACCCGTAAGGTGAGCCAGGGAAGCAGATCCCCAGGTAATTTCGAGATTACCAACGAGGTGCAGATATGAAAGGTATCGGCCTTAGGAGACTTAGATGAGAAATATTATTACCGTCGCTATTATTGCGGCTATCACATTTTTTAGCCTCAATGCAGAAGCGAACAATGTTCGTTTTAACTCGCTAAATGGCGTAAAAAGCATCGAGGTCAACCTCGAAAATTCAAATACCTTCGCGTATGTATGTATGTCGAAGGGCTGGTCAGAGGCCTATGTAGGCCCTACGATCAAAATCAGCAATCACGCTGGCGCCGGCATTGGAGCCGGCATTGAGTCTGGCTGCAAGAATGTTCGCTTTGGCGGCTTCTTGTGGGCCTACCAAGGTGATGTATCAATCTTAGCTCTCTTGGAAGAGGGTGGATCCGGCCAGTGGCACAAAGTTGCTGCGGACTACCAGCTGACCAAGAAAGTGAAAATTGGTCTTGTCGAACAATCCTACCTCGGCGTAGGCGTGAGCTCAGAAATTAAGCTTACGGATCAGTATATTCTTCAAGTGACAGAGTTTCTTCATGGGAAGGAGCTCAAAGTCTCACTGAAGATCGCCTTGTAGAGGGCGAACGACAGTGTCCCTCATCGCAATCGCGGTGAGGGACTCAATCTCGAGTTATCAAGCGTAAATCTTGATGACTCAAGTATTGAAAAAAGAATATAGGCGCTTGACCTAAAGAAAAACAAGCCGTGTCACCCGTAAGGTGAGCCATGGAAGCAGATCCACAGGTAATTTCGAGATTACCAACGAGGTGCAGGCATGAAAGGTGCCGACCCGAGGAGTCAGATATGACTAACTTAAATACCGCCAAGAGCGGCACCCAAAAAACCACGCTGTGGATTGCTACAAACGTGGATAAGGCCTCGGAGGCGAAGCGCAGTGAATTGGAGGGTCAATTCAAAGCGATGTCCGATGAGGACAGAGTACAGTTTTTACAAAAGCTGAACTCATACCGTCATAGCAAGGACAATTTGGACTGGTATCAGGATGAAATTGCGAAAGCTTCGGACCCAGCAAGGATCGCGGAATTGAAAAGTCAAGATATGTATCGTCAATCCAAGGAGTGTTACGAGAACTTGGTCTCTATTCTTGGCGAGAAGCGGGCGGTGAAAGTCTCGAACACTGGTTCGATGTATTCCCTCACTGTAGACCAAAAACAATTCCGGTGCTGGTATGGCACCATGGGACGATTCCACGAAGATGGAACTTATGTGGACTCGGCCGGAGAAGGGCTGTATTGGAGCGTCAACGGAGAGAATTTGGGAGACCGAGGGATTTGCGACTGGGTAAATGAAAGGTATGAAGCCATTCGTCACCAGACAGGAGTCATCATTTGGATAAATGGAATCGGTGGTCGAGGAAATAGACTGGTCGGCAAATGTATACGATAAATTTAGCCTGTCTCGACACATGTAGGTGTTGAGACTCAATCTTGAATCATTAAGCGTAAATCTTGATGATTGAAGTCTTGAAAATAATAAGGGGAAAAATTATGAATACAAAAAATGACCGCTTCGAGAAGATTTCTGACGATTACGCAGCAATGTGGAATCAAGTGTACGCGGCTCAGAGCCTGAGCTACGCCAACTTCGAAAATAGTATTTTCGAAGAAGTGTCGAAGATTGCAGATTTCAAAAATCTGCCGATCCTAGACCTCGGCTGTGGTGATGGTGAGTCGTTAGCAAAGTTTGTCGATGCTGGCTGCACGGAGCTGGTTGGGCTTGATCTTAATCCGATCATGCTCGAGCAGTGCGCGGCTCGCTTTGGTAACAAAGTAGAGCTCGTGCAGGGCGACGTGACTGACTTATCTCAGTTTGCGCCCGGTCAGTTCCCGGTAATAGTTACTGGTGCAACGCTTCATAACATCCCTCTCGAAATTCGTCCAAAAGTTTGGGCGGAGATCAGGAGGCTAAAACCTGTTCTGTTTGTGAACGGAGATAAAATCTCTGATCCAGATCCCGCGAAGCAGGCTGAGCACTACGATTCTGAAGTCGCTGCTATCAATGCAGTCTTTGGAGGGAAGTATGGCTTGACCGAGATGGCGGCAGAGTGGGTAAGCCACTACGAGTATGATCGCGGGGAAGAGATGTTCGCTTCAGAAATTGAAGAAGCGCTCTCAGACTTGTACTCGGTAAATATAGTTTTCGAGATGGGGATGATCAAAACCATCTCATGTCAGTTGAAATAACATTTCAATCCCTTGCTTTAAGGAAAGCAGGGGATTTTTTTTGTAACAAAGTGAAAACCTCCTCACAATATCGTCGATCGTGTAGAATGTGAGGAGGTTATTTAATTATTGTTCGACTTCTCAGTTTGAACTGAGAGTGGAGAACTGAAAAGATGTTGCTTCTCCACCTACTTGTTTACCCTGAGCTTGTCGAATGGGTAGAGTCGAAGAATAACGATTAGACTTATTTGACCTGAATTGTACCAGCTTCATCAAATTTGTATTGGAAGCCAAATGGATCGACTGGGACAGATTTGAGTATTTGTGCATCGACGAGATCTTGGAGCTCAGCTGGATATTTGCCATAAACTTTTTTGTATATTTCTTTTGCCTGATCAAGGAGCTCTAAGAGATCGAGATGATCAAGATAATTCTTTGCCCTCGCCTTTACCACGTCATCTTTGCTGTTGTCATAAATTCCCTCCCAAATCAATCTGGTTTCTGACCGCTGGTCTGGTCGAGTTCCGAAACGTGCGGCAATTTTTGTAATATTTTCAGGAGCGCCTGGTGTATTTGCGGCAATATCGAAATATTTCGCTGCATTTGTTCGATCTTGTTTCTGTGAGAAATAAGTCGTGCCGAGGTAGTAAGGGATGCGCCAGTCTGGATTTGCATTTTCCAAGCCCTTTTTGGCAAGTGCAATCGCCTCATCAGTTTTGCCAAAATATGGCATGACGAGCGTGCCAAAGGCATATGGATAGGAGAATTTTGGATCTAGCTCTGTTGCGAGGACGAGAAAATCATTTAGCTTCTCATATGTTGCACTTTCGCCGCCACCGAAGTACTGGATCATGAGTAGCCAAGTGAGATCAGACGCAGCATTATGCAAACCGAGATCAGCAGCCTTTGCCACTTTTGGATTTAGCACATACGGCTCTGGAGTATTTGTCTTTGTTGCGCTGTTGTCTTGCATGTACTGAAGAGTCGGAATACAGGCAAAAAGTAGGATAAAAATTATAGCCAAAAAGATTCGACGTAATTGCTGGGATTGCTTCGGGGAGCTCATTACAAATCCTTTTTCTTCAGGGCAAAGCTTGAGATCCAGAGAAGCACGATTGTGAAGAAAATTGAATAAAAGATCGGAAAAATAATTTCGCTGGAAGTCACGTTCGTACCATAAACCACCAAATTGCGGATGTTAAACTTCTCGAGATTTGGAAATCCGTAGTAAATAATATCGGTAAGAATTTTCACAAATTGATTTGATTGTGTGGAAGCTTGCTTCAGGAGTGAGAGTGAGTGGCCGATGTAGAGGACGATTACCGAGTAAATCATACCAGCAAGTGGTGTTGTGATTGTCGAAAACAGAATAGTAAGGCCAATGAAGATAGACGTTTCGAATACAAGAAGTAGGAGAGACCAGAGCGAAAGATAGTCGAAACCGCCGCCTTTGTAGGCGATGATGCCGAGATAAATGATACTCATCACGACAATATTTAGCACGACGCTAGCGAATAGACCGAAGTACTTGCCGACGATGAATTGCACAGAAGAGACTGGTTTCGAGAGGAGAATATATAGTGTTTTTTTCTCAATTTCCTTATAAATTAGAGAGGTGCCGAGAAAGATAGCGATGATGATACTGAAGATGTAGATACCAGCTAAGCCGAAATCCTTGATCACTTTGATATCTTCACCAAGTGAGATTGAGCCGAAGATGACGGTCGAGAGTAGAAAAAGCACAGCAAAGGCGAGGATTGCATAGAGAATTCGGTCGCGAATCGTTTCCTTGAAAGTGTTTTTTGCAATAATTAGAATGTTATTCATCGGATTGTTCTTTTTCGCTTAGTTTATTTATTGTTTCAACAAATTTCTTCTCTAGGCTGGTTCCTTTGCAGAAATTCTCAAGATTACCTGAGTAGATAAGTTTGCCATTGAAAATTATCCCTATTTCGTCGCAAATTTCTTCAACATCAGAAAGAATGTGAGAGTTGAAAAAGATGGTTTTGCCCTCAGCTTTTAATTTCAGAAATATCTTTTTGAATTCAAGTCGCCCGATTGGATCGAGCCCGTCGAGGGGTTCGTCCATAAATATGTATTCAGGTTCATTTATGATGGTTTGTGCGAGGCCAAGACGCTGTTTCATGCCCTTGGAGAAGGTGCCAACCTTTTGGTCGCTAGCATGCCTCAGCCCTACCAGATCAAGTGTATCGCTAATGTCTCTTGTTTCGCCTTTGAAGAGACCGGCCATAAATGCAAGAAACTCTCTCGCGGTGAGCTGCTCATAAAAGTAAGGATCTTCTGGCATGTAGCCAATATTTTGTCTGTTTGCGAGATTACTTAGATCTTTGCCATCAATCTCAACTGTTCCTGAGCTCTTTTGGCTCAAGCCAACAATCATTTTGATCGTCGTCGTCTTGCCAGCGCCGTTTGGTCCGAGAAAGCCAAAAACTGTTCCTTTCTTGACTGTGAGCGTCAGGTCGCTTACGACCGTTTCTTTGCCGTATTTCTTGACTAAGTTTGTGATTTTGATCATATGAATAGAATTAATCCACAAAATGTGGTAAATAATGAAGTAAGAACTGATTCATTTACATAATAATGCAAAAAGTAAAATAATGTCAAAGATAAAGAAAAAAGTGATTGCGATTGTCGGCCCGACTGCTTCTGGCAAGACTGCTTTTGGCGTTCGTTTAGCTAAAGAATTCGACGGTGAGATCATCTCGGCTGATTCGCGCCAAGTCTATCGTGGTCTCGATCTTGGGACTGGCAAAGACTTAGGTGAATATGACGGAGTCCCTTATTACCTGATTGATATTGCCGATCCTGAGGAGAAGATGACGCTTTTTGACTATCTACCTCTCGCCAGAGCAGCGATTGCAGACGTGCTTTCTCGTGGGAAATTGCCAATAATTGTTGGCGGCACTGGTCTCTATGTGCAGGGGATTGTCGAAGGATTTGAGCTAATCAAGGACGAAGGACTCAGGACTCAGGACTTAGGCAGCTACAAGAGGGAAGAGCTTGATGAGAAATCTGTTAAAGAACTAAATGAAATCTTGGATAAGATTGATCCAGATAAAAATCTAAAAGTCGATCGGAAAAATGCCCATCGCTTGATCAGGGCGATAGAGATGGCGCAAGATGGTCTGACCCCAGTCAGGATCAAGCCAGACTTTGAAGTGCTGCAAATCGGTATAGATGTGCCGAGAGATGTTCTACATAAAAAAATCGATAAACGCGTCGATGCACGTTTTGCTGAGGGAATGCTTATCGAAGTACAAGGTTTGATCGATCGTGGGGTTAGTACGGATTGGCTGATCGGGCTCGGGCTTGAATATCGGATTATGACAGAATACATACTTTCGAAAAATAATGGTCAAATATCAAATATCAAATATCAAGTAAGTCATAAAGTTAGTAATGACCAAATTGAGCAGCCTGGATTCCGGATCCCTTCGACACAGCTCAGGGCAGGAAAGTCCGGAATGACAGAACAGGGAGGGAGACCACAAACTTTTGAAGAAATCAGTCAGGATTTGAAGTTTAAGAGCCATCAGTTTGCTCGTCGGCAAATGACCTGGTTCCGTCGATTTCCTGAGATCAATTGGCTTTCGGACTACGATCAAATCAAACGATTTGTAAAAATATTTATCACGCACTAGCTTGTATTAATCCACGAATGTTATAGAATATAATAAATATAATGTTTTTGGAGGGATAAATGACTGAACCAGGAGTGGTGATTTCTAGTGAAAAAACTAATGAGCTGGAATCGGAACTATTGATTGCACAACGTAAAGAATTGCAAACAGAGTTGCGAGGAATTAATAGTCGGCTGCAACAAGCTGAAATATCTGGTACTGATAGCCAAGTAGAAAATCTTGAAGACGCTAGAAAAGCACAAGGAGATATACTTGATCAAATAGACAGGATCGATCAGATATTGGCCGCGCAAAATCCCGATGTCTTGAGCGAACAAGCTGCCGGATTGCCTACTGTTTTCATAGAGAAGCCGTTGATTGAAAACGAGTCTGAGACAGAAGACGGTGCGATGGGAAGAATCGACAGTCAGCTCCTAGCTCTAACACAAGAGTCTGTCGAAATCATGCAAGACTACGAATCGAAGATTGCTGAGTTGAAAGCAAAAAAAGATGAGGCGCTTAAGCCAATAATTGAAAAGAAAAACAAGTTTCTCGCTCAAAAAGCGGCATATCTGCGCTTGAGACGACAAATGAAAGATCTTGAAAACAACATGAAAGATGTATAGAGAACACTAGTAAGAATTTGTAAAAATTGACGAAAATATGAAATTGTGCTATGGTTTACCTAGCACAATTTTTTTTGTGGGAGGTGGAGATATGTTTCCAAAAAGATATGAGGACGGTTTTCCTTATAATCTACACACTGATGGAATTCCTTTCATCAGTAAACACCCTGTTTATGGGCTGACTGTTGTTAAATGGGTTACTCTAAAAAGAGTTAGCAGTGAGCTGGTGAATACTATGATTCACGCTTGTACCGATGAGACCGTCGAAATTCGAATGACGGCCGCTTTCATACTTGGGGCTGTCAGGGATGAGCGCGCGACGGAAATGCTCCTGGACCTGACTAATGATGAAAACGATGATGTGCGCGCGGTAGCGATCTGGGCGCTGGGGAATATCCCAAGTACCGTGGTTCTTGATAGATTGATAGATATAGTTGACGAGGAGTCTTATCCTCCGGCACTGACCTTTGCTATCTATTCCAGGAATCACATAGAAATTTATCTCGCAATGTGCGAAACCACAGAAGAGACTTCAGGATGAAGCCTCTTTTTTTGTGATCATATACAAGTCTTTATGAATAAATTATAATCTTTTTGTGAAGACTTTTATCAAATTTGTTGGCAATTTCTTTCTAACAGTGATCATTTTTGGTCTTGTTGTTTTGGCATGCGGATTTTTTGCCGTGAAGTACGGGTGGACAAATGTTGCAGGGAAAGTAGATGAAAATGATC
>Ga0194058_10001710_pt1 | contig 10875 bp, 8 predicted proteins | sample SepL4417m_MetaG_FD_155490 | JGI IMG/M metagenome (GOLD analysis project Ga0194058, IMG submission 155490) | Anoxic zone freshwater microbial communities from boreal shield lake in IISD Experimental Lakes Area, Ontario, Canada - Sep2016-L442-17m | ecosystem: Environmental > Aquatic > Freshwater >... | reverse complement strand
GGGAGGGAGCTTCTCTTGACATCCCGACTGAACATTGTACAATTGTCCTTGAGGAAGCTCGCTCTTGGAAATTGTGATTGATACATCGGCACTGATTGCCGTCATTGTGGCGGAGCCGGATAGGGACCGTATTGTCGAGGCGACGATGGGGCACACACTCATCGGTCCAGGCTCGATCCCGTGGGAGGTCGGAAATGCCTTCTCGGCAATGCTGAAGCAGCACCGGATGCGGCTTCAGGATGCTCACCGTGGTTTGGCAATCTTGGACGGTATTCCCTTGCGGTTTGTAAATGTCGACTTAGCAAATGCTTTGTCACTGGCTAACCGGACAAACATGTATGCCCATGACGCATACTTCCTGGATTGTGCTTCGCGACATTCCGCGCCACTGCTGACTCTGGACGTATCCCTACGGCGCGCCGCAACCAGAATTGGCGTGAACCTAATCGAGGTGTGAGATGGACGTCTACACGTATTCCGAAGCAAGACAAAAGCTCGCCAAGGTGCTCGAAAAAGCAGAGGCGACGGGCAAGGTTTTGATTCGTCGGCAAGACGGAAGAACATTTGCATTGACGCCCGAGGCAGCACCGAAGTCTCCCCTGGACGTTCCCTCGATCAAGGCGGATATTTCCACCGAAAAACTTATTGCGATTGTGAGGAGAGAGCGGGGCAGAACAAGAGGGTGGAAGACGAGGGAATAAAAACAGTACACCTGTTGCTAATTCTGTGTTCGCGACAGACCACCCGAGTGGGTTTTCGCCCTTGCGTTACCAGTAAGGAAGCAGGAAAATGGACTTTGTCCGTATTGAGTCCACGCCCAACAAAGCCGACCCCGCCTGTTCACTCCCCCCAAAAAAAGCTATTCTTCTATCATGGATGGAGGATAGGAGCTTGATCTCAATGAACTGCCTACAATTATTCCCGTTCCGAACACAGAACTGGAAGGGTCGTTTGTCCGTTATTCCGGCCCTCTTTGCGTGGATCGCGGTCGCCATCGCTTTTGGGACCGTGGCGGTCGCTGCGAAGTCACCGCAAGTTACCGCGAGTGCGGAACGGCGAGTGGCTGGTGCAACGATCGATATCCCCTGGATCATGGCCTCGGAAAACTATCCCTGGACCTTGGCCCTGGTGGCGCCGGTGGCCGCTCATCTCCGGAAATCAGGCCCCAGCCCTTTGGTGATGGCACTCACCAGTCCGCCGACACGGGAGGCGGAATGGTTGCTTTCTCTCACCCCGGGCCGGCGGCCGATCGTGCTAGTGACGTCCAATCCGTTGAAGCTCGGTGCCACGTTGCAAAAACGAACGCCTGAGTTGCTGTGCATCGGCTGCGATCCCAGCGCGGCCAGCGCGGCGGTAGCAAAGCGGTTCTGGAATCACTCGCGCGAAGTCGTTGTGGCGATGGCCGACGATCCGGAGGCCGTGATCCTCGGCAGCGCGTTGGCTGCGGGTCTTGGGGTGCCGATCCTGCTTTGTGAGCAGAATGAAGCGGGAACCGCAGTCTCGGCGGCGTTGAAAGAATTGTCCGTCGCGCGGATGCTTATTGCGGTGAGCGATCCAAAAAAATCGCCTCAATGGATTCAGCAGCACGCACTCTCCTCTGAGATCCTACCGCCCCAGGCGTTACAACACCGGCTGATCGCGGCACTGGGAGCCGACAAGGTTCGCAATGTGATCATCGCTCGTGCTCCGGATGATCGGGCAAAGGTTGGGCATACGGCCTGGCTCGCTCCCTACCTGAGTTCCGCCCGGGGCGCGCCGGTGGTGTTGACACATGCCCAAGCCGCCGGCGTGGCTGAGGCCGACGTGCAACAGTTGATACGTCGCGAGTCGTTGCAACCGCGGACGGTGACCCTTCTGGCTGACTACGCTTCAATCGGATATCGTCTTACGGAACTCGATACGGCCAGCGGAGAAGATGGCCACGAGGTGCCGCCCGTAGTAATTCCGCAACCAATCCCTGTCGGCGGAATCCCTGCTGTGTCCGGCGGAACCACGATGTCCGGCGGAACTGCTGCCGTAGTACCCGCTCCACCGCCGCACTATATGGTCCGCACGGAGCCATTCGTTCCCACCCAGCCCGATCGGTTGGCCACGCTCGGCGTCGGCCGGATTCCTCTGGAGTCGCTGGGGGACTCCTCGGTCTTCTTCGTCCGCGGGCTGCTGCGCGAGCGGCTGCTGGCCAACTGTCCGCCGCGGCTGTTGATGGTTGCGAACTCCGGCGTCACGCGGCGATCCTTGCCGCTATGCGAAACGATCAGTCGCGTGACGGCGGCCGAGTTCAAAAACTTCGGTGTGCATGTCGATGAGTTCTATGGCAAGCTGACCGATTCGCCGGAGATTCTCACTGCGGCCCGTTCCGCCAATTTGATTCTATATGAAGGTCATCTCGCCTATCAGGATCTGATCGACGCTCCGGTGCTGCGGCGATCACAGGCACAGGAATATCCGTTGGATGACGAGGATCTGGAAGGAGTGGCAGGAGCGAAGCGCACCATCGATCAGGACGTGGCTCCGCTGCCGGCTCCGAGGGTCGTGATGGCCGAGCCGGTGTCCCGGCATTTGCAAGGCCCCTTGGCGGGGCTTCCCATCGTCATTTTGCAGAGCTGCGAGTCGATGGACGACGCCGTGCTCTGGCGTTTGGACGAGTTGGGCGGAGTGGCCTTGATCGGCAGCATGACTCCAATCCATAGCGGTTGCGGCAGTGCCTTACTGAACGCGGCGATGAGCTCGATGCTGTATCGCGGTTGCACGTTGGGCGAGATGCTCCGCGATGCCCAAAACTATATTTTTTGCGTCGAAGAACTGAAGGCCCGCCGCGGGTACAAGGAAAAGGCCAAGGCGGTTCGCGCGGCGTTGAGTTTCCGGCTCTGGGGCGATCCCGAGTTGCATATTCTGCCTCCGTTGGGTAAGCCGAGGCAAGCACCCGTCCAGGCGGAGTGGATCGGTGACGACACGTTGCGAATTCGCATGCCCGAGTCGCGGCTTCCCGATGCACGCAGCGAAAAATATGTGGCCAGCATGTTTCCCAACAGCCAGACCGCGGGGCTGATGAAGACCGAGAAAGGCGAGACGATGAAGAGGATCTCGCCCGTCTATTTCTTTTGTCTGCCGCTGCCGGAAGGCGTGGCCCATGGCGACCTAGCCGAACTGGAACCGTCGCGGAGCGATGCCAAGCGAGTTGCCGTGCGCATTGATCGAATCCGTGGAGTACTCTACCTGGTTTATTGTCCCGAGCAGGAGAATCCAGGCGAATCCGTCGTCTTGCATTTGAAGGTCGTGCCCGCGGCCGAGCGGACAGGGAGGCTCCCGAAGTGACCGGCAAGTCGAGTTCCGTATGGGCAATCCTGATCCTCCTGGTCCTTGGGGTTGCCTTCCTCATTTTGCGGCTTAATCTTAATCTCGAGGCCGGGGACAGCGACTATCGCCTGACCTACAAGGCCGACTTTCATGCGAGGAAGCCCGATGGCCGAGTGATTATGCCTGATGTCCGCTTGCTGGCGGCCTTTCCCGAGACGACCCGCTTTTGCCGTGTGCTTGAGCAGGAGATCGACGCTCCGGAGATGGAACTGGTTCGGAATCGTGTCCACACGGCCGCCAACCGCAAGGACATCGTGTTTCGAACCACCAAGGCGGGGCAACTCAAGTGTACGATTTCCTTTCGCATCCAGCTCGACCGAAAAGGCGATTGGCGGCAGGATACGTCTGATTTGCCACTGACTCCCAAGGACCGCACCACGTATTTAGCTGATTCCAAGGGCATGACGGCGACCGACACGAAGGCCCAGGAAATGGTCAACCGGCTCCGCGATAACCACCCCAAGCCGCAGGAACTGGTTGACCTTATTTTCCGGGAGTGTATCCGCGAAATCGAACCCGTGGGCGAGTTGGGGCCTGATACCGGCAATGATGCCCTTCATAATCAGAAGGGATCGCCGCTGGGGCGCGCCCGAGCCTTCGCTACCTTGTGCCGGGCCGCCAAGATTCCCGCGCGGCTAGTGACGGGGTTCGAGATCAAGAAGGGAAACAACATTCGGCCGCGAACGTGGGTCGAAGTCTATGTCACGGATCCACAAAAACCGTCTGTCGAACGCTGGGTGCCGTACGATCCGGAAAACGGCTCCCTTCATGAGTTGGACTACAACATCGTCCCCGTGCGGCGAGACAGTGTCGAGTTGATTCGTGCCACCAATTCCACGGATCTGGTGACCTCGTACTCGATTGAAGGTATTCCGCCGGCGACCCGCACGGTCTTGGGGATCCTTGATCTTCGCCGCCTTCCGGGCAAGCTGCACGAGCCGATCAAAGTGGTCTTGATCCTGCCCATCGGGGCATTGCTTACCGCGTTGGTCCGCACGATTATCGGCATTCGCACTTTTGGCATGTTTACGCCCACGCTGCTGGCTTTGGCGTTCGTCTACAACGATTGGCAAAGTGGGCTGTGCATCTTTTTCGTCGTGATTACCACGGGCTTCGTCAGCCGAACGCTCTTGGACCGGCTCAAGCTCCTGCTCGTTCCCCGCTTAGGCATCATTCTTACCATGGTTGTCATGCTCATGGTGCTGGGTATTTCCGTGATGAACTTCTTCGATTGGGCACCGGCCGGAAAAACGGTGCTGCTGCCGATGGTGATCCTCACAAATCTCGTCGAGCGGTTCTACGTCACCAGCGAAGAAGACTCGCTCCTCCAGGCCGTGCGACTGCTAATTTCCACGATGTTTGTGGCCTTGGCAATCTATCTACTGCTCAGCTCGCCGAGCCTCGGCAATCTGTTGCTTTACTATCCCGAACTACACTTTTTCACCGTCGTGGCCCTGATCTTGATCGGACGCTACACGGGCTACCGCCTGACAGAACTGATACGTTTCCGCGATCTGGTTTACCCGAGCGAGAATCACCTGGAGGAGCCGGGTTCTGGGCCACCAGAGCAAGCGTAGGGTGGATTGGAATCCTGAAGGGATTCTGTCCCCTAGCCCAGGGTTGCCGCGCAGCGGCTACCCTGGGAACAGGAGAGAATAAGGCCCTACCCCAACGGGGTTGTGTCCCCAGGACGGCACGAATAATTGGATCGCGGAAAAATGGCCGACGTCAGGAATGGGACACAACGCCGTTGGCGTAGAAGGTTTCGTGAATACCGTTTCCCAGGGTAGCCGCTGCGCGGCAACCCTGGGCTAGAGGACATAACGCCGTTGGCGTAGGGAATGGATGGGCACGAGCCTCGAAGCTTTCAAGGAATAGCCGCATGGCGCAATGTTCTTCATGGCGATTTTGGGCATGGCCGAGCGAGTTGAAACGCGCGGGTATCGTCGGCATCAATCGCCGGAACGGACATTTCGTCCTCCCCTTGAACCGCCGGGCTTTCTACCCCAGGGTCGATGGAAAACACTTGACCAAGGGCATCTGCCAGACTGCGGGCATTCCCGTGCCGGAAACCTATGCCCTGATCGAAAGCAACGGCGACGTGGGACGGTTTCTGGAGCTTTCCGGCAATCGACCGGAATTCGTGATCAAGCCGGCTGCGGGCAGCGGGGGCCGAGGGATCATCGTCGTCGCCAAGCACGATGGTCAGGAGTTTTTCACTTCCAGCGGGGAACGCTACACGCTGGCCGACCTCCGCTATCACATTTCGGCGATCCTTTCCGGACTCTATTCGCTGCAAGGGCAAGTTGACCTAGCCATCATCGAGCAGCGAATTGTCCGCCACGATGCTTTCGTCAACATCAGCGAAGGTGGCACGCCGGATATCCGCGTCGTGCTCTATCGCTGCGTGCCGGTGATGGCGATGGTTCGACTGCCGACGCGGACTTCGCGTGGCAAGGCGAATCTGCACCAGGGCGCGGCCGGCGCGGGCGTCGATCTGCGGACCGGATGCACCTTCGGCGGTGTCTGCATGGATCGCACGATCGCCACGCATCCCGATACGGGCCACTCGATCGCCGGCGTTCAGATCCCTTTCTGGAAAAATCTCTTGCAAGCCTCGATGAAGCTGGCCGACGGGCTGGAACTAGGCTACATCGGCGTCGATTTCGTCGTCGATGCGAACCTCGGTCCAGTCGTCCTGGAGGCCAATGCCCGGCCGGGGCTTAATATCCAGGTTGCCAACCGCTGCGGTCTTGCGCCGCGGCTGGAGTATCTCGATTCCCTGCCCGCCGAGAGACTACGTCCCGGCTGCCGAGAAGAACTGATCGATACGCTCGCGGCAATGTAGCGAAGAGTGAGGTCGCATATCGCCAGGGCCATTGATGGCCCTGGTTGCCGCAGAGGGTATTCGGCTCGTGCTTTAGGATCGGCGAATCAAGAAAAGTAGCAGGCACACTCTGTGTGCCGTCCGCCCTCCGCTCGGCGATTGGGCAAAACACGACAGTTATTGATGCGCCGATCCTTAGCACGGGTAACACGACCAAAACCGCCTCCCATTCCCCCCGCGTCCCGACCGCCTACGGCGGTCGGGACGCGGGGGGAATGCCCGCCAATCCAAAACCCGTGCTAAAGCACGGGCCGAATACCGGCTGCGCCGGGAAAGACCATGAATGGCCGTAAAGATGCTCGGCGACCGCCTACGCCATTCGCTGGATGCTGGACGCTGGATGAACTGCTGGACTTTCGGCACGAACACCACCCCGGTTCGGCGCGGGTCTCCCGCCCCCGCCGCCACCCATTTCCCTACGCCAACGGCGTTATGTCCCCTAGCCCAGGGTTGTCGCGCAGCGGCTACCCTGGGGAACGGTATCCACGAAACCTTCTATGCCAACGGCGTTGCGTCCCATTCCGGGAATTCGTGGAATTGGATGCGTTTCGCATGTTGCTGCGCGGCAACCCAGGGCCATTGATGGCCCTTTCCGCCATAGGCGGTATTCGGCCCGTGCTTCAGCACGGGTAACACGACCAAAACCGCAGCCCTCCCCCCCCGCGTCCCGACCGCCGTAGGCGGTCGGGACGCGGGGGGAATGGCTGCCAATCCAAAACCCGTGCTAAAGCACGGGCCGAATACCGGCTGCGCCGGGAACGACCATAAATGGCCGTGAAGATGCTTGCCTGCGTCCCTTCCCTGGATGAACGGATGGGCTGTTCGGCACGAACACCCGCTTTCCGCACCCAAAACCGGAAAAGCAAAATTTTTTCGCGGGGCTACTTGTTTTCTGGAATGTTCGGTGTAAACTGTCAGACTGGCCCAAGCCTTCCGTGACCTCACGCGGGCTAGGATGCCCGTTTTGAAGATTCAATTTGCGATGGAGACGTAATGTAAAGATAAAAACCGGCCGATTGACGGCCGCTGAAGACAATTTGATCGACGCGTAGGCGTCAAAGTTCTGCTTCCCGACAAATCGCTAACCTGAGCCGCAAGGCTCTTGCAAGTGAAGCAGTGCTTGGACCCGCGCTCCGAAAGGAGTGCCGGGCCAGGTGCTGTTCACTTGCCCCTTTAGCGAGGGTGTCTGGAGCGGTCTTGGTTTCCGGCGCTCCTTTTTCGTTTCTTGAAACGAAAACAAACGCCCGATCCGCTTACCCGAAATTTTTCAAGTAGGTCAGGCTTTCCAGCCTGACGTTGCCCGGTTCACTGTCAGGCTGGAAAGCCTGACCTACAGCAGTTTTGACATCTTGGCGGGTGGTTGAAATTTTTACCACCGTGGCAAAGGCTGACGTAGCCCGAGTTTCGATTGGTGTGTGGCGTTGGATGTGGATACGAAAGACTGTTTTGAGGAGACGTAAATGTTTAGTAAGTTTTCCATGAGAAGCAGTTACTGTGCTGCTCGGTCGTTGACCGTTCCCGTTACGAGCTTTGTGGCCATAGTGCTACTGGTGGCATCGTTGGGGGTTTGTGCAGATGTCTACTGGACTTTACCCGCAGGACAATCGGGCAACTGGTCCGACGCATTGAACTGGGGCGGGACACAACCGACCAGCAATGACACCGCCTATATTGTCAACGGCGGGACCGTGGCCATCACTCTGTCAGGAGAAGTCTGTACTACGCTTTCCCTTGGCAACAGTGCTGGGAGCGGAAACGTGCAAATGACGAGCGGCAGCCTCTCCTCACCTACACAGTACATAGGCTACTCCGGGGCGGGAACTTTCGCACAATTCGGCGGAACTAACTCCGCCAGTACGCCCTACCTCGGTAGCGAGTCCGGCAGCAGTGGGACCTACAACCTGAGCGGCGGGATATTATCTTCATATCAGCAGTACGTTGGCTACTCCGGCACAGGGAATTTCACGCAGTCGGGCGGAACCAACTCTACCATTCAGTACATCTGGCTCGGCTACAACACCGGAGGCAACGGAACTTACAGCCTCACAGGCGGACAGATGTCCACAATTTCGGAGATAGTGGGTAGTTCCGGCATAGGGAACTTCACGCAGTCGGGCGGAACTAACTCCACCATCAATCACGTTATTATCGGCCAAAACGCCGGCAGCAGTGGATCATACAGCCTCAGCGAGAACGGCCTGTTGAGCCCGAAGGGAACACTGGCGGTGGGCGGCCACGGCACTGGAACCTTCCTGCAATCCGGAGGAACTAACTCCCCCGGCATGCTCGCGCTCGGCGAAAGTAGTGTCAAAGGCACAGGAATTTACAGCCTCACGGGTGGTGTGATATCTTCACCTTCGCAGTACGTGGGCTACTCCGGTACGGGAACCTTCACACAATCTGGCGGTACCAATACCGTACCAGGAATCTCCGGCATCTTCTGTCTCGGTTATTATGCTGGCAGCAGTGGAACATACAACCTGAGTGGCGGAATGTTGATCCTGCCGTCGCTGAACCAGGGTTCTGGCACGGCTGTTTTTAACTTCAGTGGTGGGATAATCAAGGTCATCCGCGACTTTTCCACCAACGTCCCCATGACGCTCGGCACCAGCGGAGGTGGGGCCACATTCGATACTGCCGGCTACACCCTGACCCTCGCCGGTTCCCTCTCCGGCCCAGGCAGCCTCACGAAGATCGGCAATGGCACACTATTTTTGCCAACCAGCAATACTTACAGCGGTAATACCGTAATCAGCAGCGGCTCGCTCGCTCTAGGCAATACGTTGGCCTTGCAACAGAGTACGCTGGAGATCGGCGGCAGCGGCGGATTGAGCTTCCGATCCCTAACCTCCGCAACCCTCGGCGGGCTGTCTGGCCCAGGTACTCTCAACTTGAGCAATACCGCATCCGTCGCAGTGACGCTAAGCGTAGGTAATAACAACGCTAGCACCACATACGCTGGTGCGTTAGGGGGAGCTGGCAGTTTGACCAAGATTGGCATCGGCACGTTGACACTAGCGGGCAGCAACAGTTATAGCGGAGCAACGACGATCAACACAGGCTCGCTGATCGCCGGAGCTGTCAACACGCTTTCGACCAATTCTGCCGTGACCATCAACGGAGGACTGCTCGATCTCACTGCTGGATCTCAGTCGATCGCATCATTAACTGTAACGAATGGTGGCCAGTTGAATTTGAAGATCGGTAATCTCTTGCAGAACCTCGGCACGTCCATGTTGAATGGTACGCTGAATCTCTCGGGCACAGCCGCCGGTTCGACCATCAAGCTGATGTCGTACTTGTCGCTTTCAGGCTCGTTCACCACGATCAGCGGTATTCCGACCGGTTACAGGTTGGCCTATAACCCAACTGAACTCGACCTGATTTCCGGCCTACCAAATAACTCGATTCTGTCTGCTTCATCTTCGAGTCTGGTTTTCGGCCGCGTCATGTTGAATCATATACCGACGAACAACATCACGATCGGCCTTAGCGGCGGTACCAGTGCAACGGGCTTTTCGTCCTCGGCGAGCGGCGGCGTAACTGCCTTGGCTAATGGCAATGGCCCGGGGGCAATTCCGCCTTCGGGCAGCGTCACTGTTGGATTGATTAACGCCACGGGGGGATATAGCGGCACGGTTCAGGTACAGAATAGCGGCGATGCAGGCGATGGCTACGGTCCCAGCAGTGCAAGTGCTGGAAAGGGCAATGCTCAAGGCCCGATTTCCATCAGCGTGACCGGGACGGTGGTCGCTAATCGCATGGTGACATCCAGTTCAGCGAGCTTCGGCCTGGTTCACCGTGGGGCCTTGCTGAACCAGGGTATCGCGCTCTCCACCACCGGCAGCGACAGCCAGTATACCCGCGTGACCGTGGCCAACGGCAGCGACGGCTTTCTCACGATCAACGGTGGCAGTAACGCCACGTTCAACAGTGCGTTGGTGACCGACAACCGTGTTCTTTCCGGCACGGCCGGCACGGCAGGCGTGTTCAATGGCACGGTCACGCTGACGACCAGCCGCGAAGGTCTTACCGGCGAGTCGCCGATCAACGTGCCGGTGAACTATAGCGTCCAGGTTTTTTCTGGTAGCGGTGTCTGGAACGGCAACAGCAGTTTATGGAGTGCTACCGGCAACTGGACCGATAGCAATGGCTCCGGTATCCACGCCGCCCCCGGCACCTTTGCCGGTTTTGCAAATACCGATACGGCAACCTTCAACGGCTCAGGATCGGTTACCGCAATCGACCTGACCGGAACCAGCCCAAGTCTCAAGGCCCTGAGCTTCAGTAATTCCAGCTACACGCTCTCCGGTAGCAGCCTGACGCTCAACAGCAGCACGGGTACGGCGACTCTCACCGTCAGCAGCGGGACGCAGACGATCAACATGCCGACGACGCTTGCCAGCAACGCCAACTTCGCGATCAACGGCGGGGCATTACTGCTGAACTCCACGATCAGCGGATCGGGCGGGTTTACCAAGAGCGGGGCAGGTCGGTTGACCTTGCCTGAAGCCAATACGCTAAGTCGCTGTTCAAAAATAACTTAGCCGTTTATATCCAGGCATCTTCGTATTTTCCGGGGTTTCTTTGGGAATGGCTAAGTCCACGAAAACGAAACGGCTAAGTTATTT
>Ga0194058_10001707_pt1 | contig 10890 bp, 7 predicted proteins | sample SepL4417m_MetaG_FD_155490 | JGI IMG/M metagenome (GOLD analysis project Ga0194058, IMG submission 155490) | Anoxic zone freshwater microbial communities from boreal shield lake in IISD Experimental Lakes Area, Ontario, Canada - Sep2016-L442-17m | ecosystem: Environmental > Aquatic > Freshwater >... | reverse complement strand
GCCAAAGACGGCCGGACGGTCTGGCTCTCCACCAACGGCATTCCTTTGCTGAATGCCGACGGATCGCTGCGCGGGTATCGTGGCAGCGATAGGGACATCACCGCGCAAAAGCTGGCCGAGGAAGAGATCCTGAGGATCAACCACCAGCTTGCGGAAGCCACAAAAACCGCGGAAAGCGCGACGGCGGCCAAGAGCGAATTTTTGGCCACCATGAGCCACGAGATCAGGACCCCTATGAACGGAGTGATCGGCATGGCGAACCTGCTGCTCGACACCGGACTTGATGCCGAGCAGCGCCATTATGCGGAGGTTGTGCGATCAAGCGGCGAATCCCTCCTCTGCCTGATCAACGACATCCTCGACTTTTCAAAAATCCAGGCAGGCATGCTCCAGATCGAGGCGTTGGATTTCGATCTTTCGAGCCTGCTGAGCGGCCTATTTTCCCTGCTGGCCGTGACGGCCCGCGAGAAGGGGCTGGGGCTGACCTGCGCCGCTGATCCTGCGGCCCCGGTACGCCTCCATGGCGATTCGCGCCGCCTGCGTCAGGTTCTCATCAACCTGATTGGAAACGCCATCAAGTTCACGCTTGCCGGTGAGGTTGCAGTGCGCGTCGAACTCGTGGAAAAGACGAAATCCGATGCCCTGCTGCGGTTCTCGGTTCGCGACACGGGGATCGGCATCCCCGCAGACAAGCAGGCTCGGATCTTCGAGAAGTTTGTCCAGGCCGACTCTTCGACCGCACGGACATTCGGAGGCTCTGGGCTCGGGCTGGCAATCTCAAAGCAGCTCGTCGAGCTGATGGGCGGCGAGATCGGGGTGATAAGCGATGAGGGGAAGGGGTCGGAGTTCTGGTTTGCCCTGCGCCTCGCCATGCAGGCGGCGCAGCCGCTGGAGGAAGGAGTCGGTTTGCTCGCGCCTTTCCGGGCAGCCCCGCAGATGTTCGGCGGACGAAAGGCGCGCATCCTGCTCGCCGAGGATAACGCCACCAGCCAGAGAGTGGCCATCGGGATGCTGGAAAAACTCGGCTTGAGCGCCGACCTCGTCGAGGATGGCGAGAGCGTCATCAACGCCGTCAAGGCTATGCCCTACGACCTCGTCGTCATGGACATGAACATGCCCGGGCTAAGCGGCCTGGAAGCCACCCGGGAGATCAGAAAATGGGAAATGGAAAATCGGAAATTAGAAATTGAAACGAGGGATTCGCCGTCCTCCCCCCCTCGGATTCCCATCATCGCGATGACGGCGAACGCAATAGCTGAGGCGAGGACGCAGTGCCTCGAAGCCGGTATGGATGACTATCTCTCTAAGCCGGTATCACTGCAGGGCCTCGCAGAGATTTTGCAAAAGTGGCTGCCGGAGAAATAGGTTCGGCAGGCGCGTCTCAGCGCCTGAGCTGGATCAAAGTCGGCAGCAGAAGCCATTCTTCGACCTGCGTTAAGATTTCACTCGCGGCATTGCCGGATTGCTCATCTCCGCAGTCCGCAGGAGCACACGCTGACTCCCGATCAAGCCGAGCAGATCGACGCTCCTGCGTTGAAGATGTTGCGGAAACGATTTGAGCGTGGGCGGTGCGGGAGCCGCCTTTGAAAACGATCATATCCGTGACAGGAAGGAGCCTGGAGGTCCCGATTTCCAGCCCGAAGTCCATCACCCGGAACTGCGTGCCGGATTCCCAATTGGACGGGTTGAACATGCTGTTCGCTTGGACGAACTCGTTCGGATTCGAAGCGCGCTGGGAATCGCGATAGCGGAAATTTCCAAAGGCTTTCACTCCGTTGAGGGCGTCGATATTCAGCAGTTTCCCAATGTGGTACGTTGCCCCGAACTCGATGCCCTGATCCCAGAACCCGCGAGACCCACGCCCGCTGTCCACCACGCCGAAAAATGCGCCGTAATACTTGCCGTTGATGGTCAGCCCCCTGTCGGCGAGCGTGTCACGGACACCGAAATTCTCGATCAGTGCGTCTCGTCAGCCTCCTGCCCAAGCGCCGTGAAAATCAGCGCCAAAAACGTCTTGGTTAAAGAACCCCGGGGCAAGGCCCGAGGCATTTGGAGGGACCCGGCGCTATCCGGTCCGCTGCTCTCCACGGACGACAGGCACGGAGGTCGTCCCTCCAGCACCAAAGCCGCAGCAAGCTTCGGGGTATCAGACCCAAAGGGTATGAACACGGCCGCCGGAATCGGCCGGAAAAACAGGAGGCTTGACTGCCCCCCTGCATCGCCCGACAAGTAAAGAACCATGGAGCAAGCCCCGGGAATTTAAGAATATGATTTCACAACACGAAAAGCCGAAGCAAGCTTCGGGGTCTCCGGGCCCCATGGGCATGAACAGATGCGGCCTTGCCTTGGTTTTGCTGGTCGCGGTCTCGCTCTCGGCCCACGGGGGTGAAGCCCAGAAGTTCCCCGAAGCTCTCGTGCGACGTGCACTGGAAGCTGAAGAGAAAGGGCAGCTGGAGGAAGCGATTCGACTTCATCAGGAGGTGGTTGAGGCTCAGCCAAAAAATGTCAGGTCTCTCAACAGCATCGCCGGTCTCTATGGAACGATGGGCAAGTTTCAAGAGGAAGTGACATGGGCAAAGAAGGCGACCGCGGCTGATCCCAAGTTCGAGTTTGCATTTATCAACCTCGGCAGCGGCTACGCGGGCCTCGGCGATGTCAATCACGCAGCAAAGGCGTTCGCTGCTGCGATAAAAATCAATCCAAAATCGGCAAGGGGCCATTACAGCCTTGGCGTGCTTCATGAGCAAAGCGGCGATGTCTCCAAAGCAGAAGCTGATTACAAGAATGCCGTTGCGGCAGATCGCAGCTTTGAGCTCGCTTACTTGAATCTCGGCGCCCTCTGCGCAAACCAGAGGAGATTCGACGAGGCGATTGATTGGCTGCAACGTCTTCTCACGATCAACCCGTCGGCCAATGACGCCCGTGCGATGCTCCAGCAAATACGGAGCAACCGGCCGGGGCAGTAGGTGCCGGTCGAAAACTGCGCCCCCTGTGGTGCAGAGCAGAAGGGATTGGCGGTCTTTGGTGAGGGTGCTTCTTGCTTCAGGATGAACGCATCAGCAGCTCCTCAAACCGTTCTTAATGAGATGACTCCGGGCTCCCACCCCCGAGGTGCGATTGAAACGCAGCCTTGAGTTTCAGCGGATCTGGAATTTTTAACGTCCGCCCGCGAACGGCGATCAGCCCGGCCTCGCGAAGCTTTGCAAGAGTGCGGGACAATGTTTCCTGGCGAGTCCCCAGCTCAGCGCTCAGCATCGTCTTCGTCATCCCAATCGCAACCTCCGCCGGCTTGTGGCTGAGGGGGCGCGGGCAGCGGTGCAGGATCCAGTTCATCAGGCGGGTCTCGGCGTCCTTCAGAGTCACGTTCTCCAGCGTTAAGATCAGCCCGCGCATGTGCTCGCTCATCGACGAGAGCATCCGCAGGCCGATGTCCGAACGCTGGCGCAGGATTTGCAGGAACTCCCACTTCGGAACCAGGATCGCCTCGCTTTCGCCAACCGATCTCGCGTCAGTCAGATAGCCAGATTCGTTAAACAGGGAATTTTCAGCAAATGACTCGCCGGGACGGAACAGATGGATCACCTGCTCGCGCCCGTCCGTCCCGACCCGATGGACGTTGATGATCCCCCGGCGGACGATAAAAAAGCCGTGGGCGAGCTCGCGCTGGCGGAACAAATACTCACCCTTCCGATAGGTCTTCAGGACAGACAGCTCCGCAATCATGGCCAAGTCGTCCTCAGGAAGCCCGGCAAAAACCGGGGTGCGCCGGAGCGAGAAAATAACAGCTGTATTCCGCAACGTTTCGTGAGGAGTGGACATGAAGGCTCGCATTCTGCCAGCGGAAGCGCTCAAAAACAAGCATCAGGATTCAGCATCAGGACTCGGATCTGCCTCCGCGATGTCTAGCGCCCCCTCCCCGCCCACAATGATCGCCTCACCAGGTTTCCCCGCACGTCAGGGTGTCCGGCCCTCTCATTTCTCTTCCGGGCTCAGCCCCGCTTCTTCCGGGAGGGTTTCGGGTATGCCCCCCGCTTGGCAGGTGGGGCGATTGCGGATCCCGAGCCGGTTTTCAGCTCCATGATCTGGTCGCGGAGAAGGGCGGCCCGCTCGTATTCGAGGTTTGCGGCGGCCCCGGCCATGTCGCGCTCGAGCTCGCGGATGAGCTCGTGCAGGTCGAACTCGGCGGCATCTTCCTTGAGAATCCCCCTCTCGATCTCGCGCGCCTTGAGGATCGTGTGGAGGCTCTCCTGGACCGCGCGCTTGACGCTCGTGGGCGTGATGTTGTGTTCCCTGTTATATTCCTTCTGGCGCTTCCGGCGGTAATCGCAGACATCCAGCAGCGCCTGCATGCTTTTTGTGATGGTGTCGGCGAAGAGCACGACCTCGCCATTGATATGCCTCGCCGCCCGCCCCGCTGTTTGGATCAGGCTCGTCTGGCTCCGGAGGTAGCCCTCCTTATCCGCGTCGAGAATGCAGACGAGCGAGACCTCAGGGAGATCGAGGCCTTCACGAAGAAGGTTGATGCCCACGAGGATATCGCAGTCCCCCGCGCGGAGCCCGCGCAGGATTTCCACCCTCTCGATCGTGTCGATATCGCTGTGCAGGTATCGGACTTTGAGCCCGGTTTCGCGAAGGTAGTCGGCTAGATCCTCCGCAGTCCGCTTGGTCAGCGTCGTCACGAGCACGCGCTCGCCCTGCTCGATCCGCCTCCGGCAGAGCTCGATCGTGGAATCGATCTGGCCCTTCAGCCGCCGGATGCTGATTTTCGGGTCGAGAAGTCCGGTCGGACGGATGATCTGCTCGATGACAAGCGGAGCGCCTGCAGTGAGCACGTCGAGGGGGACATCGGACGTGCGGGCCTCGGGAAACATCGGGGGGGCTGCGTCGCGACGGCCGCCGGCGACGTCCTTCTCCGGGTTGGCGATCCAGCCGGAATTTCCCGCCACGCTGTTGCGCATTTCAAACGGTCCGGGCGTGGCGCTGACATAGACGATCTGGCGGCTCACCTCCATGAACTCGGAAAAATTCAGCGGCCGGTTGTCGAGGGCGCTCGGGAGTCGGAACCCGTAGTTGACCAGGACGGATTTCCTCGATCGGTCGCCAGCGAACATCCCGCCGACCTGCGGCACAGTGGCGTGCGACTCGTCGATCACGAGGAGGGCATCCTTCGGCAGGAAGTCCATCAGGGTGTAGGGGCGCGAGCCGGGAGGGCGGCCGCTCAGGTGGCGCGAGTAGTTCTCAATCCCGCTGCAGAACCCCATTTCCTGCATCATCTCGAGATCGAACTCGGTGCGCATCTTGATCCTCTGCGCCTCGATAAATTTGCTATCCCTCTCAAAATCAACGATCCGCGCCTCCATTTCCTTGCGGATCTCGCCCATCGCGCGGTTGAGCTTGCCGGCGGGGGTCACGAACTGCTTCGCAGGAAAAAGCGTGAACGTGGTGAGCGTCGAGGAGGCGTGGCCGGTCAGCGGGTCAAACTGGCTGATCCTCTCAATCTCGTCGCCAAAAAACTCGATGCGCACCGCCTCGTCCTCGCTCTGGGCGGGGTGGACCTCAACCACGTCGCCCCGCACGCGGAACTTCCCCCGTGCGAACGCGATATCGTTCCGCTCATAGAGCATCTCCACGAGCTTCGTCAGCAAGGCTTCGCGGGTCATCTGCTGCCCCGGGCGGATCGTGACGAGCATCTGAAGGAAATCCTCCGGCGAGGCGAGGCCGTAGATGCACGAGACGCTCGCGACGATGATCGCATCCCGGCGGCTGAGCAGCGAGCTCACCGCCGAGAGCCTGAGCCGCTCGATGTCCTCGTTGATCGAGGAGTCCTTCTCGATGAAAGTGTCCGAGCGCGGCAGATACGCCTCCGGCTGGTAGTAGTCGAAGTAGCTCACAAAATACTCGACCGCATTCTGCGGGAAGAACTGCTTGAACTCGCTGTAGAGCTGGGCGGCGAGCGTCTTGTTGTGCGACATGATCAGCGTCGGACGCCCGAGGTCCCGGATGACATTGGCCACGGTGAAGGTCTTTCCAGATCCGGTGACCCCGAGCAGCGTCTGGTGGCGGTTCCCGGCGAGAAGCGAGCGCCGGAGCGCCTCGATCGCGCGGCCCTGGTCGCCTTGCGGCCGGTAGCTGGAAACGAGGTCGAATCCCATCAAAAGCTCTTAGCCCGGATAAATCACAAGGAGGCGGCTCAGATCGCAGAAGATTTTGACTGTCAGCAGGTGCCGCCGACCAAGGCATATCCACTGTGATCTGGTGCGGGAGGTGGAACCCGCTGGCGGGCAAAAGATTCGCGAGATGGGCTGTTTCATTGTGATTTTTTCGGGTTAGGCGACCCGGTGGCGGATCTGCGCCCGGAGGATGAGGTAAAGAAGAAAAAACAGGGCGAGCGTGGAGACGACGAGCACGATGGAATTGAACCACAGGATGCCGGCGCGCAGGCCGAAGTATTCCTTCACCGGGCCGAAGAAGACGTTCAGGTGGCGGTCCTCCCTGTAGTCGCTCTGCTCCATCTCGGCCTTCGAGATCAGGTCGGTCACTTTCTGGTTCACGTAGAGCTGCTCGGCCGTGGTCCCGCTTCCCACATCTTTGAAAGACGAACGGTCAAACGGCGCCCCCGAGATGATCGCGTCCACCTTATCAAACTGCGCGTCGAGCGTCGCGGGATCCGAGGCCTCCAGCCCGGAAAGCACGGCGAGCGTGTCCTTCAGATCCTCGAGCCGGTCCTCCTGCGCCGGCGCCAGTTTCTTCTCCCCGACAAGCCGGTTGATCTGGCTCTGGATGGTTTCCTGCCTCCGGGTGAGCGGGTTCAGCTTCGCCTGCGCGAAGACCAGCGCCTCATAGGACCACCGGGTGGGCATGAACTCGCAGATCATCGGCACCTCCAGGTCGCTGCGGGCAGGCATCGCGCTCCCGGGGTGGCTGTTCACCCACTGGCGGATAGAATACACGAAATCGAGGTTGCGGTTCATCTCCTCGTATTTGATCAGCGCCCCGCTCAGAATGATCTGGGGGATGAGCACCGCCGGAATGATCAGGATAGCCGTTTTGCTTTCCACAACGAGCGAGGAGATGACCAGGCCGAGCGCAGCCCCGCAGCCCGTCGTAAGAAACATCGCCCAGAAGACGATCCAAAACCCGCAGCGGACGGACAGCAGCCAGTTTCCGATCAGGGCGAAAAGCGCGCACTGGATCAGCGCGAACGCCGCCAGGGTGAGCGCCTTGGCGAGGACATAATAAGGCAGGCGCACGTCAAGGTTCCGCTCCCTCATGAGGACCGGCCGATCGCGGATGATGTCGTCCACGCTGTTCGTCAGGCCCAGGAACATGGCCACGACAAGCGCGAGGAAGAGGTACGTTGGGATGTGAAATGCCGAGGCGAAGTCATAAACATCCCTGACCGAATACCGGAGGACCATCCCGGTGAGCAGGGCCAGGAGCGGAGCCTCAAGGATGGTGGTCAGGAGGTTTGCCGGGTTCCTGAGCTTGCTGATAAACGCCCGCTTGAGGAGCACCATGAACTGGTGCCACTCCTCGCGCCACCGGACCGGCGAGCGGCGGCGGGCCGGAACCGACGTCGCCGGGGCGGCCTCCCGCGGAGCCGATGACTGCTGGACATCCTTCATCAGCAGGTAGGACTCGTACTTGTCGCGCCAGTAGTCGGGAGAGAACCGGCGCGCTGGCACGAGCTGCCCCCGGTTATTTTCCTCGAAGATGATATCCCCGCCGAGATCGCGCAGCGGGGTCTCCAGCACATCGAAAATGAACTCCGGGCGGGTTGTGCCGCAGGCCTCGCACCCCCCAAGCGCCGTCCCGAAGTGCTGCTGGTGCTCGGCCTCCGCAAAATACTTCAGCATCTCCTGGGGAGTCCCAAAAAAGACGAGCTTCCCGCCCCGGTCGAGAAGCGCCGCCTTGTGGAACATCTGAAAAATCTTCGAGGTCGGCTGGTGGATCGTGACCAGCACGATCTTGTTGTGCGACATCCCCCGGATGATCTCGATCACATGCTCGGAATCCTTTGACGAGAGCCCGCTCGTCGGCTCGTCGAAGAGGAAGACGTCCGCCGAACTGACCATGTCGAGTCCGATGTTCAGGCGCTTGCGCTCGCCGCCGCTCAGGGTCTTTTTGTGCGCGCTGCCCACGACAAAGTTTCTGCGCTCGTTGAGCCCGAGCTCGGCCAGCTTGCCGTCCACCCTCCGCAGGCGCTCGCGCCGGGAGAGGTGCGGGGCGCGGATCGCGGCCGCAAAGTTCAGGTTCTCCTCGATCGTGAGGTGCTCGTCGAACGCGTCGTATTGCGGGACGTAGGTGACGTATTTTTTGAGGGCGTCGTAGTTTGCGTAGAGCGACCGGTTATTGAAGAAGACGTCGCCCTGGTGCGGGGGAAACTGCCCGGAGAGCGCTCGCAGGAGCGTGCTCTTGCCGCACCCGCTCGCGCCCATCACGCAGACCATCTCGCCGCGCTGCACGGAAAATGAGATCCCGTCCACCGCAACGCTCCGGTTTCCAAACCGGCAGACGAGGTCGCGCACATCGATCGAGCGGATAACATTCCTCTCCTCCTCGATCAGTCGCTCGGTAAAATTGCAGCGGAGGATCTGGCCGACATCGACCCGGATCGTATCGCCGTCCGCCAGCGGGGCCGTATTTCGAACCGGCACCCCCCGCACGAGGATCGGGCGGTCGGACTGGAGGACTTCGAGCCGGCCCTCCCGGCGGTCGTAGTCGCAGAAAATCTTCAGGAGGACATCTCCTCCGACCCCCGGCCCCAGAAGGATGTCGTCCTCCTGCAGGAGGCCTGGGTTGTTGGAAACCAGATATTCGCTCTTCGAAGTCTTGAGCTGGAAGCGCCCGCCGTAGGATCGCGCGCGCCGGCGGAGGTCGCCAAGATCCAGCTCGCTGTCGTTGTGAAAAACGATTTTGTCCTCGAGGGTGGCGTCCACGACAGCCCCTTGGTTCAGGCGGACGCCCTTGAGGACGGCGTCCACGTTCCGAAGCGAGCGGACCTTGACCCGGAGCCCGAACGTCACCTGCAGGCAGGAGTCCCTGGAGTGGCTCTTCTCGAGCCGGACCTCATCGGACCCGCTCACCGCAATGAAGATCTCCGGAAGCGTCACATTCTTCTTGGCGTTGAAATAAAAGACAAGGTCAGCGTAGGCGAGGACCTGGTCGTCAATGAGGACCCGCTGGCCGGTGTAGAGGCGGGCAAAGTCGCCCGGCTTAAGCGCACGGCCCTGCACGACGAGATTTCTCCCGCTCAGGTTTTTCAGGATCACGAGATCCCCATACCTGTAGGCGTTGAGCCGCTCGTCCTCCGCGAAATCTGCGAGCGAGACATCCGCATGGTCGGCATTCCCGAAGCTGACCATCTCGAGCGGCGACGCCCCTGCGCGGTAAACGGTCAGGTCGGACTGGTCGTCCGAGTTGAGCTGGTAGACGATGTCGATCGCCTGCTCGGCCATTCCGAGGCGGGACATGAACGAGTAGTATGCGATGACCTGGTCCTGCCGGAGCCCTGCCTTGGCGATGAGATCGTAGAGCTGGACCCCCAACAGAATCTTGCGCTCGTCGCTGAGCTGCCCAGCCAGCCTCTGGGCCATTTCGTTGAGGTCCTGCTTCTCATTCAGCGCGTCGGCAAAAAGCTTCCGCAGCTCGGAATAAACGGCGTCGGGGTAGTCGTAGCGAAGGAAGCCGAGGCCCGAGTCAATCTCCTCCTCCAGCAGCTCGCCGTCCGCGCGCGCGAACGCGGCGAGCACCTTGATCAGCGTCGGCAGGAGGTTCGGCCCCTCGGTCACCGTCCGGGGCTTTCGGAGGAGCCTCCGAAAAAAATGCCGCGCCCGCGACCGGGCGTGGGACAACCCCCGCAGCACGCCTTCGATCCGGCGCTGCACTCTCCCAGGGACAGATTGTGAATTCGAGGATCTCAACAAAACTTGATCCTATTCCAGGCCAGCGCCCATTGCAATCCGCGTTTGACAGCGACCGGAGTGGCAACGAATGTTATTCCATGCCCATTCAAACCAAAGTTCGCAAGATCGGAAATTCGCTGGGTATTGTCCTGCCGAAAGAAGCCCTGCAGGCCCTGCGCGTCGAGGAGGGGGCAACCCTGTATTTGACCGAGGCCCCACAAAGCTCCCTCACGATCACGCCCGAGCGCCCGGGGTTTGATAAGAAAATGGATATTGCCGAGAGCCTGATGCGCAGGTATCGCAACGCGTTCCGGGAGCTCGCCAAGTGAGAGGGCCGACATGGATCGAAAAACCGGAGTGCCTGGCTTTTCACGATGCCCTGCTGGCACGTTTTGGCGGCCTTGGCGGAATTCGCGACGAGGGCCTTCTCGATTCGGCCCTGAACCGGCCCCTTCACCTTTTCCACTACGGCGAACCGAGCGCATTTGAGCTGGCCGCCGCATATGCCGAAGGCATCGTAAAGAACCACCCATTCCTGGATGGAAACAAGCGTTCTGGCCTGATGGCGGCCGCTCTTTTCCTCGAGACGAACGGGCATCAGTTTCAAGCCCCGGAAGAAGAGGCTGTCCTGCAAACCCTCGCGATCGCGGCAGGAGCCATCGGAGCAGCGGAATTCTCGGACTGGCTGAAAAAGTCGTGCGTGCGCTGCCGCTAGACTCCCGCTCCATATGGCACTGTGGCGCTGACTCCCTGCGGAAAATCCGCCTTGGGCGCGTGACCACAGGCGCAGAGCTTCTCGGCCTGCCCTCCTGCTACCGGCCTGCGAAAGCTACCCGGCTAGCAGCCTGTCGGACTTTGCCAAGCCTGCGGCTTGAAAAAAACCGAGGAACAAAGTAATCGGGAGCATGGCCGCCCGATTCGTCACCGTAGATCGTGAAACGCAGCTTCTCTTGCCCCCAGATATGAGGCAGTGGGTTCCGGAAAA
>Ga0194058_10001704_pt1 | contig 10896 bp, 7 predicted proteins | sample SepL4417m_MetaG_FD_155490 | JGI IMG/M metagenome (GOLD analysis project Ga0194058, IMG submission 155490) | Anoxic zone freshwater microbial communities from boreal shield lake in IISD Experimental Lakes Area, Ontario, Canada - Sep2016-L442-17m | ecosystem: Environmental > Aquatic > Freshwater >... | reverse complement strand
GTTAAACATTGTAGGAGCGGGCCATGCCCGCGATGAAGAAGCTAAAGCTAAGCATTGCAGCCAAAATATCGCGGGCATGGCCCCGCTCCTACGGTGTCATTGTAATTAACTTAAGGTGATTTCTGTGAAAAAACTTACCGATTAGACGAATCCAATCGCTTGCTTGATTGGGAAAGCTCTACTTTTAATGGGTAAAATATTCTCCAAAAATCACCTAATGGCAGTGATGATCCAGCGTGGGAACGATAGGGGAGGGTATTTATTGCGAGTTACCTTAAGACAGGACACTGAGCAGCAAAATGATTCGCTAAGTGCCAAAAAGTCCGTCATTCCGGCAGCGATACCGGAATCCTTGCCGGTATGACGGCGTTAACTAAAATTTCTTGTTCCGACTTAGTGGATAGCCGTGTTCCATGATCGAAATTAATTCAAACCAAAAAGTAAATGCCTGCGCCCAGCCATGTTAAAAACAGCAGTAGCCAAGGAAGCCAGTGCTGTCGATAAATTATTTCTTCTTGTCTTTCATTGTCATCCTGTTCACTCGACTGCTCCTTTTGGCTTGCTGTTTTCTTGAGTTTTCTGCTCAAGTCTCTGGTTTTTTCCTTTTGTTGTTTTTTGTAGAGATCAATGCCTTTTTGAATGCCTTGAGCAATCAGTCGGGTTTGCTCCTTGGTTTGAGCAGGACGTTGAGTTCCTTTGGCTATTTTCAACGCTTCTTCTTGCGTTTGCTGTGATGGCTTTCGATAACTGTTGTTAGTCATAATGGTATTTTTATAAGTTGAAATAATGGCTATTGAAGACTCTTGCCTTGTTTAGTTAATGGAATTAGGGCTTGGAGTCCCAATCAGGCGTACGGAATTTAATGAGTACAATGGCTGCTGCAACGATGAGCCATAAGGCTAACAAATAGAGTGCGTTGGTAAAATCACCGGTTTCTGTCTTTATCCATGCTACCAGTACCGGGCTTAAATAACCCGCTAAATTACCGCAGGCATTAATTAACGCAAGTCCACCGGCCGCAGCCATGCCACTTAAAAAGGCGGTCGGCAAAGACCAGAACACAGATAATGCTGACAAAATGCCAAGACTGGCAAGTGAAAGCCCCAACAGCGCCAACGGTAAATCAGCATGATTAAGGGCACTTAACATAAGGCCGGCACTACCCGTCAACGCACTTAAGGCCACATGCCAGGCGCGTTCATTGCGTTGGTCTGAGGAATATCCGACTATTATCATGCCGATTGCTGCCACACCATAAGGAATCGTAGTTAACAGTCCGGTATGCCAGAGGTTTTGATGGCCAAAATCGCTTACTATTTGCGGCAGCCAAAAAGAAATTCCGTAGAGTCCCATTACGATAGAAAAATAAACCAGGCTAAGTAACCAAACGTTGATATTACAAAGAGCTGTCTTAAAACGGATAATATGCCCGGCTTGTTCTTTTTTCGCGGCATCGGCGTGTAACTGTGCAAGCAACCAGTGGCGCTCTTCGTCTGTTAACCATCGCGCCTCTGCCGGGCCATTTTCCAGCCACACGGCAACCACTATGCCCAGCAGCAGTGCCGGTAAGGCTTCAACTAAAAACAACCATTGCCAACCGGCTAATGTTCCAATACCTTCCATATAAGTCATAATAAATCCCGAAAGCGGACCGCCGATAATACCCGCCAAAGCAACCGATGTCATAAAAGTGGCGGTGGCTTTAGCGCGACGATGCGCTGGATACCAATACGTCAAATACAAAATAATGCCGGGGAAAAAGCCGGCCTCGCCTGCACCTAACATAAAGCGCACGATATAAAATTGCAGCGGTGTACTGACAAAAACCATTGCGGCGGCCAATAAGGCCCAAACAATCATAATTCGGGCAATCCAAATTTTTGCACCTACCCGTTGCAAAATCAGATTGCTGGGGATTTCAAACAGAAAATAACCAATGAAGAAAATACCCGCACCCAAGCCATAAACGCTATCGCTAAAGCCCAGTTGTGCCGACATGGTCAGCTTGGCAAAGCCTATGTTGACACGGTCAATATAGGCGATAATATAGAGGCAGATCAAAAAAGGTAACAGTCGGCGATTAAGTTTGCGATAAACTTGAAACGCTAGAGTCGAAGTTTGAGCGGCTGGCATGTGGCGATTAGGTATAAACTGAAAGCGGGGTCAAAAGTATAAGTGATTATTAAAATAGCCGCATCTGTTTAAGGTAACTCGCAATAAATAACCTCCACCCTGTCGTCCCCACGTTTTGGCGTCAATGTCGTTAAGTTAAGCGCAAGTTGTTTAAAAAACTGGAGTGCAATCGCTTCAGCTATTGCCTGTAAAAACAGCTAAAGCGGTTTTACTCCAGTTGTATGCTTAGGAATGCGCATGAAATATAGAGTGGCTTAGAAGTAAAGCAACATAAAGCTCCCTCTCCCTCCGGGAGAGGGCTGGGGTGAGGGTGGTCGAATGTCGCTTTACTTCTACATGGCTCTATAACTTAGGCATCTTGCTCCCTCTCCTTCTGGGAGAGGGCTGGGGTGAGGGAATATAAATGGTCAAGTATTTCATGCACGATCCTTAACTTAATGGCATTGACGCTCCGGCGTGGGAACCAGGCTGATTCTGGGTGGGTATTTTTTGCGTACTGCCTAAACTGACTTATAATTTTGCGCATGTTAGTATTTATATTTTTTGTTGAGGCTTTATGAATAATGCACATAAAGAAGTCGGTGAGTTTTTTAATGCCTGGGCGATTTATCGCAAGGTATTAAGCAATAATTACATGCACCACAAAGAAATTTATCAGGCGGTGACTGCTTTACTGGCCGAACACTGGGCAACGCAACCATTTAAGTTACTTGATCTAGGCTGTGGCGATGCCAGTTTCCTGGCTCCAGCACTCCTTGGCAGAAATATTCAGTACTATGCAGGCTTTGATCTCTCTGATCCTGCCTTGGTGCTTGCGGCTGAAAATATGGCACCTCTGGGTTGTAAAGCTGATTTGATTAATATCGATTTTATGGACGGCTTGGCGAAAACAAAAGAGCGTTTCGATATTGTTTTTACCAGTTATGCCTTACATCATTTAAGCCGGGAAGAAAAAGCCGAATTCTTTCGCTTGGCTCATAACGCACTGACTGAACAGGGTCTGTTAATTATCATTGACGTTATGCGTGAGCCCGATGAAAGTTTGCCTGTTTATTTGGATAATTATTGCCAATGGGTTCGGGAGAAATGGCTACAACTTGATGAGCAAGATTTGACGGCTCTTACTCACCATATTCGTCACAACGATCTACCTGAAACTGCGGCCATCTTATCTACGATGGCGGAAGCCGAAGGCTTTTGTCCGGCAACCCCTATATTCTATATAACCTGGCATCAGGCGCTCTTGTTTAGCAAAAAATGAAAAGTGCTTGCAGCGTAACGTCATTTTGAAATTAGGCTACCAATTTAAAGCGGGACAGATAAATAAAACTGGCCTATTAATTCCGGGAGCGCTGAGCCCCAGCTCGGCGTAGTCAGTAATCGGTTTGACTATCCCGTGCCGAGCTGGGGCTCAGCGTTCCCGGAAAGTTATCTGTCCCGGCTTAGTTGGTAGCCTGAAATTACAAGATGCCCCGGCTTAAGTTTGCGTACTCTTCTAAGGAACGCGCATGAAATAACTTGACCATTTATATTCCCTCACCCCAGCCCTCTCCCAAAGGGAGAGGGAGTAAGATGCCAAAGTTATTTCATGCACATTCCTAAGGTAACTAAAGGCCGGAGTACAAACCTAGGTTTGCACTCCAAATTGGGGGCTTATTTATTGCGAGTTGCTTAACTACAATCCTTATTATTCAAATTAGATTTATCAGCCAAACAGCCATGTAAAAATAACGATGTGGCTTGCTGTACCCAGGTATCGATTTCAGCCTCGTCGGGAGCCGACTCCAATCCTAGTTGCAACTTTTGAAAACGTTCACTGCGTATAACACTCAAGAATTGATCGGCAAGAACATGGGGGTCTGTTGCGGTAAAATAACCGGCTTGCTGCTGTCTTGCAAAAAACTGCGCCAGATGGGTTGAGGTGCGCTGTGGGCCTTGTTCATAAAATTGCAGGGCAAGATCAGGAAAGCGCAACGACTCGCCAATCAGTATGGCTCGTATACGTACCGCATCCGGCTGGGTAATGCCTCTTAGAAACTGCTTTGCAAAAGCGACCAACGCCTCCTCCGGACTGCCTTCCAAGGTACTATCCTCCGATAAACCCGTAACAAATGCATCTGTATAGCGCTTTATAACAGCGCCAAACAATCCGGCTTTACCCCCAAATTCATTATAGATAGTACGCATTGACACATGCGCATCCCTAGTAATAATTTCCATACTCAGGTTTCCATAACCATTTTCAAGAAAAAGCTTGAGAGCCGTATCCAGCAACCGGTCACGGCTTAAAAACTCTTGGCCTTTACGAGGGCGTCCGCATTTAATCATAGTTGTGCTTATAGAATTTAGTTGACTTAAGCTATGATCATACCGTAAATTAAACGGTAATATATATTACCATTTAATTTTCTATTCAGAAACAAGGGTATAAAAGGCATGTCAAAACAAACACGCAAGCCAGTGAAACCTATCCAACGCTTGAATCAAAGTCGGGGATTATTGCAGTTCATGCAACCAAGCTTGTTGGCTTTCGTCACCCTGATGGCTATGAGTGGCTGTGCCAACAAAACCGACTCGGATGTTAAAGCGGTTCAAGCTAAACTGCCCGGCGTCAAAATTGCCCAAGCCTTGATACAAGAAGTCACCGAATGGGATGAATACACCGGTCGTATTGAGGCGATAAGTTCAGTAGACGTGCGGGCAAGGGTAGGGGGCTATCTGGAGAAAGTGAACTTCAAGGCGGGAGCAATGGTAAAAAAAGATGACCTTTTGTTTCTGATTGATCCCAAACCGTTTAAAGCCCAGTTAAATTTTGCTGAAGCAGAACTGGAGCGTGCCAACGTCAAGCGAGAATTAGCCAAAAATGATCTGGAAAGAGCCGAAGGGCTGTTCCGTGGTAAAGCGATTTCAGCCGAGGAGTACGATGCCCGGAGTAAAGGCTTGCGCGAAGCCGCCGCTGCCGCCCAATCCGGAGAAGCTAATGTTGCCACCGCTCGACTGAACCTGGATTTCACTAAGATACGCGCACCGATTGCCGGACGGATTGGCCGCGAATTGATCACGGCCGGTAATTTAGTGAGTGGAGGCGGAGCCGATGCAACGCGATTGACTTTTATTGTTTCTGCCGATCCGGTCTATGTCTATGTGGATGCCGATGAGCGTTCAGTACTGAAATACCGGCGTCAATCCCAGCAAGATGGCAGTGATAATATCGGCGCGAAAAAAACGCCCGCGCAATTGGCTCTCACTGACGAGACCGGATTTCCGCACACGGGCACTCTCGATTACATCTCGCCACGCGAAGATGCCGCCACCGGCACCGTGTCATTACGGGGGGTATTTGCCAACCCTGACGGCTTGTTGAGTCCCGGCTTTTTCGCTCGTATGCGGGTAGGCGGCATTGCACCCTATCCGGGTATTCTTCTGCCCGATCAGGCCATAGCAACGGATCAGTCGCAACGGTTTGTATGGGTCGTTAATAAGGATAACCAGGTGGAATATCGGAAGGTGGTTTTGGGCGCCCATATCGGTCAGTCACGGGTCATCACGGAAGGCGTAAAGCCTGAAGAATGGGTCGTTATCGAAGGTCTGCAAAAACTCAAACCGGGTATTAAGGTTGAGCCAACACGTATCTCGCTCACCGAAACTCATGAAGAGAAATAAGCCATGAACCGATTAGCCCATTTTTTTATTGATCGACCGATCTTTGCGTCAGTATTATCCATTCTGATCGTTCTGGTGGGTGGCCTTGCACTCATTACCCTGCCTATCGCCCAATACCCGGAGATTGCACCGCCCACTGTCGTTATCAGCGCAAGCTATTCCGGTGCCAACGCCCAAATTGTGGCCGACACCGTTGCAACGCCGATCGAACAGGAAGTCAACGGTGTCGAAGATATGCTGTACATGTCCTCCCAGTCAACCAACAGCGGCACCATGGCGCTTACCATTACCTTCAAGCCGGGGACTAATCTGGACAAGGCGCAGGTGCTGGTGCAAAACCGGGTGGCACTGGCCGAACCCAAGCTGCCTGAAGAAGTCAGAAAACAGGGCATCACCGTCAAAAAACGCAGCCCTGACCTGAGTCTGGTCGTTAATTTGGTCTCACCAGACAAACGCTATGACAGTGTTTATATGAGTAATTATGCGCTATTACAAATAAAGGATACCTTGGCACGCTTGCCCGGCGTCGGTGACATTACCGTTTTCGGTGCCCGCGACTACAGTATGCGTCTCTGGCTGAATCCGGAACAAATCGCTGCCCGCACGATGACCGCCAGCGATGTGGTCAATGCCATTCGGGAACAGAATATCCAGGTCGCGGCAGGCGTGGTAGGCCAACAACCTACGAAAGAAAATACCGATTTTCAATACACTATCAGCACACTGGGACGGCTTATGAAGGCTGAACAGTTTGCCGATATTGTGATTAAAAAAGGCGCTGATGGTCAGGTAACGCGACTTAAGGACGTAGCCCGCATCGAATTGGGTGCCAAAGATTACAATTCAGGTCTGCTACTGGATGGAGAGCCCACGGTCGGTCTTGCTATCTTCCAGTTGCCCGGCTCCAACGCAATAGACACCAAGAAGGCCGTCGTCAAGACTATGGAAAAGCTCAAGACCAGCTTCCCTGACGGCCTTGATTACAATATGATTTATGACACGGTTGTGTTTGTGCAGCAATCTATCGATGCGGTGGTTAAAACCTTGTTTGAAGCCATCTTGCTGGTCGTCATTGTCGTGTTGTTATTCCTGCAAAACTGGCGTGCCACCCTCATTCCGTTACTCGCAGTACCGGTCTCGTTGGTCGGCACTTTCGCGGTAATGTCCGCTATGGGCTTGTCCCTTAATACCTTGTCATTATTCGGTCTGGTACTGGCTATCGGCATTGTGGTGGACGATGCCATCGTGGTCGTGGAAAATGTGGAGCGCCATATCGCCTTGGGGTTATCGGCCCGGGATGCCACCCGAAAAGCCATGGATGAAGTCGTCGGCCCCATCATAGCCACGACGCTGGTTTTGGTCGCGGTATTTATACCTACCGCCTTTATCCCCGGTGTCTCGGGAGCCTTTTACAAACAGTTCGCACTCACTATTGCGGTTTCTACCGTGATTTCTTCATTCAATTCGTTAACCCTGAGTCCGGCATTATGTGCATTGCTGCTGGATAGGGCGCATCATGACAAAGATAAATTTACGCGGGTTATCGACCGCCTGTTTGGCTGGTTCTTTAATGGCTTCAACCGGTTTTTTAACCGGTTTAGTGAAGGTTACGCACGCCTGATTGGCCGGCTTATTCGTATGACAGCGGTGGTATTAATATTCTATGTTGCTCTTAACGGCCTTAACTTCCTGGCTTTTGAAAAAGTTCCTACCGGTTTCATTCCCCAGCAAGATCAGGGTTATCTGATTTTGTATGCACAACTGCCTGATGCGGCCTCGTTAGCTCGCTCCCAAGCCGTCGTCCAGGAAGCAACACGGCTCATTTTGGGAACCAAAGGCGTTAAGCATGTCAACGCCTATGCCGGATTTTCAATTCTGAGCGGTTCCAGTCAATCCAATGTTGCAACGCTGTTCGCCACGCTGGAGAGTTTTGACCAACGTGCCGGTCACCCGGAGCTATACGCCGATGCCATTATTGGCAATCTTAAGCAGAAACTTGCCCAGGTAGGCGATGCCCAGATCGCCGTATTTGCACCACCCCCTATTCGGGGCATGAGCTCGGTCGGCGGCTTTAAGCTACTCATACAAGATCGGGCCAATGCCGGTATTAAGGCGCTGCAACAAACCAATGCAGACATGATTGCCTTGGGCAACAAGGAACCCGGCCTGACTGGCTTGTTCACAACCTTGCGAACTAACGTGCCGCAATTGTTTCTGGATGTCGATCGCACCCGCGTCAAATCGATGGATGTGCCGTTAAAAGAAGTGTTTGATACCCTGCAAATCTATCTGGGGTCACTCTATGTCAATGACTTTAACATCTTGGGGCGGACTTATCAGGTTGTGGCTCAGGCCGATTCCGAGTTCCGCATGAAGCCTGATGACATCGCCAAGCTAAAGACGCGTAATCTTCAAGGCGGTATGGTGCCGCTTGGTTCGCTGGTCGATGTACAGGAAATTACCGGCCCCGATAAGATTACCCGCTACAACATGTATCCTGCGGCTGAAATCAACGGCAGTACGCTTCCCGGCATCAGTTCCGGTCAAGCTATTGATACGATGAGTCAGTTGATGCATACGGAGTTGCCACCCGGATTTGACTTCGAATGGACTGAACTTAGCCTGCAACAGGTTCTGGCTGGAAATGTAGCACTGCTGGTTTTCCCGTTGAGCGTTATTTTCGTGTTTTTGGCACTGGCGGCGCAATATGAAAGCTGGTCGCTACCGTTTGCGGTAATCCTGATCGTCCCGATGTGTATTTTGTCCTCAATGACCGGCGTGTGGTTAAGTAATATGGATAATAATATCTTCACACAGATCGGCTTTATCGTACTGGTGGGCTTGGCCAGTAAAAATGCCATTCTGATCGTGGAATTTGCGAAGCAACGGCAAGAGAGCGGCCTTAGCCCCTTTGAGGCTGCCGTAGAAGCCTGCCGAATCCGCTTACGCCCTATTTTAATGACCTCGCTCGCTTTCATTATGGGCGTGTTTCCATTGGTCATTGCTGAAGGCGCCGGTTCGGAATCACGGCGACTGCTGGGCACAGCGGTGTTCAGCGGCATGTTGGGCGTCACCTTTTTTGGTCTGCTGTTGACACCGGTCTTCTATGTCGCAGTCCAGGCATTTTCGCAACGCATGAAACCTTCCCAACCCAAGACGGGGAAATTATTACCTCAAGAATCGGCTATCGGCAAAGACCTATGATCCCGTACAAACTAAAAGTTAATAAAGTCATAACCTTTCTGAGTGCCACACTACTCAGTGCCTGTGCGGTCGGGCCGGACTACAAGCTGCCGGCAACCGATACGCCGCAAGCGTTTACTCATGCGGCTAACCCGAAGTTCTCTACAAAAGGAATAGAAGTCGCTTGGTGGAAGCTGTTCAAAGATAAAGAACTGACGGTTTTGGTTGATCAAACGGTGCAGCATAACTACGATCTTCAGACCGCACGGGCCAATCTCAGAGAAGCCAGGGCTTTGTATTTGGAGGCCGGATTAAATATGGCACCGATTGTCAGCTCACATGCCAATTACACGGATCAGCAACGCAGTCTGGGTGCCATGAATAATCTGACTTTTGCGCCACGCCCTCTAAAACTCTACAATCTCGGTTTCGATGCAACGTGGGAAATTGATTTGTTTGGTCGCGTGCGTCGTAATGTGGAAGCAAGTAGTGATGAAGTTGAGGCGCAGGAAGCCAATCTTCGTGACCTCAGCGTCAGTCTAATCGCCGAGGTCGCCAGAAATTACTTTGAATTGCGTGGCCTGCAAAATCAGTTGTCGGTAGCCCAAAAGAACGCCAAAAATCAAACCCAAACACTAAAAATAACCACTGTCAGGCTTGAAAACGGACGCGGTACAGAACTTGATACCTCAAGGGCAACAGCCCAACTTGATTCTACGAAAGCCACCATTCCGCTCATACAGGGTGGCATTTACCGGGCCATTCATCGACTCGGCATTCTGACCGGACAACTACCGGGTGCCTTGATTAAAAAACTGGAGCAATCGGCCCCGTTACCCATTATTGTCGAGACCATCCATATCGGCAATCCGGCAGATCTACTGCGCCGCCGCTCCGATATACGTGTCGCCGAACGCACGTTGGCGGCTGCTACGGCTCGTATTGGTGTTGCTACTGCCGACCTTTTTCCGCGTGTTAATTTTGTCGGCACGGTCTCCATGGAAGCCAGCACGCTGACGGGACTGGGCGCTACCGGTTCACAGGCCTATTCTTTAGGTCCAAAAATCAGTTGGGCATTCCTCGATTTAGGCCGTGTATACGCCCGTATTAAGGCGGCTGATGCGAGTACCGAAGCCAGTTTGGCTCAGTACCGGCAAACCGTGCTCAATGCCTTGGAAGAAACTGAAAATGCTCTGGTTAACTACAATCAGGAGCGAGCGCGACAAGTATTGCTGGCCTCCGCCGCTCAAGCCAGTATAAAGGCCGATGCATTGGCGCATTTGCGCTTCAATGAGGGTGTCAGCGACTTTCTGACCGTTCTGGATACTGAATTACGCCTGTTGCAAGACGAAGAACGTCTCGCACAAAGCGAAACTGCCACGGCGACATCACTGACGGCACTTTACAAGGCACTAGGTGGCGGCTGGGAAATCGCCATACCAGCCGATGATGGTTAGGTAACTTGCAATAGACATCAACTCAAGACATTTCACCACGAAGACACAAAGAACACGAAGATTTTTCACGCGGGACGGGATTTGCAAGCCCATCCCAAACGTTTAAGGACTTTGGCTGCCAACTTAGGTAACTCGCAATAAATAATCCCCCAATTTGTAGTCCAAACCCAGGTTTGTACTCCGGTCTTTAGGCCGATCGCAATAAATAATCTTCCATTTTATAGTCTTCACACGCTTCGTACATAGCGTTGCAGAGGGGGATTTATCTAATAAAATCTCCCCTAACCCCTCTTTTTCAAAGAAGTGGTAGGGTGCGCATCGCGCACCTAAAACCGCATCCACTAAACGGTTTTATTTGCACTACAATCTATTATTTTTTTCTACCTGTAGCGTATTAGGACTCTTTCTCTGGCATGGTTGTGGTGCGCGATGCGCACCCTACTCAGCTAAACAGTAGTAT
>Ga0194058_10001702_pt1 | contig 10903 bp, 5 predicted proteins | sample SepL4417m_MetaG_FD_155490 | JGI IMG/M metagenome (GOLD analysis project Ga0194058, IMG submission 155490) | Anoxic zone freshwater microbial communities from boreal shield lake in IISD Experimental Lakes Area, Ontario, Canada - Sep2016-L442-17m | ecosystem: Environmental > Aquatic > Freshwater >... | reverse complement strand
CCCCCCGTGCTGGTCGGTTGGTCGGCGACATTGTTTCCTGACCCACGAGGCGTCGAGGGGCTCGCCAAACAGATCAAATCTGGAGGGAAATCCTATCCGATTTTTGATCTCGCCCTGCTCATTCTCGAAAAGCCGGAGCGCTACCGGCTGGAGCTCCGGAAAGATCCGGAGAAGGCTACCTCGCTTTTTCAGCTGAGTTTGGACGGCAGCCTGTGGACGACAGCGAAAGACGCGCTTCGGCACGCGCTCGCCAGGCATCTCGAAAAATTCTACCGCCGCGAGCGGGTGTCCGTAGAGCCCCCGAAAGGCGCATTTTCCTGTGTTGCTGTCTATGGCGACATCGTTCTTGGGCCCCCGAACCACCACGATTATCAGACGCGTCTTCGCGAGGTTCATGCCTCGCGGTTCCGCAATATCCCTTTCGATGCCTTCAAAAGCCGGGTCCAAATGGTCAGGGATCCTGAGTTTATCGAGAAATGGAAGCAGGAGCAGAGCTCGAAAGACGAGTTTTATCCGATAGAATCCCCCGAGGGATCGGAGCCTCTGAAATTTCCTGACTTGGCGGCAGTCGAAAGCCATTTCCTGGAGGCTCACGCCAGCGCGCTGATTTCGGCCGTAGAAAGTTCTGTGAAAATTTCCGGGACCGCGGCTGCGTCCTCGTCTCCGGTCGTGCGCCAGCTTGCGAACCACGTCGTCACCGATCTGCGCCGCTTTCCGCTTCCTCTCGCGCTCTTTCTCGGGCAATGCTTCAGCTCTGCCGGGCTTCAGGTTTTCAAGGCCCACGAAAACATCACGTATGCGGGGGTCGCGCGCCCCCGCTATCTCGACCGCACCGCCTCACCGGTCGCAGATGGGCTTGCGGCAATCCTCGACCATCTCGAATCCCAGCCCGCCGCCCCGCGTCCGGAGCAGTGGAAGTCCCTCCTCGCGCTCCGCTCGGCCCCGGCAGATGAGGCCGCCAGAGAAGCCTCGCTGGCATCCGACCTCTCCTGGCTGATCCACCAAGGCCACGTCATGGATTACGCCAAGCGCGGGCTCGAAGCCGTCAGGAAACCCAGGCCCCATCGCGACGGAGCTCCCAAGAAGGAAGTCCGCCAGCCAGCTTAATTTTACTGCCCTTAAACGTTAAATCGAAATTCGACGACGTCGCCATCCTGGACAACGTATTCTTTACCTTCGAGCCGGAGCTTTCCCGCTTCGCGGGCTTTGGCCTCTGAGCCGAGGGTGACAAGATCGTGGAATGCGATGATCTGGGCGGCGATGAATCCCCGTTCGAAATCGCTGTGGATCACACCTGCAGCAGCCGGAGCCTTGTCGCCGGCGTGGATCGTCCATGCGCGGGTTTCTTTTGGCCCGGTAGTCAGGTAGGTGCGCAGGCCCAGCAGGTGGTAGGCCGCACGGATCAGGAGGCTCACCCCGCTGTCTGCAACGCCGAGCCCGGAGAGAAATTCTTTTGCCTCCTCCGGCGGGAGGTCGGCGAGCTCGCTCTCGATCTGCGCGCTGATCACGACCGCCTCGCTGCCGAGATGGGCGGCCGCATACTCCCGGACCGCCTGGACATGCTTCGCTGCCACGGAATCTCCCTCGAGCGAGGCGAGGTCGTTTTCTCCGACGTTGCAGGCAAAAAGCGTGGGCTTTGATGAGAGGAGGAAGAACCCCTTCAGCAACGCTTTTTCCTCCGCGCCGAGCTCCAGCGTGAGCGCGGGCCGTCCGGCATCAAGGTGGGGCATTAGCTTTTCGGTCAGGGCCAACTCCGCTTTGGCCTCCTTGTCACCGCTCCGCACGCCTTTCTGCGAGCGCTCCGAGCGCTTTTTTACCGAGGCCAGGTCGGCGAGAATCAGCTCTGTGTTGACCACTTCGATGTCCCGGATCGGATCCACCGAACCTGTCACGTGGTGGATGTCGTCACTCTCAAAACAGCGAACCACCTGGATGATCGAATCCACCTCGCGGATGTGGCTCAGAAACTGGTTTCCCAGGCCCTCGCCTTCGCTCGCCCCGGCCACAAGCCCGGCGATGTCTACAAACTCGATCGCCGCCGGAAGGATTTTTTCCGATTTGGTTATTGCGGCGAGCTGGTCCAGGCGCTCGTCCGGCACGCTGACGATCCCGACATTCGGCTCGATCGTACAAAACGGAAAGTTGGCCGCCTGGGCTTTACGCGTGCGGGTTACGGCATTGAAGAGGGTGGACTTCCCCACATTGGGGAGCCCGACGATTCCGGCTCTAAGCATAGGATCGGAGGATACCTCGCCAACGGGCGCGGAGGAAGAACGAAAAGGCCTCAAAAAAAGTTTTCCTGAAACCTGATTTTTGAGTTCGCATCATTTCGAGGTTTGCAAATCATGGCGGCGCTCTAACCCTGGCTCTAGAACGCGTCCAAGCTCAAAGAAGCCCCCCCATTCGCCTCCGGGCATGCTCGCCCGGCGGCGAAATTTTTCTGATGGGAGGGATTACCCGGCCGCAAGCCGGCATCCGCAATGCGAGTGTGCCTGCACGGAAGATGGTGAAGAAATGCCTTCCGAGCGCTCATAGAACGTAGGGGGTTCGGCGCTTTCCGGGGAGGGCTGCGCGGCCTCGGCTCGCAGCTTTTTTAGGACGATCCGCCCGCCGAGGCTCGCGGCAATTTTTGATGCGGGTCCGAATTCCTTGACCAAATCCTTCAATAGCGCATCTGCTTTCCGGTACATAGCCGGGTCGTTCCGATACCAGCGCCTGGTCGCCCAGAGCACGGCGGCGTATTGAAATCTCAGCGAGGTGCCTTCCCGGCGGAACCGCTTCCGGATCCTCAGATCCTTGTGCTTCCCGTATTTTTTCCACCCGCAGAGCGTGGTGCGAGCCATGCGCATGATGCTTGGCCCGTTGGCTTCGAAATCCCGCGTGAAGGCATTGCGCAGCATCTCCGTCTCCATGCCGGCCGGAATATGCGGATGGATGTGGGCAAACCGAAGCTGGCCGTGGATATCTGCCGTTTCCTTGCAATCGGGATCCACCAGCGTGCCCTTCGCGCGGTGCTCCTCGAAGAGCGGGGTGCCGGGGACCGGAGTGTAGAGCATGAACTGGTGGAACTCGGTGTCGTGCGTGACCGCGTGCTCGATCGCCTCCGCGATATTCTCCGGCGTGTGCTCCTCGAGCCCGATGATCGTCGATCCCAGGATGCTGATTCCGTGAGACTGGAGCTCGCGCACAAGCTCGTGCGTGTCCGCCCCAGCCAGCTTGTGATATTGGCTTTTTTTCCCTTCAAGCCCCATCCAAACCCAAGAGATTCCAAGCCGGACAAGCTGGTCGATCGTGTAGGATCGCAGCACGTTTGCCGAGCTGAAAACGTAGAGGGACCAGCTCTTATTGTTCGCCTCCATCAGCTCCAGCAGCCGCAGCGCCCGCTTTTTGTGCAAAAGAAAATTCTCGTCCATCGCAAAAAACGACTGGACGCTCATGTCGCGCTCGATCCCGCACATCACGTCGAACAGCTCGTCCCCGGTCTCGTAAAAATTGACAAATTTTCCCTTCCCTCCGAACATCGCGGAGGTCGAGCAGAAGTTGCACCCCATCGGGCAGCCGACCGACGGAATGAGCGTGGCGGCAACATCGCCGGGTTTGTCGCGCATCCGAATCCCCATCGTCCGGGTTCCGATGCCGGAAAGAATCCGCGGATGGCGGACCGGCGCGGTGACATCCTCGCCAAGAAACGAGCGAAGCCAATGCACGCCTTCGCCGCGCGCCACATGGTCGGCCCCAAGGCGCGCCTGAATGTCCGGCAGCCCGGAAATGTGCCCGCCAATGATGATCTTCGCGCGCGGCTGGATCTCCCGGATCAGCCGACACATTTCTTTCGCCTTGAGATAGTTCGGAGGAATTGCGCTGATCGCCACGATGTCGTAAGCCTCGGTTTTCAGCTCTTCGACAAACCTCGCAAGCGTCGGGAAATCTAGCAGCGAACTCGGTGCGGAGATGTTGTCGCGCATCAGCATCAGCCCCCATGAGCGGTGGAACATCCGCAGCGAGAATGGCCCCTGCTCCCGCGTTACCTGGTTGTGGTAAAGCTCCATCGGGTTGATCGCCCGACTCCCGAATTCGTCGTCCCGAGAGTAGGGTCCGAAGACGCTGGTAAAAAGAATTCTCGGCTTTCCGGTCGCGGTGCCGACCGATCCACAATCGCATTGGGGCATCAAAGACATAAGATTTCCACACTATACCCTCCCGGCACCATCACCAAAGATTTCTGCACAAAACTTCCCATAAACACGAGAAAACATTGACGCAGATCAATAAATATGCACCCATCCGCTTCGCTGCCGCCGGATCCCTGCAACCCTCGGCACTCGCAAATCAGTGGCCGCATGATTATTTACACCGCTCTAATCCAGCCAGCGGTCGAGATTCTCCGCGACGAATTCATCGTCCACCAGATCGGGGTAGGCTTGGGTGACGCGGTCGAGCTCCTCAGCCTGGCCCGGCGAGAGGATCTCCTGCGGGTTGAGACAGCAGTTCGATGGCGCAAGCCCCTGCCTGCGAAGCACCTCAAGGATGCCAGGGATGCAGCCGTGAAACTTGTTGGCCGCGTCAAAAACCGCCGCATTCATGTCCGTGACGGCTGCGGCTTCGGTCAGCCATGCGGCAGACAGGGTTTCTTCGGCGCGGGCGGCCTTGATCCGCTCCAGCAGCGAGACTGCCGAATGCGTCCAGACACCCCAGTGCCCGAGCAGCCCGCCGGCGATTTGCCGCTGCGCCACACGACCCTGGTGCTCGAATTTCCAGGACGTGAGCAGATCCACCACGATCGAGTCATCATTGCCGGTGTAAAGCAAGACGTCTTCCCGCCCGGTCTCGACGACCGCGCGGACCACATCGATCGTCTGGTAGCGGTTGAAGGGAGCCATTTTGATCGCCAAGACGTTTTCGATCTCCGCAAAACGGCGCCAAAATTCGATGGGCAGAACGCGACCGCCGACCGCCGGCTGCAAGTAAAAGCCGATGATCGGAAATTGCTTCGCCACCTCGCAACAGTGCGCGATGAGGGCATCCACCGGGGCATCTTTGAGCGCGGCGAGGCTGAGCAGGCCTGCGTGGTAGCCGTGCCGCAGGGCTAGCCCGACCTCGGCCAGCGCCTGCGGGGTGTCCCCGCAAAGGCCGGCAATCTTGAGAATGGGACGTTTCGAGACATGGCGGTCGATGGCCTCGGATGCGAGCGCAAGCACGGGCTCGAACAGCCCGTGCTGCGGCTCGCGAATCTCAAACTGCGTGGAGTGAACCCCGACCGCGAGCCCCCCGACTCCCGCATCGAGGTAGTAGCGGGTGATCGCGCGCTGGTGCCGCTCGCTCAGGCGTCGCTGGTTGTCCAAGGCTAAAGGTTGCGCAGGAATGGCAAGCCCCTGAGCCATCAGGGACCGAATTGTTTTGATATCCATTTTGTTAGAATTTCCCGTCCCGCTTTTCAAATTTGGTCGGCTTGCCGAGCGTCTCCCCGCCATTCTTGACCCACTCAGCGGTCCACTCAATAGCTTGGTCGATCCCGATCTCGGGCGGCCCGAAGAGGGCGTGCGCCTTGGCCGCATTGTTGAGCCAGGCGGTGGGCTCCTCCACACCCGTAATCATCGCTTCACGGCCGAGCTTTGCTGCAATGCGCTCCGCGAGCTCCCGAACCCTAATGATAGGCATTCCCGCCACGTTAAGAATCGTCGCGGGGCTCTCGGCAAGGGAGATCGCTTGCAGGCTGTGGTCCACCGCGTCACGCTGCCAAATCACATTCACCCACCCCATGGTCACATCCACCGGCTGGCCGCACATCACGCGCTGCGCGATATCTACCAGCACGCCGTAGCGGAACTCCACCGCATAGTTCAGACGGATCAGCACGACGGGTGTCCCGTGGCGCTTCGAGGCCGCCGCAAGGGCCGCCTCGCGCTGGAGGCAGGACACGGCATAGTCCCCGGTCGGCTCGGGAACATCCTCCTCGCAGCTTCCTCCGGAGGACGGGGTGACAAATGGGTAAACACATCCGGTCGAGAACGCGGCGATGCGTGCGCGGGGAAACCTCGCTGCCACCATGGCCGGCATCTCCTCGTTGAACCGCCGCAGGGCGTTCGGATCCCCGGAGGTTCCGAACTTGATCCCGGCCAGAAAATAGATGGTGCGGAAATCCGGCAGCGCGCGCAGTGCCGCCTCGTCCGTCAGATCGGCCGAGATCGTGTCCACGCCGAGCCGATCGAATGGCTCCCGCGACTCCGGCGAACCAAATCGCGAAACAGCATAGACTTGCTCTCCCATACGGCCGGCCTCATCAAGCGCGCTGCGCAGCATTGCCGCCATGTGCAACCCCATCTTCCCTCCAGCCCCGAGCACCGCTACGGGGCCCTCCAATCCAGCCAGAGCCCTCACTGCCGCCTTCGAGGGGGTGGAGAGCATTTCATCGATCCGTTGCGCGCTGCATGGTAAGGAATCAAACATGACAGCCCATGGTGTAACCGCACGGTTACCCCCGTCAATAACAAAAGCCGGAGCGCTCAAAAAAAGTTGTTCTCCTCATGGAGGGAGGAAGGATCGGCGGCTTGCGGAGTCGGGGAATTTGTTTGCAGAAAAGTGGCATGAGGGGGCCGGGGGCTGTTTTAGAGCGGTTTAAGAAAATACACTGCCCGAACTGCTGACGCATTCCTGCGGCTCTCGCCGCCGCAAAGCAGCGGCTATAGAATGGTTTAAACCGCGCCAAGTCTTCCGATGGCGCGCCGGCCGGCGGGAACCGTCGGCGCGCCCGAGCCGACCACCAGCTCTTGGAGCTCTGCGACGAGGCTGCGCAGCGTGGCTGCCTGGGAGTTAAGCATCTCCGATGCGCTCGCGCTTTCTTCTGCCGTCGCCGCATTGCCCTGCGTCACGTTGTCCATCTGGGTCACGGACTCATTGACCTGGTCGAGCCCTTGGCTTTGCTCGCGCGAGGCCGTGGCGATCTCAGCCACAAGCTCGTCCACCTGGCGGGCTTTGGAGACGATCAGGCCGAGGCTTTCAGTCACTTTTCCGCTGATCGCCACTCCGTTCGCGCTCTTGGTGATGCTGTCCTCGATTTTTTCAGCGGTTTCCTTGGCGGCCGTGGCGCTGCGCTGCGCCAGGCGGCGGACTTCTTCGGCGACAACGGCGAAGCCCGCGCCGGCATCTCCGGCCCGCGCCGCCTCGACGGCCGCGTTGAGGGCGAGGATGTTTGTCTGGAAAGCGATCTCATCAATCGTCTTGATGATCTTCGAGATATTGCCGCTGGCAGACTGGATGTCGCCCATCGCGAGGTTCATCGCGCGCATGTTCTCGGAGCCTTCCTCGGCGGCGTGGTGGGCATCGCTGGCGAGGCCCTTTGCGCTGAGGGCGGCGATCAACCCTTTGTTGCTAAACAGGGCGGCGACGCCCGTCCCGTAAGGGTGGACGGCTTGCACCTGATCTTGCAGCCTATCCAGCGACATGTCGATGCCCACGACGCCCACGACCTTGCCCCGGAATTTGATCGGCACCACCAGGCTCGTCATCAGCAGGTTTTTTCCGGCAACCGAGTATGAGTAGGGGTCCAAGATGGTTTCCTCCCCGCTGCTGAGCGACAGCAAGTAATAGTCTCCCGCGCCGGGCTTCGTGTAATCGACAAGCGGCTCCAAGGCCACGGATCCGCCGCCACGGTTCCAGTAGGGAATGAATCGCCCGGTCTGGTCGTGCCCCGGCTGGCCGGCAAACGTCTTGTCGAGCCCGTCAAAAGCTTCGGGCTCCCAGCATGTCCAGATGCCAGTTTAGCTTGATCTGCCGGTTCCACCGGATAGCTTCGCTCCATGAAAGTAATGCTCGAACTTCTCCGAAGGCTCCTTCGCCGCTCAGATCCGCGCCCGGAGGAACGGGTCCTCACCCGGTACATGCGGTAGCTTGCCCGTGCGACGAGCGTCTTAGGATGCATTCGATGAAGTTTCTCCCCCCGCTGGCTTTGCTGCTGCTTTGCGGTGGCCTGCTGGCCTGGTGGCAGGTGGACCAGACCGACCGCGCCATGCGCGAGGACATGTTGGAACAAACGCTCAGGGATGGGCAGGCGGTGAATCCCGATAGGATCCTGGCGCTCACCGGAACGGCGGCGGACTTGGAGAATCCGGAATACCTGCGGCTCAAGGACCAACTGGCCGCCGTTCGTGCTTCCAACCCGCTGTGCCGGTTCCTCTACCTCATGGGCCGGCGAGCCGATGGCGCCATCTTCTTTTTTGTGGACAGCGAGCCGGCCGACTCGAAGGGCTGCTCTCCGGCAGGGCAGATTTTTGAGGAGGTTTCGGAGGCTTGCCGCCGCGCCTTTTCCACACAGGCCGGCATCGTCGAAGGGCCAATCACCGACCGTTGGGGCACATGGGTCTCGGAGTTTGTCCCAATCTTTGCCCCTCGTAAGGCCCGGCTGATGACAGCCACCCGGCAGGACGCGCAGGAGATGGTGCGCACGGCCGTGAGCTACTACAGGAAAAATGGCAGGGCGCGCCTTTTGGAGGAGATGAGCCTGCCGGACGGAGAGTTCTGCAAAGGCGACCTGTATGCATTCGCCTACGACCCGGGCATGACGATGCTGGCCCACCCGACCCGGCCGGAGCTGGTCGGCCAGAACCTCCTCGATAAAAAGGATTGGCCAGGCGGCAAGTATTTCCGGCGGGAGATCCAGGAGGTTGCGCGAACCCAGGGAAGCGGGTGGGTGAGCTACGAATACATGAACCCGGCCAGCAATGCGTTCGAGCCGAAGGTCACCTATGTCGAGCAGGCCGACAACCTGATCCTCTGCTCCGGGGCCTACGCGGGAACCGGGGGCCTCATCGCGGTGCTGGGCATGGATATTGACGCGAGGACTTGGAACGGGCTGCTGGCGCGCGCCGCGCTGCCGCCTGCCCTGCTTACCCTCGCATTGGCTGCCATCTGGCTCGCGGGGTCGCTGCTGCTGGCCAGGCGGGCACGGCTCGGGCGCGAGGCTCCCCGATGGATGGGCCGCATCGAGCTCGCTTTGGTGGTTGCGGCCGGCATCGCCATCACGATGTTTGCCTCGTGGCTGGCGAACAAGCGGGAGGCCGATGCCACCAACCAGGCATTCAAACAGCTGGCGAATTCACGAACCGGTGCCGTCGCTGATTTGCTGCGAAACCTCCGCAATACCGAAATAGCCAGCCTGGCAGGCTTTTTTCAGCACAGCGAAAATGTCAGCCTCAACGAGTTTGCGCAGTTCGCTTCCTTCCTGACGGGGAACCCGGCGGTTCACGCCTGGGAGTGGATCCCAGCGGTGGCCGCGGCAGACAAGCCCCGGTTCGAAGCTCTTGCCCGCGCAGCCGGGATCCCCGGATTTGAAATCTGGCAGAAGGGAGCGCAGGGCAAGCGGGAGCCGGCCGGAGCCCGCGACGTGTATTATCCGATCCTCCATGTGTTTCCGCGCGAGGGCAACGAAGGCGACAGGGGCTATGACCTCGCCTCGGAACCTCTGCGGCGCGCAGCTCTTGATGAGGCCGCACGCACGGGCCTGCCAACCGCTACCGAACCGATCCCTCTGCTCCAGGGGACAGGCCAGCTGGGCATGATCTTCTGCCTGCCTGTCTTTGGCGGAGGCGAACCGAAGCTTCTGCGAGGGTTCAGCCTCGCCGTAACCAGCATGTGGGCCTTGCTGAGCTCCGAGGTCCAAGACGATGCCCTGTTCTTGGGGATTTCTCTTCTGCGCAAAGACGCGCCACCGGCAGCGCTCGCCACCTCATGGGGGCACGCCCCCCCCCCGGCCAAGAGCCTGTCCGTGATGCGCCCGTTCTTTGCTTTCGGCAGAGTCTTTGCGGTGACTGCCTACCCGGGGCCTAGCTTCCTGCGCCAGCAGGCAGCTGGCTGGGTGGCCGCCTTGGTCGGCCTCAGCCTCACCGCTGCGCTTGCCGTGGTCATCGGCGCGTTCCTCCGTCGCAGGGAGGAGCTGGAGCGGGTTATTTTCGAGCGGACCAGCGAGCTCCACGCAAGCGAGAAATCCTACCGCAACCAGTTTTCCGGCAACTCCTCGGTGATGCTGCTGCTGAATCCCACCGACGGAGAGATCCTTGACGCCAATGCCGCAGCGGTGCGGTTCTACGGCTATCCGCGAGAGCGGCTGCTGGCGATGTCCATCACAGAAATTAACACCCTGCCCGCCTCCGAAGTCCTGGAGGCCATGGCCTCCGTCAGGCCGGATCAGGGAAAAAAGTTTCAGTTTCAACACCGACTGGCAAGCGGCTTGGTGCGGGTGGTGGAGGTCTCGTTGTCGCGCATCCAGTTTGGCGCGCGCGAAGTTCTCCACTGCATCGTCCAGGACATCACGGAGCAGAAGGAAGCCGAGGCGGAGCTCGTGGAGAACAACCGTCAGCTCGAGGAAGCCATCGCCCGCTCGAACGAGATGGCTGTCCGGGCCGAGATGGCCAACATCGCCAAAAGCGAGTTTCTGGCCAACATGAGCCACGAGATCCGCACGCCGATGAACGGGGTCATCGGCATGAATGGCCTCTTGCTGCAAACCGAGCTCAACCCGAAGCAGCGGCGGTATGCCGAAATCGCACAGACCAGCGCCGAATCCCTCCTCGCCCTGATCAACGACATCCTTGACTTCTCGAAAATCGAGGCCGGAAAGCTCGACCTGGAAATCATCGACTTCGACCTCTCCGAGCTCCTGAAAGGTTTTTCGGATTCGATGGCCGGGCGGGCGGATGAGAAAGGCCTCGAGCTGATCTGCGCAGCGGCTCCGGACGTGCCGGCGAGCCTGCGGGGCGACCCTGGCCGCATCCAGCAGATCCTTGCCAACCTCGCGAGCAACGCGATCAAGTTCACCGCTTCGGGCGAGGTGGCGGCTCTCGTTTCTCTCGTTCAGGAGGGGGAGGGTGATGTGCTGCTGCGCTTCTCGGTGCGGGACACGGGGATCGGA
>Ga0194058_10001701_pt1 | contig 10908 bp, 6 predicted proteins | sample SepL4417m_MetaG_FD_155490 | JGI IMG/M metagenome (GOLD analysis project Ga0194058, IMG submission 155490) | Anoxic zone freshwater microbial communities from boreal shield lake in IISD Experimental Lakes Area, Ontario, Canada - Sep2016-L442-17m | ecosystem: Environmental > Aquatic > Freshwater >... | reverse complement strand
CGTGGATAACAATGTCAGGCTCACATTCGATGACCCCTTCGGTTACCTGTTGTTTATCCCGGATGTCAATATGGCGGTAGTCATCTCTCTTTGAGTCGGCCAGTCCGGACTCAACGACTTGCCACCCGGAGGCACGAAGGTGGACATTCAGCGCGTGTCCAAGATAGCCGTCGGCCCCAAGTATCAATACCTTTCTGCTGCGTGTAAGAGATGACATAAAAATAAACTCAGTATGCTTTTTTTTAGGATTCTTCAAGCTTTACATTTCTTGGAACAAGCAGTCATAATAGGTTCAGAGTTTGACTGGCTGTTGATAAAAGGGGAATCTCATTGACCCCGTTGCCATATCCGCTTGCCAGATAAGCCTCGATCGGCAGCTTGTCCCAGGCAGGCCAGGGAATCTCAGCCAGATTGGCGATCCGTTTTCTCTTGGGACTTTTCTCAAAACCCTCTCCGTTCCGGTAGCAGAGTCCCGGCACCTGTCGGGGGTCCTGTCCGCTTCTCACGGCGCCGACAAAATCGCGCAGCGTTTCCTCCCCCTCTCCAAGCGCACAGTAGCCAAGGGCGGCGCAATCCTCCATGCTGAACTCAGGCAGCGCCGTGATATGTTCGCCGCCGGCGATGATTGTGATGTGGGGATGAGCTTTCTTAATCTCAGCCATCAAATCCCGGATGACCGGCCATTCCTGGGTAAACATTATCGAAACACCCAGAATGTCCGTCCTCGGATTGATTCTCCTGATCATTTCGGCGAGCAGGAGGCCCTGGGCTTTTCTGCCGCGAGCCAACTTTTCGATGTGGGTAATCTTCTCTCCCAGGGCGTCGATCGGATCGACGGAATACCCGGCCCGCTCAAGCGTCGCGGTCAGATAGGCGAGCGCGAGCGGCGGGGTGACCGGAACGCTGAATGAGCTGCAGGACGAAATGATTGGCGGCCTGAGCAGCGTGACAATTTGATCAATCATATGACGGCGGAAAGCAATTTAAGCTGATCTGGTTCATCGAGACGCTACGAATAACGGTATTGCCACAAGAAAATGCAAGAGGCAGTAGAAAGCGTCAGATCTGTCAGGCATAACGAGGTCCCCCTCTTAAGGCAGCTCTGGATAAAATGAAGCGGTTCGATTCTGCACGGTCATCTGGAGAGCTCCAGCCAATGCGGGTTATTTTCGGCATGAGTGGCGATTTCCTCCAGCACATCATTCAATGAGGTCGCCGGCATCCAGTTCCATGCGGAAGCGGCCCTGGAGGGATCGAGGACGAGCCAAGGGATATCGTAGGGTCGGCTTTCGTGCGCATCAGAATTTGCAAGATCGAGTTCGGATTGGCTCGGGCCGAAGCGATTGCGGCACCATGCGGAGAGTTCAAGAAGCGACATCGAGTTGCTGATGCCGCCAGACAGGTTCTGGATGTGGGCTCCTTCCTGCGGGCGGCTATCGACTTGCTGCAACAATATTCCGGCCAGGTCTTTCGGATGGAGGCAGTCCCGGACCTGTTTGCCACTCCCGCCGAACCCAATATACCTCAGCGGCCGGCCGAATTTCCACGAGTGGATCCAGTAGGAAAAAATCCCCTGGTCGGCTTTGCCGAATTGTCCGGCACCGGCAAGAACCCCGCAGCGGTTGATCCAGACAGGGAATCCGAAAGCGGCGCCATATTCGAGCGCCAGAGCTTCCGAGCAGAGCTTCGAACTTCCGTAGAGACTGATTGGCGGCACGGTGGAAAAAGCTTCGCTCACGCCATTCGAAGAAAAACCGGTAATGGCATCCGTGCGAATGACGTTGGCTGTGTGTTCTTGTCGATCATGCGCCTGAAAAACTGGAACGAAACGGGAGTCTGATTCACTGAGCGGGAGTGCCGCGAGGGGGGGGATGGAATAGACCCGGCTTGTGCTCAGAAGGATTAACCCGGCATTCCATGCCTTGCAGAGTTCCAGAAGATTCACCGTGCCATAGAGGTTCTGCTGGATCACGGACAGGCTGCTTGACCGGCCATCCACTCCGGCAAGCACACTGGGATTCGCCGCGCAGTCGATGATGTAGTCGGCAGGAGTAAGAGTGGCAAGAGCCTCAGGATCGCAGATATCTCCGATCTGAACCGGGATGCCGCGCTGCCGCAGGGGCTCAAGATTGGACTCGCTGCCTTTCCGGCTGAGGTTGTCGATCCCGGTGAGCTGAAGTCCTGGCTGGCGCTCCAGAAGGGTTCGGGCGAGAACGCTGCCCGCAAACCCGCAGATGCCGGTGATGAGGATTTTCACGACATATACTCAGGCTATCAGCCTGACTTGCCAGGCATCGACGATCTGGCGGATCGTTTCTTCAAGGCTCACCGCAATGTTCCACTGCGGAAAATGGGAGCGGAGTTTCCGCAGGTCGCTATAGTAGCAGATATGGTCGCCGATGCGGTTTCCTTCCACATATCTGAAAACCTGCTTTTTCCCCGTGAATTTTTCGGTGATCCTGAACGCCTCCAGAATCGAACAGGAATTATCCCGTCCGCCTCCGAGGTTATAGACTTCCGCGACGCGCGGGGATTTGACAAATTCCCACATAAACCGGGCAACGTCCTCACTATGGATGTTATCACGAACCTGTTTCCCCTTATATCCATAGATGCTGTATTCTCGCCCCTCAAGGTTGCACTTGACTAGATAGCTCAGGAATCCATGGAGTTCGACCCCAGAGTGGTTCGGGCCGGTTAGGCAGCCTCCACGCAGACAGCATGTGGGAATCTGGAAGTAGCGACCGTATTCCTGCACGAGAATATCTGCAGCCAATTTGGATGCGCCGAAGAGGGAATGCTTACTCTGGTCAATGGGGAAATCCTCGGCTATTCCATTTCCGAATGCATCGTCCGCATATTCCCACCGCATCTCAGTCTCCTGCAGGAAAATTGAGTTGGGCCGATCGCCATAGACCTTGTTCGTGGACATGAAAATAAATGCAGACTCCGGGCAGTAACGGCGAGTCGCCTCAAGCAGGTTCAGTGTGCCAACCGCGTTGATGTCGAAATCGTCAAAAGCGATAGCCGCCGCAAGGTCGTGCGATGGCTGCCCTGCCGCATGAACTATGGCGTCCGGCTTGATCTTCTCGACAAGCCCGAGAATGGCGCTCCGATCACGGATATCGACATCATTATGAACATAGCGGGGAAGTTCGTTCAAGAGACGATCCCGATTCCAACAGGTGTCGCCCTGCGGGCCGAAAAAGACAGCCCGTTGATTGTTATCCAAACCGTGGATAGCAAACCCTTTCCGGTGAAAAAACCGGCAGACTTCAGAGCCTATAAGGCCAGCAGAACCAGTAACGAGGAGTTTCATTCATTATCGAACCCGAAGCTCTTCGTGGTCCCATCCGACTTCCGAGAGGTCATCGCCCGGGTGGTGTTGCGCCAAGAATTGCTCGGTCAAGGATTGTGCCAAGGGAGCAAACCGTTCGATTTGGCTGTCGTATCCCATCTGTCGGATATTGTTGAGCATGTTCATGGGTTCTACCGTTTGTGAGTTTTCAGGTGGAAAACTTTCTCGATGAATGAAAAGTCACGGTCGCGGTGGAGGACAGGGCAGCCATGTTCGATGGCACAGGCTGCGATCAGGCAATCCGCAGAACTTCTAATAATGAATCCGCTGTTTCGGCAATCGCGATAGATCTTCGCTGCAAGGCGATATGTGGATCTTTGAGGGAAAATCTCAATGAATGGCGAGAAGTGTTTTTCAATGGAAAAGGCGTCCCCTTCACCCGAACACCCCTGCATGAGTTCTTGGAGAATCGATCCGGTGTATGCCAATGCCTCCTCACTTTCCAACAAGGAATCGACAATATTGGCTTCCCGCCTTCCGGTCAGAAAGTCAATCCAGACACTGGTATCAACCAGAACCATCAGAATCGGCTCTGCCGCATCAAATCGAGATTGCCCGACCAAGGGACCTTCCCGCGCAGTTCCAGAATCTTTTTCTGATCTTTGCGCCGAACAAATTCTTGGAGTGCCAAATTGACGAGATCCTTCTTTGTCCGCAGTCCGGACAGGCGAAGGCCCCGGGCGATCAAGCCCGCATCAATATCAATGTTCGTTCTCATATACACATGAATAGAGAGAACGCGTGTATCCCGCAAGTTTTTGTTTCATCGAAAAGGGCGCATCTCCGATAAGTGCAAAAAAAGCTGGACTACACTTTCAATTGAGAGCAAAGAGAGGCCATGCAATGGCCGATCAAGCCCGTCTTCTACAGTTTGGAGGGTCACATAAAGTAAGGATCCTTTATTGATGCGGGTTTGCGGGTGGGCGGCGGCGCCCGAGTCGAAAATGTAGTGCCACAAAATGTGATGGGAGGCCCGATTTATGATTGCGCTGAAGCAGGCCGGTGTTGTCCCATGAAGCGGGCACAATGTTTTTCAGAGTCAAAGGCACGTCCGGCGTCAATATCTGCAAATCGCGGAAAGCTTCCGCGAACGGACACGGGTGCGCCAGCGAGTGATCGCGACACTGGGCCGGCTCGACGTGCTGCAAGCAAGCGGACAGCTGGACCGGTTGCTTCGCAGCGGTTTGCGTTTTTCGGAAAAGATCCGGGTGCTTGACGCCCATGCAGCAGGCGAAACCGAGCCGGTGTCAGTGCGAAGAATCGAGGCGGACCTGGTGTTCGGGCGGTTGTGGAAAAGCATGGGGATGGGCGAGATCGTGGGGGAACTGGCAGGCAAGCGCCGGCATGAGTTTGATTTGGAACGGGCGGTATACCTCACGGTGTTGCACCGGCTTTTTGCCTCGGGCAGCGACCGGGCGGCGGAAGCGTGGAAGGAAAGCTATCGCATCCCGGGAGCGGAGAACCTCTCGCTGCACCAGCTCTACCGGGCGATGGGCTGGCTGGGAGAGGAGATCGGGCCGGGAGTCCTGGGCAGCCCGCGCTGCACGAAGGACTTGATCGAAGAGGCGCTCTTTGATCGGGGGCGCGACCTGTTCAGCGAAGTGGGGCTGGTCTTTTTCGACACGACCTCCATCTACTTCGAGGGAGCGGGAGGGGAGACCCTTGGTCGGCACGGGCACAGCAAGGATCACCGGCCTGACCTGCATCAAATGGTCGTGGGGATCGCGCTCGACGTGGAGGGGCGTCCGCTTTGTTGCGAGATGTGGCCCGGCAACACGTCCGATGCCAAGAGCTTGGTTCCTGTGATCGAGCGCATGAGGGCGAAGTTCCGCGTGAGGGAAGTGTGCGTGGTGGCCGATCGCGGCTTCGTGAGCGAAGCAACGCTGGAAGCTCTCGGGAAAATGGATCCGCCGGTGCACCATGTGATCGGGGTGCGGATGCGCCGGACCAAAGACGTCGGCGAAGTCGTCATCAAGAGCCTCAAGGAGTGGAAGACGGTGACCCCGGAACGGGTTTACGCCAAGGACCCGGCTCCGCTGAAAGTCAAGGAGGTCGAGGTGGAGGGCCGGCGCTACGTGGTCTGGCGCAATGAGGAGGTGAAGCGCAAGGATGCCCCATGACCGCGCGGCCATCCTGGAGTCCCTGGGCAAGGCGCTCAAAAGCGGAGACAAGAGCTTGGTCGGAAACAAAGGCTTCCGGCGGTTCCTGAAAACCGAGAGGGGAAGCCACTTTGCCATCGATGAAAAGCTGGTCGCTACCGACGAGCGCTATGACGGGCTCTTCGTGCTGCGCACCGATACCGGTCACGATGCGGAAACCATCGCTAATGTTTACAAAACGCTCTGGATGGTTGAGGATACGTTCCGCACGGCCAAGAGCATCCTGGAGACGCGTCCGATTTATCACAAATGCGATGAGACGATCCGCGGGCACGTGTTCTGTTCGTTCCTGGCCCTTTGCTTGAAGCGGGAACTGGAAATCCGCCTGCAGGACAAAGGGCTCAAGGCCGAATGGAATGAAATACTTCGCGGGCTCGACAACCTCCATGAGGTCGAAGCCAAACTTCAGGGCCAGAGCTTCATCTTCCGCAGCACCCTCTGCGGCGACGCCCTCCCTGCGATCCGGGCTGCCGGTGCGGGCCTGCCGCCTACTATCCGGGAAGCGGCTTCGCCACAGCCGCAAAATGTAGTGCCACAGCCCTGACGGGCCTTTGCAATCCGTTGACTATCAATATCTGCAATTTTCAAACTGTAGAAGATGAGCGTGAGGTATACCGCCCGTTCCAAATCAAACTCATGCCGGCGCTTGCTTGCCGTTCCTCCACGATCTCGCCCGTCCCCATGCTTTTCCACAACCGCCCGAACACCAGACGTGCCGCTTACACCCGCCTGCCACGCTACACCAACCAGACGATCTCTGAGTTGACCCCGGCGAACTGGCAGAAAGCCCGCGTCTCTTCCCCAGACCAATACGCCGCTGCGGCGTAGAGGTTGGAGGCGTCAGAACATTGCGTTCTGACGGCTACGATAAAATCGACGAGCAATCTGACGACGTGCGGTATACGTGACGCTTACCTATAATGCCCGCTTACGATCACATGAACACTAATGCCCGGCGGCCGACAAAAAAAATGCCCGGCACCTTGTTTCCAAAGTGCCGGACAAAATACTGGCAACGACCTACTCTCGCACAACCTATAGATGCACTACCATCGGCCCTGCAGCGTTTCACTTCCGTGTTCGAAATGGGAACGGGTGGGTCCACTGCGCATGATCACCAGATTACGAGATGCAGATAATGAAATTGGTCCCACAAGGCCATATCGCATACTGCCCTTCGTCTATCTAGTGATAATGTTGTCAGAGATCAGATCCAGTGCAATCCACAAGCCTTTGAAAGCTGCAAACTACTCCGGAGCAGTGCTCTGACATTCGCATATCAGGGGAAAATTCCAACAATCAGCAGTTAAATTCTGTAAGATGGAGAAAAAAGCCGAACGAGCATTAGTATCGCTAAGCTTAACGCATTGCTGCGCTTATACCCGCGACCTATCAACGTGGTGGTCTTCCACGGCTCTTCAGGGAGATTTCATCTTGGGAGAGGCTTGGCGCTTAGATGCTTTCAGCGCTTATCCTTTCCAAACATAGCTGCCCAGCGATGCTCCTGACGGAACAACTGGATCACCAGAGGTTTGTCAATCCCGGTCCTCTCGTACTAAGGATTGAACCCCTCAAATCTCCTGCGCCCACAGTGGATAAGGACCGAACTGTCTCGCGACGTTCTGAACCCAGCTCGCGTACCACTTTAACCGGCGAACAGCCGGACCCTTGGGACCTTCTCCAGCCCCAGGATGTGATGAGCCGACATCGAGGTGCCAAACCCTGCCGTCGATATGAGCTCTTGGGCAGGATCAGCCTGTTATCCCTAGCGTACCTTTTGTCCGTTGAGCGATGGCAATTCCACATTAAACCACCGGATCACTTGGACCTACTTTCGTACCTGCTCGACTTGTATGTCTCGCAGTTAAGCTGGCTTATATCCATATACTCGTCACCTGATTACCAACCAGGTTGAGCCAACCTTCGTACTCCTCCGTTACTCTTTGGGAGGAGACCGCCCCAGTCAAACTGACCGGCTGCCAGTGTCTCTCGCCCGGATGACGGGCCGAGGTTAGATGTTCCAATTTCACAGGGTGGTGTTTCATTGTCGGCTCCCCGCCCCCCGAAAGGGGCGGATCAAAGCCTTCCACTTACGCTAAGCAATAAAATCGAAACAACAGTGACAGCGTACAGTAAAGGTGCATAGGGTCTTTCCGTCCTACTGCGGGTAGGCGGCATCTTCACCGCCAATACAACTTCGCTGAGCTCCTCGTTGAGACAGCGGTCAACTCGTTACACGATTCGTGCAGGTCGGAACTTACCCGACAAGGAATTTCGCTACCTTAGGACCGTTATAGTTACGGCCGACATTCACGGGGACTTGAGCTCAGAGCTTCGCCTTGCGGCTAACCCCTTACCGTAATCTTTCCGCATTGGTCACGTGTCACACCCTATACGTCGTCATAAGACTTAGCAGAGTGCTGTGTTTTTGTTAAACAGTCGGTTGACCCATTTCACTGCGACCCTCTTGCGAGGGCACCCCTTCTTCCGAAGTTACGGGGCTAGATTGCCGAGTTCCTTAACGAGGTTTCACTCACGCGCCTTGGCACATTTATGCCCACCCACCTGTGTCGGTTTACGGTACGGGCGCCTTAGTATACGCCGGAGATTTTCTTGGCGGGCTCTTTAAAGAATCTGCTTCGGCCGAAGCCTCCACATCCGCTTGCGCGACGGGGACTTTCATCACCCCGCTCTTCTCCGAACCCGCGTCATTCCGGTTTAAATTTCGGCGGTGCAGGAATATTGAACCTGCTTTCCATCGTCTACGCCCATCGGCCTCGACTTAGGACCCGACTAACCCTGGGAGGACGAACCTTCCCCAGGAAACCTTGGGTTTACGGCGGACAGGAATTCAACCTGTCTTATCGCTACTCATGTCTGCATCCTCACTTCCCACCACTCCACCGGACGGTTTCCCGCCGGCTTCGACGCAATGGGAACGCTCCCCTACCACGCACAATAAATTGTGCATCCAGAGCTTCGGTATAACGCTTATCGCCAATCATTATCGGCGCGAGATCGCTCGATGAGTCAGCTATTACGCACTGTTTAAATGATGGCTGCCTCTAAGCCAACATCCTCACTGTTTAAGCAACCTCACATCCTTTCCACTAAACGTTATTTAGGCACCTTAGCTGCTGGTCTGGGTTGTTTCCCTCTCGAATACGAAGCTTATCCCTCGCATTCTGCCTCCCGTGTTACGCCCTGCGGCATTCGGAGTTTGATTGAATTTGATACCCGGGTATGGGCTCTAGTTCATCCAGTGCTCTACCTCCGCAGGTCAGCACACGAGGCTCTACCTAAATAGATTTCGGGGAGAACCAGCTATCACCGGGTTTGATTAGTCTTTCGCTCCTACCTACAGCTCATCCGGGGGCTTTTCAACGCCCATCAGTTCGGTCCTTCACGCCATGTTACTGGCGCTTCAACCTGGCCATAGGTAGATCACCTCGGCTTCGGGTCTAGTGCCCGCAGCTAATCGCCCATTTCGGACTCGCTTTCGCTTCGCCTCGGCCCCAGAGGGGCTTAGACTTGCCACAAACACTAACTCGCAGACTCATTAAGCAAAAGGCACGCCATCACCCTTGCGGGCTCTGACACCTTGTAAGCACATGATTTCAGGTACTATTTCACTCCGCTCGCAGCGGTTCTTTTCACCTTTCCCTCGCGGTACTGGTTCACTATCGGTCGCCAACTAGTATTTAGCCTTACGCCGTGGTCGGCGTGGATTCATGCGTCGTTTCACGTGTGACGCATTACTCAGGAATTCCCTAGGCGTTGTTCGGTTTTCGGTTACGGGCCTCTCACCCTCTATGGAGCGCTTTTCCACACGCTTCACCTAACGTCTCAACTGCCATGTCGGGCTCCTACAACCCCCGGGTGCAAGCACCTGGGTTTGGGCTTTTCCGCTTTCGCTCGCCACTACTCACGGAATCACTTTCGTTTTATTTTCCTCTGGTTACTGAGATGTTTCACTTCACCAGGTTTCGCGCGCACCGTGCTATATATTCACACGGGCGCGGCTGAACATTACTTCAGCCGGGTTACCCCATTCGGAAATCCACGGGTCATAGCGTATTTGCCGCTTTCCGTGGCTTATCGCAGCTTATCACGTCCTTCATAGCCTGTTGGCACCAAGGCATTCATCATGTGCTCTTAGTAGCTTTTTATCATCTTGATATTACTGAAATTTCTCCTAGGCGAACATCAGCGGAGTTAACCGCCGAGTCCGCACAGACTCAGTTTTTAACTAACTTGGAAGTTGTAATTTTCTTCCCTAATATGCGAATGTCAAAGAACTGCGCCTCAAGCATTGCTAGAGGTCTTAATCCGATTCGAAGCATTGTGAGCCTGTTATCGGAAAAATTCAAAACGCGCAAACATGGTGGGCCTGATAGGACTCGAACCTATGACCCTGCGCTTATCAAGCGCATGCTCTAACCAACTGAGCTACAGGCCCTAAAGCATGCCATTCTATTTTCCATCACTTAGGATATGGAAATAGATAGTTTGGAGGCAAGGGGGCTCGAACCCCTGACATCCAGCTTGCAAAGCTGGCGCTCTACCAACTGAGCTATACCCCCGGTAGAGTGGCAGACATTAATCCGCCGAACGAGAGGTTAATTTTCATCGACCCGTGTCCGTATATTTTGACAATAAGATATGCTGAATTGTGCGTTTCTCGTGATTCTGACCACTTCAGCTTTCGCTCAAGTGGGTTTCATCCCGCTTGCGCGGGATCAGACTGACCATAGCTGACCGGGCGTGAGCCTTGCCAAGCTTTAGGTCTTTCTCCTTAGAAAGGAGGTGATCCAGCCGCAGGTTCCCCTACGGCTACCTTGTTACGACTTCATCCCAGTTACCGCTCATAGCGTAGGGCGCTGCCTCCCTTGCGGGTTGGCGCACGCACTTCGGCTACAAACAACTTCCATGATGTGACGGGCGGTGTGTACAAGGCCCGGGAACGTATTCACGGCGCCGTAGCTGATGCGCCATTACTAGCGATTCCGGCTTCATGGAGGCGAGTTGCAGCCTCCAATCCGAACTGGGCCCAGTTTTTGAGATTTCCTCCACCTTGCGGATTCGGTTCATTCTGTACTGGGCATTGTAGTACGTGTGCAGCCCTGGTCGTAAGGGCCATACTGACTTGACGTCATCCCCACCTTCCTCCCCGTTTCACAGGGCAGTCTGTCCAGAGAGCCCTTGCGGGCAACAGGACACAGGGGTTGCGCTCGTTGCGGGACTTAACCCAACATCTCACGACACGAGCTGACGACAGCCATGCAGCACCTGTGCAAATTTGCGGTATTGCTACCGCTCGCTAACTTTCATTAACTTAGAGATGCATGTCAAGACCAGGTAAGGTTCTTCGCGTTGCATCGAATTAAGCCA
>Ga0194058_10001699_pt1 | contig 10912 bp, 9 predicted proteins | sample SepL4417m_MetaG_FD_155490 | JGI IMG/M metagenome (GOLD analysis project Ga0194058, IMG submission 155490) | Anoxic zone freshwater microbial communities from boreal shield lake in IISD Experimental Lakes Area, Ontario, Canada - Sep2016-L442-17m | ecosystem: Environmental > Aquatic > Freshwater >... | reverse complement strand
AACGTTAAAAATAAAAGGGTAACTGTTATTAGCACTCGCTAGTAATGAGTGCTAATGATAATGAGCTTTTGCAGTCTGTCAAGTTCTTTGGCATTATCTGCCCTTACCATATCGACTTAATATAACTTATGAATGACAACCAACTACTCCGCTATAGCCGTCAAATAATGCTGCCCCTTTGCGATATTGAGGGACAACAAAAACTTCTTGCCGCCAACTTGTTAATAGTCGGTGCCGGTGGTTTAGGTTCACCAGCGGCCATGTATCTTGCCGCAGCCGGTGTCGGCAGCATTACTATTTATGATGACGACGAAGTAGAATTATCCAATTTACAACGACAGATTGCTCACCACACACCGGATATTGGGACTGATAAAGTAATTTCAACCCGTCAAACACTGAATAAATTAAATCCGGACGTCAAGGTAAAAGCAGTCAAACAAAGACTGGCTGGAGAGCAACTTGATAGGGAAGTAAAGGCCGCCGATGTGGTGCTGGATTGTAGCGACAACTTCTCGACACGATTTGCCATTAATAAAGCCTGTGTTAAACATCAAACCCCCTTGGTTTCCGGGGCGGCAATACGCTTTGAAGGACAGGTTTCGGTATTTACTCCCGGCAAAAATAACAGTCCCTGCTATAACTGCCTGTATAACAGTGACGGCGAAGAGCTACAAAACTGTGCGACCAATGGTGTTATAGCGCCTATTACCGGGATAATTGGCAGCATTCAGGCTTTGGAAGCGATGAAGTTGATTATCGCTATCGGTGAAACCTTAACCGGCCGGTTATTGCTGCTGGATGGCTTAACGATGGAATGGAACACCATGAAGCTAAAGAAAAACCCCAAATGCCCAACTTGTGGAGAGTTGTAAGTCAGCTTGGCAACCTGCATAACCTGACTTACAAAGTCTTTGTTTCCGGATGAACCCCGTCATCCGGAAACCTGATTAACAAACCTTGTTTATTTTTTGGCGAGCTTACTCTTAACAAAATGAATAGCCGTTTCAGCTAAATTATTTACCAAAGACGGGCTATCGCCATGTGGCTCGGTTTCGCCAAATGGCTGACCGTTTTTCCGGGTATAATTATAAATAAAATAGGCTAACGGTACAAACGCCGCAGTCGCTACAACCAACATAATCAAAAATAGTTCAATAACACCACCCATGACTCCTCCTCTATAAATTTTATGTAAATATTATTATTTTTTTTGGTGAATTTTAATAATACGCTTTTTTAAAAAGAAAAACATCCCCTGTTAAGTGCGGTCAAATGTTGCGTAAAAAAAAAGTTCATCGTATACTTTTAGCTGGCTTACTTGATCAAGCTAGCAACTATTTTAATAATCTACTGGAGGTTCACGATGAAATGGGAAACACCAAGCTATACAGACCTGCGTTTCGGTTTTGAAGTAACAATGTACATCTACAATCGCTAAGCAAATTATCCTGACTTAATTGTCGGGATTAGTTAGCGCAGATTAAAGAAGGGGTTCACTTAGAACCCCTTTTTTTTGCCTGAAAATCGTTATTCCCGTATCATTCGAGACTTTCTTTTTAGGCTTTCATTATGAAAATTAGAATTCTTGGCTCAGGTGCCGGTGGCGGCTTCCCGCAATGGAACTGCAACTGCCATAATTGTCACCGTTTACGCCACCAAACAATGAACGGCAAAGCCCGTACCCAATCCTCCATTGCCGTGAGTACAGACAACAAAAACTGGTTGCTGTTTAATACGTCCCCGGATATTCGCGCACAACTGGAAGCCTTCCCCGCTATTCAGCCTAAAGAAGGTATTCGCGATACGGGCATTAAAGCCATCCTGCTTATCGATAGCCAAATTGACCACACCACGGGCATGTTAATGCTGCGGGAAGGCAAGCCACTGGATGTTTACTGCACGGATATGGTCAAGCAGGACTTGACCACAGGTTTTCCCTTATTTACCATGCTGGAACACTATTGCACCGTCAATCATCATCCGGTGCCTGTTGATGGCAGCAGTTTTACTATTCCCGCCATTGCTGATTTACGTTTTTATACCCAAGCCTTAAAAAGCAAAGCGCCGCCTTATTCGCCACATCGTCATGATCCGCATGAAGGCGATAATATCGGCGTCATTATTGAGCAAATTTCTACCGGCAAAAAAGTATTTTATTCACCCGGCCTGGGCGAAATAGAACCCCACGTCATGGCCGCCATGCAAGCCGTTGATTGTCTGTTGGTAGACGGCACTTTCTGGACGGATGACGAAATGTGTACACAAAACATCAGTCATAAAAAAGCCCGCGACATCGGTCATTTGCCTCAATCGGGTGCAGGCGGCATGATAGAAGTGTTAAGCGGTGTGGCCAAAGCCCGCAAAATATTGATACACATCAATAACACCAACCCCATTTTAGACGACGATTCCGAGCAACGTAAAATCCTTGATGCCGCCGGCATTGAAGTCGCTTACGACGGACTGGAAATCGATTTATAGTGTTAGCGAGAGTAAAAAACAGTTTTTACTCTCCTTTTTACCAAGGACAAACCATGAACAATAACGATAATACCGCATGGACAAAAACAGAATTTGAAGCCGCCCTGCGCGGTATGGAAAAGTATTACCACATTCATCATCCTTACCATACCCTGATGAATGCGGGACAACTCACTAAAGAACAATTACAAGGCTGGGTTGCCAACCGTTTTTACTACCAGGTCAGCATCCCAATCAAAGATGCCAACATTTTGGCTAATTGCCCTGACCGTGAAACCCGCGCCAAGTGGATACAACGCATTTTGGATCATGATGGTCAACCCGGCGATCCCGGGGGCATTGAAGCATGGATACAGTTGGGCATAGCCGTCGGCTTAACCCGGGAAGACATTACCTCACTAAAACATGTGCTGCCCGGCGTTCGTTTTGCCGTTGATGCTTATGTTAATTTTGCCCGCAGAGCCGAATGGCATGAGGCGGCAAGCTCTTCCTTGACTGAATTGTTTGCGCCCAAAATCCACCAGCAACGCTTGGACAACTGGCCTGAACATTACCCGTGGGTTGATATAGAAGGTTACAACTATTTCCGTAAACGTCTGACCGAAGCACGGCGTGATGTGGAGCACGGCTTGGCGATTACGCTGGACTGGTACAAAACCCGTGAACAACAAGACCGTATGGTGCAGATTTTAAAATTTAAGCTGGATGTGTTGTGGACTATGGCAGATGCCATGTACATGGCTTATATTAACAATATGCCGCCGTATTATAATACTGAAAAATAAGGCCATTGGCGGGCAAATGACAAAACTGTTTGCCTTCCCCTACACCACTCAAAACAAAATACGACCAATGACCATCAATCCAGACCAAACCATTCAATTTTCCCGTACCCACCGTCTGCAATGGGAAGAAGCGCAACAAAAAAACGTCATTCTTTACCCGGAAGGCATGGTGGAACTCAATGAAAGTTCCGCTGAAATTCTGAAGCTCTGTGACGGCACACGCAATCTTGCCCAAATTGTCAGTGATCTGGAGCAAAAATTTTCCACGTCGGGTCTTACCAACGACATTACCGCTTTCCTGGAGGTCGCTTTACAAAATGGCTGGATTAATCAAAACTAACCCTTCGACTACGCTCAGGGCAGGCTCTTCGACTACGCTCGGGGAAAACTCTTCGACTATGCTCGAGGCAGGCTCTACATCTACGCTCAGGGCAGGCATTACACCGCCTCGCTGGTTATTGGCCGAGCTTACTTATGCTTGCCCGTTACAGTGCCCTTATTGCTCTAACCCGATTGATTATGCAAAATATCAAACTGAATTAGACACCGAAGACTGGAAACGCGTACTGACCCAAGCCCGCAAAATGGGTGCTGTACAGTTAGGCTTTTCGGGAGGCGAACCGCTCACCCGCAAAGATTTAACCGAACTGGTTAAGCACGCCAGAGACCTGGGTTATTATTCCAACCTGATTACGTCAGGCTACGGACTGACCGAAGAAAAAATCATCCAGCTTAAAGAAGCGGGACTGGATCATATTCAGGTTAGCATTCAGGCCAGTAGCCAGGAACTAAATGACCATATTGCGGGTACCGCTTCCTTTGAACACAAAAAACAAGTGGCGCATCTGGTCAAAAAACACGGCTACCCGATGGTGTTATGCGTGGTTATCCACCGCGAAAACATACACCAAATGCCGGAAATTCTGGCAATGGCAGAAGAGTTGGGCGCTGATTATCTGGAACTCGCCAACACCCAATATTACGGCTGGGCACATGCCAATCGTGATTTATTGCTGCCTACCCAAGCACAGTTTGAAAAAGCCGAAGCTATCGCTCAGGCATTTAAAGAAACCGTTACGGGTAAAATGAAAATTTATTATGTCGTACCGGATTTTTATGAAGATCGACCCAAAGCCTGTATGAACGGCTGGGGCACTACCTTTTTAACGGTCGCACCGGATGGCGTTGCCCTGCCCTGTCATTCTGCGCGTGAACTACCAGGGCTTAATTGCCCCAACGTTAAAGACTACAGCATTGAAGAAATCTGGAATGAGTCAAAAGCCTTTAATTTCTTTAGGGGCGATGACTGGATGAAAGAGCCTTGTCGCAGTTGCGATGAAAAAGACAAGGATTTTGGCGGCTGCCATTGCCAAGCCTACTTGCTGACTGGCGACATGTATAACGCTGACCCGGTATGCAGTAAATCACCTGATCATGGCGTTATTCAGCAAGCGATAGATTCAGCGGCAAAAAGCGCGTTATCCGCCAATGAAAAACCGTTACTGTTTCGTAACAGTAAAAACTCAAAGCTTTTGTCTTAGGCGTTTGATTAAAATTCACCACGAAAACACGAAGAGCACGAAGAAAAACAAAGGTAAAAACTTCGTGCTCTTCGTGGTGAAATGGTTTAACAACCCGCTACAAGCCTTCCCAAGGCGTATACAAGCCTTCGACATTAACGCCGAACATATCCAGTACCCGACCGACCGTTTCGTTCACCATTGCCGTTAATGAATCGGTTTTGCTGTAAAAAGCCGGCATCGGTGGAAACATAATGCCGCCCATTTCCGTTACAACGCCCATATTTCTGATATGCACCAAATTTAACGGCGTTTCACGCGGCATAATCACCAAACGCCTACGCTCTTTTAAAACGACATCAGCGGATCGTGAAATCAAATTATCACCAAAGCCATGCGCCACCGCTGCCAGCGTTTTCATTGAACACGGTGCAATAATCATTCCTTCAGTTTTAAAACCGCCACTGGAAATACTGGCGGCAATATCATCAATACCATGGGTCACATCGGCCAGCTTAAACAGTTCGGCCCGCTTCATATCCATTTCGTGCTTTAAATTAACCACCCCCGCATCAGAAATAACAAGATGCGTTTCCCATTCGTCCTGTTCCTGTAAAATTTGTAACATCCTTACGCCATAAACGGCACCGGTTGCACCGGTCATGGCAATAATCAAGCGTTTTTTCTGAGTCATTTTATAATATTATTGAGTGAGTCATGTTGTTCACAACCACAGCTGCGAACGTTTAATAAATCAAGTGGACTGATTTTAATCTATGTGGCGACTTAAATTATAACAAAGCCATTAAAAATAATTCACCACAAAGAAAAATCCACAGCTTTCGGAAAACCGGTTAAAAACTTTGCACAATACCCCGTTTTTAGAGAATTGCGTGGTTGGTAGCTTGTTATGCCTAGTCATTAATGAATAGTCGTCAAGTGCTGTCAAAATCAAGCAATGACCTTGTCATTAGTCAAGTTTTTACGATTAGCGACTTTTAAATCAATAAACTTCTCGGTATGTGAGCAAGAGAACCCGGCATTTTTACGGTAATGTGAGCAGCCCCAAAACTGTCCGGAAGGCCCGTTTCTTGAGATCATTTTTCCATTGCATTTGGGACAAACCGGCTCAACATAATAGCAACGTTTATTTTCACAAACCCGAAACCGGCCTTTCTCCTTCAAACCATTGCCACACCATTGACAGGCTGCCTGGGTATGGTTGCATAGCGGGTATTGGCTACACCCAAGAAAGCTGCCGTATTGGCTATCCTTGGGTAACATGTAGCCGGTTTTACACTGACTACAGACAACATCAGCCAGTTTCTCCTGAAATTTATCACCGGTAAATTCGTCACAAAGAACTTCATACTTTTTATCAATCAGCTCTCTGACAAAATCCGAGGCTTTATTGGCATCGCTGACCAGATACACATGCTGTTTGGCTCGGGTCAAGGCCACATAAAACAAGCGCCGTTCTTCAGCATGAGCAAAGGCTTCCGCTTTAGGCAACAAGAGATTCACTAACGGATGCGTCGTTTTTTCCGAGGGAAAACCCTGTTTGCCTTTTTCAAGTCCCAATATAATCACGTAATCGGCTTCTTTGCCTTTGGACGCATGCACACTCATAAATTGCAGTTTTAATTTTGGGTATTGCCGCGTCAAGATGGATAAATCCGGTTTTCTAAAATTGAACCTGGCCAAAATAAGCACGCTGGCACTGACACCGGTTTTAACATTAATGGCTGATAACGCAGCATTCAACCCGACCTGATCCTGTGGGGTTCTAATTAACGAAACCGCCGCGTGTTCGACGAGGGTATGACTTTGGATCTTCTTGGCGATTTGCGTTGAATTTTGCATGACAAAGCGCGATGCGACACCGCCGATTTTGTTATTAAAACGAAAAGTTTTATCCAGTATGCTGGTCGCGGTACAACCAAAATGTGCCTCAAAGTCTTTGGTGATATTGACATCGCTACCGGTAAAACGATAAATAGACTGCCAGTCATCGCCCACGCAAAACAGGCTGCACTCTGAATTTTGCGCTAATAATGCCTTGATGAGCCTGGCTCTACTGGCAGAAATATCCTGAAACTCATCGACCAATAAATAACGGTACGGTGATTGGTAACGCCCGTTTTCCACATACTCAATCGCCCTGCCGATCATATCCTCAAAATCAATAGTGTTGGTATCGCGCAAATGCTGTTGATATACTTCATAGATCGGCTCAAACAAAAACGCGGCGGCCTGCATACGTTCATGGTCTTCATGTTGTTTGGCGAGTGACACCAGACTTTTTAAATTCAGGCAGGCCGCTTTAAACAATGTCAGGACTTGAGCCAACAACAGACTAAATTCAGAAACCCGTCCCAATTGATTTAATTTTTTCAGCAGTTCATTGTTGGCTAAGGGCTTAAACTTTACGCCCGCTTGAAGCAGCTTATCCTCCAAGGATTTCGTCAAAATACCTTGGTGCTTTAGATAGCTATAGGTCTCAATCAAGTGTGTTTTATGCTTTAAATGCAATGCCCGCTTCCATTCCATACCGGCCAGATAGCTTTTCTTGTCGATAAACGGTGGCGTTTTATTGTTTTCATTGACGGCAAAATGTTCAATATAAATACCGTATTCAGGCAAATAAAAATCCGGCTGGTAAGCGCGATAATCCGGCCCCGCAGTATTTACCTGATAATTGGCTTCATATTCATAAACAATGCCCTGACGAAACAAGCAATTGGCAATCTCGCATTCTTCATAGCTTTTTACCAACTCGGCTTGTAACGTGCGCAGCTCGTTTTCCAAAATGTAGTTGTTGTATTCACCCAGACTTTTAAATTTGAAAGCACTTTTATAGGGATAACTGAAGCGTAAAAAATAGGTGACCAAGCGTGATTTATAAAGCTCGTCCTCTAATAAGCGCTGGATTTGTTCATCAACAAAATGAGTCCGCAAACGTTCGTCTTCCGCCATTTTATTGATGGCTGGCACCACACCTTCCACCTGAGTGATGATGTGTTTTCCAAGACTATGAAACGTTTTCGCCGTCAGGTTATTAATTCCCAGTTGGGTCTGAATACGCCCATCCATCTCCTCTGCCGCCTTACGCGCAAATGCCAGCATCAGGATTTTTTCCGGCGGGGCAAGCCCCGCTTTTATTAAATAACCGGCTCGACCAATCATGGTGCTGGTCTTGCCTGTACCGGCACCGGCCAATACTAAATTATGTTGCTCATCGATAATGCACGCTTTACGCTGATTGGCCGTTAGCGGATTACTTTCTACCTGATCAAAAAACAACTGAAAGGTTGCCAATTGTTGCCGTACATAGGCTTTATTGCGTTTGTCGATGTAGCCATGCCCTTGGGTTAACAGCGGCTGGAGCGTTTTCAGATATTGCCGTGTTTCAGGCGGTAAAAAAAGATGAATATCCTGGCGATTTATCCCGTTTGCTAAATGCTGGTAATTTGTAAACCATTGCCGTGCAACAGCCTCACGAATATAACGTTGTCCCGAGAATAAAATACCGGCCTGCTGATAGGCTTGCTGCAAATCAGGCACACTGCGTTGATAAAAGGTTTTAATAGCCGTGTGGCAGTGTTGGGCCAGCGCTATTTGCAACGGCTTCGATTGCTTTTTGGCCACGCCGCTAAAACGTAAACTGTCTCCACTTTCCAGAGGAATAACCAAGACATCCCAAAAATAGCCCTGCTCTACCGTTATGCCCAGGCTGATTGTCAGATAAGGAACCCTGGTTTGAGCAGATTCACCGCCCGCAAGAACAATGCCGTCGTCTGCTAAAGACAATGATTTATAACCGGAATTAGACGCAAACAAAGAGGCCAACCAACTGATGCGGTAGCCTAAAGGTTTAATTGATTTTGTTCTCAAAATGACATGTCCTTTGCATGAACTGAAAAAAATACCAGTATTATCCTCAGACTCTCAATTGCTTCATCCAGCGATAGACGCTGGTTTCTGTGACTTTATCATGCGCCCAATGTAGCCAACGAGTAATCGTGGTGTAAATAACATTCAAGAAGGCAAAGGTTAATAGCTGCGGCTTGGTCAGCGCAAACACTCGGGCTACCAGTAAAGTACCCAGTAATTTTGCCAACAATTCCATCAAGACGCCTTGCAGAATCAAACCCTTCGCAAGCAATACGAAGGCCAGGATATTAATTGGGGCAACCATCATTATCGGAATACTAAACGCCACCAGCGCCATGATCGGATCTGTATTCTTAAGCCATTGTTCAAATGGTTCCAGATTCAACCATTGAAATAATGTGCGCCCAAACGCCGTTAGCAGATCCCAAAGCCATTCCTCAATGATCAGGAAGATAGCCAATAGTGAAAGCAGGATTTTTTTCATGGTTTGATCAAAGGTAAGTGTTTAACCCGCGTATTATAGGCGCAACATGGTTTTTCAATGTCGAATATTTCTACTGGCAAAACTGACCAGGCGATAAATTATAATTATTCTTTACCCGTAAAAGTAATACCTTGTGTTTTGAAGCAGGTATTCATTGTGCATTACCTACTGATAAACTGGCTACCCACGTAAGGCGGGACAGTTTAAAGTTAAGCCTTGCGGCTTGTCCCGGCTTAAGTTGATAGCCGATAAACTTGTTGTAAATTAATTAGTTATACTCAATCTTCAGTTTTTAATTCTTGATTTCGGGGAATTCAGCGATAACAAGCATTAAGCGTAGGCCGGAATAAGACCACCCAAGCGTAGCGCGTGGTGGCGTTTCCGGCACACTCCCGTATCAGATGCCGGAAACGCTTATTCTCGCTTGCGCTCGAAAAGCCTTATTCCGGCATACATCTATTGGCCGCTATGTTGCTGGTTATTCAGGATCTATAAAGTCGAGGTAAGAAAACTTGAAGATTGAGTTATAGGGTTTCCAGGAAATTATTAACTATTTATATTTCTTTTATTTTAAAAGTGTAGTGATGGTCTACTTTAGGCTACGTCTATTAATTCCAGTGGCAAGTCTGCCCCCTGTTTTTGGATATATTTTTCCCCTTTCGGCTCTCTGGGACAATAAAGGGGGACAAAATAACTGGATTTCTCGGTGGTTTCGTGTGGAAATATCCAGGCATAAAAAAACCCCGCGAAGCCAAATGGCTTGCGGGGTTTTATGCCTTTCTAAACTGGTATTAAACTGGCATAGAGCTTACAGACTGTAGTACATATCGTATTCAACTGGATGTGTACTCATACGGATACGAGTCACTTCTTCCATTTTCAATTTGATATAACCGTCAATTACGTCATCAGTAAAAACACCGCCAGCCTTTAAAAATTCACGATCATTGTCCAAAGCTTCCAACGCTTGGTCAAATGAATGGCAAACTTGTGGGATGTTGTTGGCTTCTTCAGCAGGTAAGTCATACAAATCTTTATCCATAGCATCGCCAGGATGAATTTTGTTTTGAATACCATCCAGACCGGCCATCAACATGGCAGAGAATGCCAAGTAAGGGTTTGCTGTTGAGTCAGGGAAACGGACTTCAATACGACGGCCTTTTGGATTGTTAACAAAAGGAATACGAATGGAAGCTGAACGGTTACGTGCTGAGTAAGCCAGCATAACAGGGGCTTCAAAGCCGGGAACCAGACGTTTGTAGCTATTGGTTGAAGCATTGGTAAAAGCATTAAGTGCTTTTGCGTGCTTGATAATACCACCAATATAAAACAAGGCCATTTCTGACAAGCCACCGTATAAATCACCGGTGAACAGGTTAACGCCATTTTTAGCGAGTGATTGGTGAACATGCATACCGCTGCCGTTGTCGCCGACTAAAGGCTTGGGCATAAAGGTCGCTGTTTTGCCATAAGCGTGAGCAATGTTGGCAATAACGTATTTCAGTTCCAATACTTCATCCGCTTTTTTAACCAGTGTGTTAAATCTTACACCGATTTCACATTGGCCAGCCGTAGCAACTTCGTGATGATGAACTTCAGTCACTTGACCCATTTCTTCCAAAGTTAAACACATCGCAGAACGCATATCTTGCAATGAATCAACCGGAGGCACAGGAAAGTAACCGCCTTTAATGCCTGGACGATGACCTGTATTGCCATCAGGATAAACTTTTTCCGAGTTCCAG
>Ga0194058_10001697_pt1 | contig 10920 bp, 2 predicted proteins | sample SepL4417m_MetaG_FD_155490 | JGI IMG/M metagenome (GOLD analysis project Ga0194058, IMG submission 155490) | Anoxic zone freshwater microbial communities from boreal shield lake in IISD Experimental Lakes Area, Ontario, Canada - Sep2016-L442-17m | ecosystem: Environmental > Aquatic > Freshwater >... | reverse complement strand
TCCTCCGTTCACCTTCCTGATGCCAAACTTTGAGCCCGGGGAGCTTCATGCGGTCGCGTATTCCGGCGGCAAGCCGGTTGCCGAGCATCGGGTCAAAACACCTGGAGAGCCGAAAGCGCTCGCTTTGTCCGCAGACTTTTCCGGAAAACCGGCCGTCGCAGGGGGCGACCTCCTCTTCATCTATGCCCGGGTTCTCGATGCTTCCGGCACGGTGGTTCCAAACTCAAAAATCCCCGTCACCTTTACCATCGAGGGAGATGCCAGACTCGTGGGAGAAAATCCGATCAACGCCGAGGGGGGCATCGCAGCAATCCTGGTAAAAACCGGGACAAAACCCGGCCCGGTGACCATCCGGGCAAATGGCGGCAATCTCGCCGGCGAAGTGGAAATCCTAACCCGGTAAAAAATCAATCCATGACCCCTAAACACATCCTCCTTCTTGTCTCCTCGCTGCTGCTGGCACCGCTGAATGCCGCGGATCTCAAACTCTCGTCCGTCTTCTCGGATCACATGGTGCTGCAACGGGAGATGTCGGTTCCCGTCTGGGGCTGGGCGGATCCGGGCCAGCATGTTACCGTTGAATTCGCCGGACAAACCAAGACGGCCACCGCCGATGCGGGCGGGAAGTGGGTTGTCAATCTCGATGCCATGCCGGCCAGCAGCGAACCGCAGACGCTGAAGGTGAACGACCTCGCGATCGCCGATGTTCTCGTCGGCGAAGTCTGGCTTTGCACCGGACAGTCCAACATGGAATGGGCTCTGTCGCGATCCGATGGCGGTGCGGAAGCCATCGCCGCCTCGGGCAATCCTCTTCTGCGGATGGGGCGGGTGCCGCACAATGTCCAGTTCACGCCGCAGGATGATGTGAAGGTGAAATGGGAGGTGAGCGACCCCGCCAGCGCAAAGTCTTTCTCGGCGCTTCCCTACTGGTTCGGCAGCAAGTTGCAAAAGGAACTCGGCGTGCCGGTCGGCATCCTCAACAGCGCGTTTGGCGGCACGTCCATCCAATCATGGATGCCGGCGGAGACTTTGAAGAACGGCCCGTGGCCGCAAGACCGGTGGAGTGATTTGAAGCAGGCGAAGGAAGAATACGACCGCAAGGCCGAAGCCGCGCGGCCCATCAAGGAAAAATACGAGGCCGATAAAGCCGACGCGCTGGCCAGGAAACTTCCCGCGCCGCCGCAGCCGGCGGGGCTCGTCAGCGAATTCAAGGGGGTGACGACGCTCTGGAATGGCGAGGTCGTGCCGCTGCTGCCGTTCCGAATCCGCGGCGTGGCCTGGTATCAAGGCGAAAGCAACGCCTACGTTCAATGCGCCCGCGATTACAAGGATTTGCTGCCGGCGATGATCAAGGATTGGCGCAAGGGGTTTGGCGACCCCGACCTGCCGTTTCTGATTTTCCAGATCGCGCGCTTTCGCGTGTGGCAGACCGACCCGAACGAGGCGAGCGGGATCGCCGAGCTGCAGGAAGCGCAGGTGAAGACGGCGCTCGCGACCCCTCACGCCGCACTGGTGGTGACGACGGATATGGGTGGGCCGGATGTGCATTACCCTGGCAAGGAACCGATCGCCGAGCGCGGCCTCAAGGCGGCGCTGGCGATTGCCTACGGGCGAAAAGGGGATTGGGGCAGCCCGATTTTCCAAGGGGTGAAATTCCAAAAGGGCAGGGCGATTGTTTCATTCAGTAACACGGCTGGAGGTTTGGTCGCGAAGGATGGGGATCTCAAAGGCTTCGTCATCGCGGGCGCGGATCGAAAATTTGTCTTCGCCGATGCGAAGATTGAAGGCGAAACGGTGATCGTCTCCAGCCCGCAAGTGCCGGTGCCGGCCGCCGTGCGCTACGGCTGGGCGGATCTGCCCCAAGTGAATCTGTTCAACCAAGCCGGTCTGCCTGCATCCACTTTCCGCACCGATGACTGGCCGCTCTCAACCGCAAATTCCCAGATCAAGTAAATAGCACCCGATTATGAAACACAACACCCCGCTCCCTGATCCGTGCGTAAGCGCAACCAATGGAGGGATGTCGCCCCCGGCATCCTCTCTGCCACAGCAAGGGCGCCGAGGGCGACGCCCCTCCCTTTCATCGATCGTTTGTAGAGCAGCACTCCCTGCGTCCAGCGTTCTTACGCGCTGATTTGGGCCGCTTTACACTGCCATGCGTATTCCCTTGATCTGCCTTAACCCCCGCCACCTGCTCGCGAGCGCCTTGGCACTCAGCGCAGAAGCCCTGCTGGACATCCTCGCCCCGGTCGCCGCCGCGAAGTGAGCCCCTGAAAAACGCCGCTAACTCCCGAGTCTTTACCTCCACTTAATATTCCTACCATGACTAAACTAAAACTGATCGCAATGACCATCCTGTTGCTGGCGGCGCTGTCTGTGCTGCATGCCGCCGAGCCTGATCCTTCTGCTGAATATGGGCTGCGGCTCAAGCCGGTGATGTTTCTCCGGCTGGGGGAGACTCCTGCCTCTGAAAAGGATTGTTTCAAGGATGCCACGGGGAATGCGCTGGGTGGCACGGCATCGGCCGATAAGGAGCTGCCGAAACAGGCCGACGGCGGCGCGGACTGGATGGGAAAAGGACTGGAGTTCGTAAACGGCGGGGCGAGCGTATTCGTTCCGTCCACGACAGCCACAGCCAAACTTGGCGATACGTCGGCGACCACCGGTCTTTCCGTGAGCTTCTGGATCAAGAAAAAACGTGAGTTAAACGATGGGTCGGGACGGGTCTTGAACTTCCAGGATGTCTTGGAGATTGTGAACGACAAAATGGCCGCTGCCTTCCTTGGCTTCAATGTGTGCGGCGCGCCGATCGTGAATTATAAGGCCAATTCCGTCAAAGTGATGGACGGCGCATGGCATCAGATTGGCGTGACGGCGGATTTCAAGAAAGAGAACGACAACCTGAGCCTGTATATCGATGGACGTCTCGCCAACACCTCGACCGTGGTGTTCAAGAGCACCAAGCAAGGAAAAAACAGCGGCCTGGTGATTGGCGGGCGCCGCTCTGGCTCTGCCGATCTGACCGGAGCCCTCGACGAGGTGGCGCTGTTCGACCGCCCGCTTTCCGACGAAGAGATGGCGGTGCTTCACGACGGCCCGGTCTCCGCCGGTGTGCCGCGGACTCTGATCCTGCCCGAGAAGGGCACGCTGCGCGGTTCCGCGCCGCCTGACGCTTCGGCGCAATGGTCGCAGAAAAGCGGCCCGGCAGACGCGGTGATCGCAGATTCCAAAAAACTGTCCACGGACGTGGAATTCTCCAAGCCCGGGAAATATGTCCTCGCACTGAAGGCTGCGGGACGGGAAAGTGAGGTCGCGATCGAGGTCAAGCCGGCGACACCGCCGGTGGTCAATGCGGGGAACGGCCAGACGGCGAAAGGCGACCGACGCGTCGAGCTTCAAGGAAGCGTGACGCAGGCCGGAGTGACCGACTCAAATCTCTTCAAATTGAAGTGGAGCAAAGTCGAAGGGCCGGGGGAAGTGCGGTTCGACGCGCCGGACAAGCTGCGCACGGCCGCCAGCTTCACAGCCGACGGCCTCTACCAGTTGCGCCTCACTGCCGTCAACGGCGAACTCTCCGGACAGGGAGATGTCAGCGTCCTCTGCGGCAGCAAAGCCCAACCCCAGAGCGCCAACATGCTATTCAAGCCGCAGATCTCCCTGCCGTTCAACGAGCCTGCGGAATACCAACCCGATGCCATTGCCGACGAGACCGGGCACACCTCCTTTGTTCTCAATAGCCCAGAGCGCGGCTTGCCTAAGCTCATCCCCGGAGCGCGCCCATTTACCGGCTACGCATGGGATTTCGCCGGTGTCGATGCCACGGTGGCCGCCCTCAACCGCTTTACGGTCGCCCACCTCGGCAACATCGAGAAGTCAACGGGGTTGAGCTACGCCTTCTGGATGAAGGCGAACAACGAGCCAAGGGCGCGGCGCCTGTTCATGGCCAACGACGGCACCATCAGCGCCTCTGGAAATGGCAAGGGCGGCAGCCTATTGTTCGAGCTGGGCACGGCCAAGCTGGGAACAGGCAAGGAGAACTGTTTCACAGGCCAATGGCGGCATGTTGCGGTGACCGTCGATTTCCGCTCTGCCAAAGAGAACTGCCGTGTCTATGTTGACGGCGCGCCGGTCGAAACGCAGACCGTGGTTTTCGACAAATCTTTCGACACTATCCGCACAGAAAAGCAGTTGGTGATCGGCGTCCGGACCTCAGGGATGGGAGGTGAACGGTACGGCGGGGCTTTCGATGATTTCGGAGTGTATGACCGCGCTTTAACCGAACAGGAAGTCAAGACGCTCCTCAATGGGCCGGACGCCGCGCAATCCGCGCTTCTCGCACGCACCGACCGCCCGAAGATCGAGGCTGGCCCGAACCAGTTCCTGCCGCTGCCCCAGAACTCCACCGACCTCAAGGCATCGATTCCGGCTTCCGGATACAAGGTGCGCTGGTCGAAGGTGAGCGGCCCGGGAGAAGTCACATTCTCCGCGCCCGACGCCCTTTCCACCAAGGTCTCCTTTGACCACAAGCCCACGGTGCCTTCCGGGCTTTACGGTGCCTATGTCTTGCGCGTCACGGCAAAGGATGATGCCGGAATGGAAGTCTCGGCCGATGTCACCGTCACGCTGTTCGAGGACAACAAGCCAGCGGTGCGCAAGATGTCCGCAGTGCCGCCGGCCGGTGTCCACCCGCGCATCCTGTTTTCGCCGGAGGACGTTCCGAATCTCCGCGAACGGGTCAATCGCATCCCCTACGCAAAAATGGCCATGGATCGGATCCGTACCGAGGGCGGGAAACTTTCCGATCCAAAAACAATAGAGGGAGGGATTTATCAGAAGCTCCTGGCTAATGAAGCTTCTCCAATGCTTGAGCAATCCCTGAAAAAGACTTCGACCGAAGGATCGTTTTATCGCCCGTATTTTTGTGCGGCATTTTCCGCTTTGGTCGATGATGACAAGGAAACCGGCGTGAAGCTTGGACGTGCGATCGCTGCCGCCGCGCGCCGCCAACTGGTTTCCTATTCTCCTCTCTACACATGGTCTCTTGTGCCGGACGCCGACCAGTATCTTGGGCTGGCTTATGATTTCCTTGCCCCTTGGATGGACGAGGCCGATCGCAAGCCTGTCCGCCAACTGCTGTCCCGCATGACGAAATGGCGGCAATCCATGGGGACGGGGGCGACACCTCAGGACAACTCCACAAACTGGCGTGGATACCACGACCACATCGTCATCGCATCCCTGGCCATAGAAGGTGAGGAAGGCTACGATCCTGAAGTTTTTCAGGCCAATGTCCGGCGGCTGCGCGATTTCTTCACGAAGTACGGGGTGCATGCATCGGGCTCGAGCCACGAGGCCACCGTTTATTTCAATTTCGGCCTGGAGTGGGCAGGGCCGGCGCTGGTCGCCACCGCCCGCCGCGACGAGAACTTCTTCCGAACGGCGCGGGTTTACGACGTGGCGATGTTCGCCTTCCGCCAGATGTCGCCCTGGGGCGACGCGCTCTACTCCCACGATGACGGCGGTTGGCGCGGTGACATGCCGATGATTGTCTACACGTTCATCGCGTCCTGGATGTATCCAGACTGCAAGCCCTTTCAGGCTGCGGCACGGGTTCTCACCGAGAACGCCATGGCCAACACCCGGGAGCAGCGCACCCTGACCTTTTGGGCGGCCCTCTTCGGCACGGACCTCGATCCGAAAATCACACCTGCGGAAGCCGCACGGCAGGAGAAGCTGCCCCTGACCATGTTCTGCCCGGACAGCGGCTTTATGCTGGCGCGCTCGGCGTGGGCCGATAATGCCCTCCGCCTGGATTTTCGCTGCAAATCCGACACCTATGAACTCGGACACGTCCATACCGACCGTAACTCCTTCGAGCTTTTTGGTGCCGGCCGCGACTGGATCGTGGACGCTGGCAAGGCGCGCTGGCACAATGACGACCATAGCACCATCCTCGTTGACGGCATCGGCGGCTCTCTTTCGATCAAGAAATCAATGGGATACCACAATCTCCCCGGGAAGTTTGTCGATTTCGTGGAGACGCCGGAGGCGAGCATCGGCAGTGCCGACGCCAAGGTTTTCTATAGTTATGAGGTCGTCCCGTGCGGCGACAACACGCCTATCACCGACCATGGGCTGACCTGGGCCGACTTCGTCTACAAGACGCCGCGGGAGACCGCGATAAAAAACGAGCCGTGGCGCAGCAGCTCCCTGGGAACTCTCTACTCCTATAACCCGATGCTCCGCGCATTCCGCACGGCGGCGCTGGTCCGTGGTGCTCATCCTTACGTCCTGATCGTTGATGATTATGCCAAGGACGACAAGGTGCATGAGTGGGATTGGCTGGCCAACGTCCCTGTCCAGGAACTCGTGAAGGAGGATTCGACAGGCTCAATGCTGGCGGCCACGGATTTGTTGTTGCGCGGGAAAAAGGATGAGGCCGCCGGGCCGCGGCTGCTGGTGCGCGCCCTCAACGCGAACGGTCAGGTGGGCAATGTCGAGCTCGAAGACCGCACCTACAAGGACCACGCCCTGCACTCGGTCATCTCGATCAAGGCGAAGTCGGTTGCGCCTGATTACCGCACGCTTCTCTTCCCGCACATCAAAGGCGACGCGTTGCCGGTGACGACCTGGAATTCAGATAAGACCAAGCTGACGGTTGAATGGAAAGATCAGAAGGATGAATTCGATCTGAAGCCCGGTGCCGACGGCAGGACGCTGGTGACGCTGCGTCGTGACGGCAAAGTTGCCGCAGAATTGAAATGACGAGGAATTTTATATGTTAACACAGACGAATGCCATGAAAACTATCGGCTCATTATTATATCCTGCAGCTATTCTTTCGGGATTAGTTGCAATGACAACCATGGCTTTTGCCGGCGAGGATTCGAGGGAATATTACAAACCTTCCACCTGGCAGCCTCGCGTGACTCTGCCTGCGGCCGACGCGCTGCGTGGAGATTTCGCTCCGCCTTCGCCGGAGGTCAAAGTTGACTATACGGGCGCGGGATTCGCCGGGGATCGGCTGTCAAAAGTTCCAGCTCCGGGAGTCCACCCGCGAGTTTACTTCAGCCCGGAGGACATCGAACTGATCCGGAAGAAGGTCGCGCTGGGCGAAAAGGCGCCTATCGCCTTCCGCAAGCTGTGGGAGGTGGAAAAGAAGTCGAAAACAGCCTTCTATGCGTTGGTCGCCCAGGACGACGCGCTCGGCAAGGAATTGGCCGCAAAGCTCGCGGCGAAGGCCGCCGAGGTCGAGCCCAAGGTGGACAACATCCAAAAGCGGCCCGGACTGGAGAAGGAGAACCACTGGGCGCTCCGCGGCACGCTGGACGGCGAAAACAGCCCGGACGCGGAGGCGACTAACCTCATGCAGTTCATCGACTACGACTACCTCTATCGATGGCTGAACGAAGGGCAGCGTGCCCAGATACGGCGCATCATCGCCAAGATGACCGCCGGAAAATCCTCCAACTTCATGGAGGTGCCCGACCACTTCATGATCAACAACCATCTCAGCTTCGGCATGGGCTATTTCGTCCCGCCGATGCTGCTGATCGAGGGAGAGGAAGGCTATGACCCCAAAACCTTCGCCATGGCCGCCCGCAAAGTCCGGGCGCTCCTCACTTACTATTTTTCGCCTTCCGGCATGAACTACGAGACGATCAAGGGCTGGCTGGACACTCCGACAATCCTGGCGGTAGCCCGCCGCGATCGCGACCTCCTCAAGCACGGACACCTCATGGCGAAGATGCGGTATCAGCTCAACTCCGCCCGCTGGCAGGACGGCGGTTGGCGCATCCGCGAGGAGATGCGCAACTCCGCTTTTCACGTCAACTTTCTCATGCACTACTTCTATCCCAAAGACGCGATGATCGACTTTCTCTACAAGGCCTCGCTCGCCACGCACCACCTCGACGACGACACCCCGGCGAAGGCCATCGACACCGTGGGATGCAGCCGGGACATCCTGCTTTTCCTCGCAGACGACGGCATGGTCGATGCCGCCGGAAAGCCGTTCTCCTGCGAAGACCAGGCCCGCCTCGACGCCCTGAACGCCCCGCTCACTTGGAGTTGCCCCCAGCGCGGCTACATGGAGGCCCGCAACTCCTGGCGGAAGAACGACCTCCACGTCAGCGTCTTCGGCAAGCAGGACTTCATCTACAACGGCCACGAAGGGCCGGAGCAGGGACGCTTCCTGCTGTGGAAGGACGGCGTAAACTGGGCCGCCGACATTGGAATGCTCTTCAACAAGGTCAACGCCGACCAGAACACGGTGAGCGTCGATGGAAAAGGCGCGCTGTGGCCGCCGGTCTGCAACAAGTGGCTCGGCGTGCTGGACACGCCTCAATCCGCCACTGCCGCTATCGACTACAAGGACGGCTACTCCTACGTCAAGGTCGCTCAAGTCCACCCATTCAACGCCCCGGAGGTAGCCACCGCCCGCTTCAAGGGATCGGACGAAGGCAATTTCAATTACAGCCGCGACTTGCAGCTCCCGTTCCACGATGTGGTGTCGAAGTTCCACGACGGCTACGCCCACACGGATTACGGCACATGGAGCGGCGAGACACGCGTGACCGAGAACTACCGGGACTGGAACCCGATGCGGAACGCCTTCCGCACCACCCATCTCGCCCGAGGCAACTATCCCTACCTGCTCTTCCTCGACGACCTGCGCAAGGATGACCAGCGCCACCTCTACGAATGGAACATGACTCTCCCCGGCGACATCGTCATGCTGAGCAGCCAGACCATCGAACCTGGCGAAACAGGCTTCAATCCTGTCGATGTCGTGGCCTGCGACATGCTTTTCGGGAAGATCGACACCCCGCGGAAACCTGGTGTCCCCGAGGTGGTTTACCAGCCGAAGACAGGAGATCCCCTGTTGCTCGTCCGCGTCCTCCAGCGTAAGTCGGAGTTCGGCGTGCCGAGGCCGCGCTACGAGCGGACTCTCGCGTTGAACAAGATTTCCATCCCCGCCATCTCCGTCGAGCCGGAATTCCGTGTCCTGCTCTATCCGCACAAGCAGGGCGACCCGCTGCCGAAGACCGAATGGAATGCCGACCGCTCAGCCCTAACCGTCGAGTTCCCCGGCCAAAAGGACTCCTACAGCTTCGCGAAGACCGACGGCGGACGCACTGTCTTCACGCAGGAGCGCGGCGGCAAGCTTGTCACCTCCAGCGGTGCCAGGCCTCCGCAGCCTGTCCTCGAACTCCGCGGCCGCACCTTCGACGCCTATGCCGACCGATACACCCGCCACGCTGGCGATGTGCCCGAATTCCTGGTGGCGAATCCGGTCGATGCGGTTTTCCCGACTCCTCCGCTCGGCTCCGAGATTCACTACACGCTCGACGGCTCCGAGCCAACCCTGCGATCCGCCCGCTACGACGCTCCGATCAATATCTCCGGTGCCGCGAAGCTGCGCGCCCGGACATTCGTCAGCGGCTGGCCGTTCGGCCCGGACTCGAGCGAGACCGTGAAGGCGGACTTCCGCCCAGCCGCCCTCGAGCCTGCCGAAACGGTTGACGCCAATGCCTCCAAGCCAGGACTTCTCCTCAAAGTCTACGAGATTTTGACCGTGCCGTATAACGATAAGGGCTTTTTCGACGCCGGCAAAATCATGATGCCCGACCTGCGCAAGGAGAAGCCCGCCAGCGTCCACCTGGTCGAGAACTTCCTCCTCCCGCACCTGAGCCCCGTCACTCCGCAACGCGAGCAACGCAAGGGATTCTTCTCATTCAGAGGACGCTTCAACGCTCCGGCCGACGGCGTTTACGAGTTTGCAGTCGACTCCTGCGGCCCTGTCACGCTCGACATCGGAAAACAAGTCGTAGTCGAGGAGATCGGGCAATACCACCAGAACCAGAAAGTCCGCCGAGGCGAGGTCGCTTTGGCCAAAGGCTGGCACTCCGTCGCCCTCACTGTCTGCGATCCAATCTTCTGGAAGCTCAACACCGACGATCCGATGCCGATCAAGGTGTCCTATCGACTGGACGGCGGCCCGGAGCAGGAGGTCAAAGCCGGACAGCTCTCCTGCGACCCCGGCGGAGAGACCTTGGCGGCGCCGCCGGCCATCTCCACGCAAGAGCCGGTCTCTCTGCTGGTCGAGCCCGGACTGGAAATGGCCGTCTATGACCGCAAAGATATGAAACGCAATCCGGACTACCTCGACATCGACGCGCTCTCCCCGTTCAGCAAGGAGAAGGTGATGGACATCACGCAGAACAACAACGGGAATGTCGTGGAGGTTTACAACGGATATTTCCTCGCCCCCACCACCGGCGTCTACACGTTCGACTCCCCGTCGCGCACCTATTCCTCATACGACAGGAATCAAGTCCGCATCGGGGACGAGGTGGTCGTTCAGCGCGGAGTTCCCGGACGCAACCCGCTCCGCAAGGTCATGCTCAAGGCCGGATACCATCCGATCTCCCTCAGGCTCGGGGCGAGCCGCCCGGAGTTCACAGTCGTCTATCCCGGCGCCCCTAACGAGGTGCGTCTGACCGCAGCCGGATTGTTCCGTCCGGCCCGGGTCGCCATCGCGCCCATCGGCTGCCAGGACTTGCAGAGCCTGTACGAGCTGTTCAAGCCCGCGGAAATCGCGATGGTTCCGCCAGCCGCAGCCGTCGGCGCCGAAATCCGCTACACGCTTGATGGTCAGCCCCCCACGGCGGCCTCGACGAAATACGAGAAGCCCATCCTGATCGAGAAAGCAACGACCATCAGCGCCGCCATGTTCCATGACGGCAAGCCGTTGTCGCTGCCCAACGCCGTCCGCTGCGAGGTGGTTCCGCTGCCGCAGTCCGGCCTGATGGGATTCTGGGACTTCAAAAAGCTGGACGGCGTGATGGCACCGCCAGTCTCCGGGAATCTCACAGGGCGAGTTGAAGGCGCCTCTGCGGTGGACGACCCGGCCGGCCC
>Ga0194058_10001693_pt1 | contig 10930 bp, 7 predicted proteins | sample SepL4417m_MetaG_FD_155490 | JGI IMG/M metagenome (GOLD analysis project Ga0194058, IMG submission 155490) | Anoxic zone freshwater microbial communities from boreal shield lake in IISD Experimental Lakes Area, Ontario, Canada - Sep2016-L442-17m | ecosystem: Environmental > Aquatic > Freshwater >... | reverse complement strand
CTGAGGAGCAGGGAGCCAGAACCGCAGGCAAAGTCGAGCACACTGGTCAGGCGGTCTTTCTTGCCGGTGGCGGGCTCCTGGCTGTCGAGGGTGACGATGGCGGAGAGGATTTTAGAAATCTGCTGCGGGGTGTAGAACTCGCCCGCCTTCTTGCCGGAACCGGCGGCAAACTGGCCGATCAGGTATTCGTAGGCATCGCCCAGGGCATCAATGTCGGAGGAGAATTCCGCCAGCCCTTTGGCGATCTCCGCGATGATGGAGCAGAGCTTGGCGTTCCGGTCTTCATACTTCCGGCCGAGCTTGTCCGAGCCGAGGTTGATCTCCGAGAACAGGCCGTTGAAGGTGCTCTCGAAGGATTCGTTTTCGATGTATTTGAAACCCGCCTGTAGGGTGTTGAGCAGTTCGCCATTCTGAGTGCGGGCCATGTTGGCGATGCTGTTCCAGAGGTGCGGCGGCTGGATGACATAATGCACCTTGCGGCGCATCTGCTTTTCAAATTCGGGGAGGTCGTCCGGGTTGTTCGCATACCACAGGGTCAGCGGCACGCGGCGGTCGTCGGTCTCCAGCTTGGGATAATCTTTGCCCAGCTCCTTCTTCGCCGCTGTCTCGTAATTGTCCGAAAGGTAGCGCAGGAAGAGGAAGGACAACATGTAGTCGCGGAAATCGTCCGCGTTCATCGCCCCGCGCAGTTGGTCGGCGATGTTCCAGAGGGTTTTGCCCAGTTGTTTTTGGTCGGTGTTGTTCATGAGTTCATCGTGAAGCGGCAACTTCCTGATCCTTGTGCAGCTTCATCGTGCGGCATCAGGCGGAGACCAAGTCCGCCTCCAGAGGATTTTCTTTTCTGAACTTGCTCACGCCCATGATGCTGAATCCTACAACGTGACCCTGCGCGTCCACCCGCTCCATCACCGCATCGTGGTTGGTTTCCTTTTCATAGCCGGCAACTTCCGAGAAGCGGACTTCCAGGAAATCCGCCTCGGCATCGAACCAGACTTTTAGTTTATCGGCCATAATGTGTCTCCTGTTTTCGGTTTGTCGGTGAGATAGGCGGTGACGACGAATGCATCGTCTCCCAAGTATTTTACGACAACGCACAGCCATTTACCACCCACAATTGTCTGGGCGTAATATTCGTAAAACAAACGCACGGCGTCATCGGAACGCGAACGGCGGACGATCTGCGGCTCGGTCAATACCCGCTCGATCTCCGCGCCCAGCTCTTTCATTTCGGGATGTTCCAGAATATGCGCCATTCGTTCCTCCGCCAGCCTCACCGCATGGCCGAAGCAATCATGGATCGTTTTCATCCCTTGGGGTGCTTCTTCGGGGGCACTCATGCTTCAACCTCCTCCGTGGATGGGAAAAGCTGCTGCATCAGCCCTTTCTTATGGGTCTTGAGGGCGTCGAGCTTTTGGGTTTGCGCGGCGATGAGGTTGTCGAGGCTGGTGAGGCAGTCGGCGATGCGTTGTTGTTCGGGGAGCATCGGAACCAGCAATTCGACGGAGGAAAACAAGGACTTATTGACGATGGGGACAGCCTGTATCCCGGCGAGATTGGCGATCTTGTCGGCTAATCCACTGAGCGCGTAATAAACGAAACCGTCAGTGTTGTTCGAGTTCGGGACGACTGAATTGATCTGTTGATTGGTTGCGCTCTCGTGTCGGTTCTGGGCAATTTTCCCAATCGTGGAGCCAATGCAGACGAATAAAATGCTATTGGCCTTTATCGGGCGGGTTTTTTCAAAACCTAGGGCGGTCAATGTTGTCTTTGTCTTCTCGATGAATCTGCCGTCGGAAATGTCGGAGGGTGAAACGAACAACCTGTCGCCGCCATAGTATTCAGGGCGTGCGGTGCTTGGCGTGCTTCCAGTGACGACTTCCCCCAGTTGTCCGATTGACTTCACTACCCACTCCCCGGCGGATTGGAATTCGGGGAAGCGGAGGCGGGGTTGGGTTTCGCCTTCGCGGGGGAAAAGCTGCTGCATCAGCCCTTTCTTATGGGTCTTGAGCGCGTCCACTTTCCGGGCCTGGGCGGCAATCAGCTCGTCCACGGAGGTCAGGCACTCGGCGATCTTTTGTTGTTCGGTGACAGATGGAAATGGAATCCCAATCTTGCTCATGACTCCGTTCATGAGCTTGGGATTCCCAACGTAGGAAACGTATTTTCTTGAGACGCTATTTATCAATGCCGCAACGCATGGGTTGGCGAACCCTTCCGAATTGAGCAAGACCCCACAAACATTTGTGCAATAGAACTTGCCGGGCCGATAATTCACATCGCCAGCATTCGCCCCGTCAGTGGTCCATGTAATCGCATCCTCGAAAAGAAAATCCGAGTAGAAGCCGCTTAACCCATTATTTTTGGTCTGCGACGAGTAAACCGGATACGGCATTTCAGCGGTTTTAGTGTCGCGAACCAATTTCATGGACAGGACATCGCCACGGGTAACTTGGAAAACCTCGCCAACCTCTTTTTCATCCCACCCCTCCGCATCCTGAAACTCCGGAAAGCGCAGCTTGGGCGTCAACGCGGGTTTGCCGTCGTTCTTCATGGCCGTGGTTTTCGCCTTATTGCTCATACGCGGAGAGGCCGGAGATGTCGCGCCCGTGGGCGTGTTGGGTGTGCTGTTTGTAGTCCTGCTGCGGGTCATGGGCTTGGTTGGATAGCCGAGGGCCTGGAGACGATGACTTTGAAGAGGTTGCCTTCGCGGTCGTCGAGGAGTTCGATGGCCGGATAGGCGCGCAGGGCGCGGAGGAGCCCGCTGCCGAGACCGCGATAGGGGAGAAGTTTTGCAGCGAAGGAAGCGAGGATGGGATTGCGGATATTGGAGTTACCTGCCTTGATGTTGGCGATGGTGAGGTTGTTTGGCAGGTGGCCGGGGCTGATGATTTCCACCCGATCCGCAAAGATGAGAAGCCGGACCGGGGCACTAATGAAATAGTCGCGGTGGATGAGGGCGTTGGCGAGCAGCTCCTCCCAGACGATGCGCGGCACCTCGGGCTGGCCTAGCGAGTTGACGGATTGGCCGTTCTGGAGGGTGCGGGTGTTGCCGGTGAGGAAGCGCATGCCTTGCTCGAAGATGTCGCTGAGCCGCCCGGTGAGGTCGCGACTTTCGAGATAGGTATCATCGGCAATATCGGTTCCGGGGAAGGCGACGGCCTTGACGATGAAGGCAGGTAGCCGAACTTCTGGATGCTTGGCAAATAGGAGGGCACCTGCAAGGTTAAGGGTGCCGGACTGGGCGAGGTTCATGTTTTCCAACACTTTACCGAGGGGGATACCTTGTTGCTCCAGCGTTTCGCCCACCTTTTCTTCCAGGTATTGATCGAGAAAGGGAACACTGACATCCGCCACGCCCAGGCCGGGGATGAGGGTTTCATCGGCGTGGAGGAGGCCGCCTTGCTGGAAGATGCGCTGGATTTCCTCCCGGGAAGTGGCGCGGCGCTTGTCGGCCCCGCTTTTGACCCAAATGGTCCCGGTCTTGTCCATGAAGGGCTTGCTAATGCCTTCAGGGATATCAACCACCAACACATTGCCGTCCGGATGGGAAATGATTTCTGTCAGGGGATTCACTGGTGGGCGGACGTTCTGAGAAGCGGCGTTGGAAATGAGTTGGTTAAGCCGTCCGACATCGCTGGCTGAGAGGCCGCTCACGGTGCCGTCATCCCGGACGCCAATGAAAACACGCCCGCCTGCGGTATTGCTGAACGCAACGATCTCCGCTGCGAGGGCGTCCGCGTTGGTAAAGTCTGATTTGAACTGGTGGCTGGTGTCTTCGCCCCGGCTGATGGCTTCGACGAGTTCTGCGGTGTTCATAAATGGTGAGATAAAGGTGATTTGCTGAATCTAGGCTTCATACGCGCTGAGGCCGGAGATGTCGCGCCCTTGGGCGCGTTTGGTGAGAAGAGGCAGGAGGTCGGCCATGAGGTCGAGTTCCTTCATGCGGCGGGCTTTCCAGTTCAGGCCGAGCGGTTCCATCAGGTCGGTGAGCTGCTCGCCATCGAAGATCATGCGTTGCAGGATGCCGCCCACGAAGGCTTGCAGGTCGGCGGTGGTCAACTCGTGCTTGCTGGCAATGTCGGCCAGTTCCGCCGCTTCCTTTTCCGCTTTGAAGCAGGTGTAGCCGTCGCGGATGGCCTTTTCGCTGAGGCCTTCGCCCGCCTTCAGGGTGGCGATGTAGGCGGCGATGTCCTCGCGCTCGTTCATGAACTTGGCGTCGGACTGGATGAGGCCGACGAGTTGCTCGCGGCTCATCTTCTGCCTGCCCGGCTCCTGGCTGGAGAAGCGGGCGATGAGGCCCATGATGTAGTCGTAATCAATGAGGGCGGAGGCAAAGAGGACGAACTCGAAATCGAGCTGGTCCACCCCGTCCGGCTCGGGCTGGTCGCCCCCCTTGACCCGCTGGGCCTTGAGACGCTGGGCGGTCTCCAGATAGGCGCCGCGGAAGCCGAGTAGGTTTTCCTTGGGCAGGATCTGCTCGATGGTGGCGGTGTTTTCGTCGGAGAGGTCGGTGTATTGGTCGAGCTGGGTTTTGAGGCGCTGGACTTCCTTGAAGTGGTTGATGAAGGCGCTGCGGGCTTCGTCGCCTTTGAGGTTGGGCACCGCCTCTGGGGCGCAGTCGAGGCCCTGGGACTTCATGAAGGCATCCAGCTTCTGCACGGCGTCTTCCAGTTTCTTGATGACCACGGGGGCCTTGTCCACGAGCCAGATTTCGCGGGCCTGATCGCCGGTCTTTTCCCCCGAGAAGAGGGCGATGGCGGCATCCACGGCGCCCTGCTGCTGGCGGAAGTCGAGGATGCTGCCGTAGGGTTTGGTGCCGTTGAGCACGCGGTTGGTGCGGGAGAATGCCTGAATCAAGCCGTGGTGTTTGAGGTTCTTGTCCACGTAGAGCGTATTCAGGTATTTGGAATCGAAGCCGGTGAGGAGCATGTCCACCACGATGGTGATGTCGATTTTCTGCTCGTGGGGGTGGTCGGCGTTGGGCCACTGCTGGTCTTTGATGCGCTTTTGCACATCCTGATAGTAGAGATCGAACTCGCCGATGGTGTGGTTGGAGCCGTAGCGAGTGTTGTAGTCGGTGAGGATGGCCTTGAGGGCGGCCTTTTTCTTCTCGGGCTCGACGGCATTGTCCTCCTTTTCTTGCGGCAGGTCTTCCTGAATCTGCTTTACATCGGCATCGCCCTCGGCGGGCGGGGAGAAGACGCAGGCGATATTCAGCGGATGGAAGTCGGGGTCGGCGGCCTGCTTCTCCGTCTGAATGGAAGTGAAAAGGCCGTGGTATTCAATGGCGTCATTGATGGAGGCGGTGGCGAGCAGGGCATTGAACCTCCGCCCGCCGGTGGCGGCGTCGTGTTTCGCGAGGATGGCCTCGATGACGGCGCGCTTGGCGAGGGCCTCGCCCGGCTTGGGCAGCTTTTTGCCCTCGGGTTTGAAGTAATCGACATGGAAGCGCAGGACATTCGCGTCTTCGATGGCGTGGGTGATGGTGTAGGCGTGAAGCTGGTTCTGAAAGAGGTCTGCCGTGGTTTGCAATGAGGCCTGCTGATCCTCGATCTTCGTTACGGTGGCGTTTGCCTCAAAGATGGGCGTGCCGGTGAAGCCGAAGAGCTGGGCCTTGGGGAAGAACTCTTTTATGGCCTTGTGATTTTCACCGAACTGGGAGCGGTGGCACTCGTCGAAGATGAATACGATGCGCTTGTCGCGGAGCGGCTCGAGTTGCTCCTTATAGGTCTGTTGGTCGTTCTTCTTCCGCTGCTTGTTGCGCTTGCTGTTTTCGTCTAGCGCGAGGCCGAGCTTCTGGATGGTGGTGACGATGACCTTGTCGGCGTAGTCATCGGAGAGGAGACGGCGCACGAGAGCACCGGTGTTGGTGTTTTCCTCGACGCAGCCTTCCTGGAATTTATTGAACTCCTCGCGGGTCTGGCGGTCGAGGTCCTTGCGGTCCACGACGAAGAGGCATTTCTCGATGTCGGGATTGTCCTTCAGCAAGGTGGAGGCCTTAAACGAAGTGAGCGTCTTGCCGCTGCCGGTGGTGTGCCAGATGTAGCCATTGCCGCAGTTCTGGTGGATGCACTCGACGATGGCCTTGACCGCATAGATCTGATACGGGCGCATCATCATCAGCTTCTGCTCGCTGGCGATGAGCACCATGTAGCGGCTAATCATGTGGCCGAGGGTGCATTTGACGAGAAACGTCTCGGCGAAGCTGTCGAGGTGGGTAATCTTTTTGTTGTCATCGGCGGCGAACTGATAGACGGGCAGGAATCGCTCATCGGCATTGAAGGCGAAGTGGCGGGCGTTGTTGTTGGCGAAATACCAGGTGTCGCTGCGGTTGCTGACGATGAAGAGCTGGAGGAAGCAGAGGAGGGTCTTGGTGTAGCCGTTGCCGGGGTCGTTCTTGTAATCGACGATCTGCTCCATTGCCCGGCGCGGGCTGATGCCGAGGGTCTTTAGCTCGATCTGCACCACGGGCACCCCGTTGATGAGCAGGAGGACATCGTAGCGGTGATGGCTGTTGTCCGTGTTGATGCGGAGCTGGTTGATAACCTCGAAGCTGTTTTTGCACCAGTCCTTGATGTTGACCAAGGTGAAGTTCAGAGGTGTGCCGTCGTCGCGGGTGAAGCTGTTGCGATCGCGCAGGGTGCGGGCGGCGGTGAAGACATCAGGGGTGATGATTTCTTCGAGAAGGCGAGAGAATTCGCCTTCGGTCAGGTTGACTCGGTTGAGTGCCTCGAATTTCTCGCGGAAGTTCCGCTCCAGAGCAGCGCGGTCCCGGATGTCCGCACGGTATTCGTATTTCAAGCCCCGAAGTTTTTCGATAAGCTGTTCTTCAAGTTGGCGTTCTGGCGTAGTCATAGTCTCATCTCGGCTTACGTTTCATGGTATGGGCCTTCATGTGACATTCGATGTCGCGAAGAAATTTCTCTAGGTCGGCGCGGCGAAATAGCCGGTAGTCATTGGCCGGATTCCGATGCATGGGAATCTTGCCCGCCTTGGCCCAGGCCCGAAGCGTGTTTTGGGATACGCCAAGAATCTCTGCTGCTTCGGCCACTGATAGGAATTTTAATTTTACCCACTAACCTATTATGACTGAGGATGAATGATTAAACAATGGTGTAAACAATGGTGTAGTGGATGTAATCTTCTGGCAGGGCGGCCATGGCCGCCCTGCCAGAAGATTACATCCACTACCCCGAAAGAATGATGGACTACGAGGCATTGCATCACAATGGGCACTAACTGCTCAATCGACAGAGGGGTGTCTCCCACAGTATGCGCGTACCGTCCGCAGGCCGACTGGTCATCGGTGAGAATTAGAAGGTTGCCTCGAACGTGTCGATGTCCACATAGGTTAGTTCCGGAGGCTCGTTGTCCGGGGCGTGGACCCAACCGATCCCGGCGGGCGGTGCGCGCGGCGTCGAGGGTTGCCACAGGCCGCAGTGCCGAAGCGGATTCGGCCCGTGCTTTAGCACGGGTTACACGACCAAAACCTCCCATTCTCCCCGCGTCCCGACCGCCTACGGCGGTCGGGACGCGGGGGGCGGTCGATCACGGTCATCCCAAAACCCGTGCTAAAGCACTTGTCGTTACCCACATTACGAGAATGAGTGGTTGCACTGTACGACATGCGGCCATCTCTATGACCCGAATGTTTAGTTTCGGGGATGAGTGACCTGGATCGCTAGCCGAGAAGCTGCGGACGACCGCGATGCGGCAAATTGGCCAGACGGACGGCAACGGCGTGGCAGCCAAGCGGGCGAAGTTTGAATACGACGATAGCAACCGCCTCACGAACCTCTACCGCTACCAGAACTCGACAGAGAGCGATCTGGTAGCCAAAGCTGCCTACGGCCGGGACACTTCGGGCCGGCTGACGAGCCTCACCTATACCGACGCCACCACCATCGACCTGGCCAAGTACCAATGGACCTACGACGCGGCCGACCGCATCAGCCAGATGAAGACGTCGCGCGACGCGGCTACCGGGGACTGGGGAGTGGCCGACTACATTTACGATGCCCGCGGCCAGTTGACCGACACGCAATACACCAACTACGCCGGTACCATGCCCACGGAGGACTATAACTATGATGGCAACGGCAACCGCGCGAACACGGGCTACGCCACCGGCGACGACAACCGAATGACGAGCAGCCCTAACCCTGGTAGCGGCACGTACACCTATTCTTACGACGATCAGGGCAACCGCACGGCGCGGTGGATCGCCGTCAACGACAACAAGGTGTTCGACGGAACCGACAGCGACGGGTTGGTTTATGCGTGGGACGCGGGCGGACGGCTGACGAGCGTGACGTACTACGCCATCGCCGAAGGCAGCGCGGACTGGAAGGTCAGCTACTACTATGACCTCCAGAACCGGCTGGTCGGCCGGGATCTCGATCCAGACGCCAATGAGGTGACGGACAACACCCAGCGTAAGCGGTTCGTTTACGATGGCGACCAGGTGGTATTGGAGTTCGACAAGACGGGCAGCGGCGACATCACCAATGCCAACCTCTCGCACCGATACCTGTGGGGGGTGGCTGTCGATCAGCTTTTGGCCGACGAGAATCTGGGTACGCTGAGAGTCGACTGGACGCTGGGAGACCACATCAATTCGGTTCGCGACGTGGCGACCTACGGCAGTGGGACGACGACACTGGTCGATCATCGAGCCTACGACGCCTTCGGCAACGTGAAGATCCACGCTGGCGCGGTGGATCTGTTGTTCCAGTTCACCGGCCGGATGCACGACGAAAAGACCGGCTTGCAGAATAACCTCAACAGGTGGTATGATGCAAGCGTTGGAAAGTGGCTGAGCGAAGACCCCTTGGGCTTCGGGGCCGGGGATGCGAACCTTTACCGATACTGCGGGAACGGGCCGACGAATGGGGTGGACCCAAGCGGGATGGCGAAAATGGTTGAAACGGGCGTCAAGGGTATCAAGTTCTTTATTGAATGGTGGCCGGAAAAAGGCACGGGCGAAATCAAGATCCTCACGAAAGCCGGTGGGGAACTTGCAATTGCCAAGTATATCAAGTCCAAAGGTATCGTCTCAATTGTCAAACGGCATGGAGGAGACATCCTACCGGGTGTCGCACGAAGTGTTCTCAAGAAGATTTCTGACCACTTTGCAACGCAAATGGATAGAGTTGTTGAGCGTGTCGGAGGAGAATGGGGGGCGACGCAACTTACAAACGCCGGAACATCCGGTCTTCGAAAAGGACTTGCGCGGGCTGGAGGTGCTGTAGCCAAAGGATGCGGCGAAGCTCTTGGTGTTGTTTTGATTTTCTTTGAACTCGAAAATACTGCAGGTGCGGCGGAATATCATCCGACAGCGACAATGACAATTCCTGTTGATCCTAGAGAATTGGGGTTGTCAGACGAGGATCTGGAATCGCTTTCCGTTGCAGCGGAAGAAGAAGACAGAGAAGCGAAGCGACTTCGCAGGGAGGAGTACTTTGCGACGGGGAACTTTGGTGGTGGCTCGGCTGCAGAATTGGACGAGTTAGATGCAGAAAAAGCTAGGATCAAAGCGAGACAGGAACGGTGCTCCGAGATTGAGAGAATATTGCGATATGGGCAGAATCAAGCTGGTAAATGACGTACGAGACAATTCGGTCGAAAGCATCCTGCGACTACTCGTGTCATCGCGAACCGAAAGTCGTGATAAAGGACGTCGCATATTGGTCGATAGGTCATCGCGGATTTGCGTTGGCGACATAATCGATTATCTCAGAGAGGGCAACGTAGAATTCCGTCGAGGCGCTATAGTCGCTATTAGCGAAATCCGTTTGTCCAAAAAAGATAAAGCAACGGTCTTGCGCATGGCATCGAATGACGCTGATGTGTGGGTTCGATATCACTTCTGCTACGCAATCCCGCATTTATGTTCACGAGTCACCCCCAGAATACGGGGAATATTGGCAAGGTTTCTTAACGATGCCTCTTGGCACGTTAGATACGCTGCCTTAGAAGTGATGGAGAATTTGAGTATAACCGATCATCGCTTTTGCGAAGCCGCTGTTAGAGCATTGAAAGATTCACAATGGAATGTACGCTGTGCAGCCGCACGCGCAGTCACGTTATGCATGTGCTCATACTCCCCGGCAATCGAAGCTTTGGGCAATGCGACGAAAGACAGTAACTGTTGCGTGCGCGCTTCTGTCACCGAAGCTATGGGTAGTGCGGGACGACAATCCGGTCTTAATGCGATTGTTGAGTTGCTCACAAGGATGATTAGCGATCCAGATGTTGAGGTGCAGATTAAGGCTTTCTCAGCAGCAGCGCAGTTCCTCAAGGAACTTGCGTCAATTACATCGGCACTTCGTCGCGTTCTCAAAGGCAAAGAAGAAAAGGGGCCAAGAAAAGGGGTCGGGAGTCTTTGATCTTGGGGAAGAAAAGGTAACAGTTTAGATTTCCACCCCTGTGTCGGGTAAACCGAGGTAGCGATCGCACGTTGACCATAGGACGTCACGTGGTGGATTGCCGCCAAAGCCGGGTAAGATGTCTCCATTCCGCAGTTCGGCTTGAAGATCGGACGTGCGCCGGCACCACAACATGAGGATCGCCAACGGTTTTTCAACTTCGGCGCAACAGCGAACCTTGGATCAACTCCAAGACTTGATCGGAGAAGATCGCGATGGGCACACGTTCTTTTTGGGAACTAGCCAGACGAGTTGGCCGGAACGCCCCGGGCGGACCTGCAGGCAATGCGTGAAGCCTGCTTAGCGCTCTTCATGGTCGTGCATACATGGCACGCCGCGCTTGGTTTGACGACATCGTAAAGAGCGCCACGAGAAACTTCATCACGCTCTTGCCTTGACGTTTAGGGATAGGAAAATTGATTTTCTGAAGCTCTGATTCTAGCCAGTGCATATTAGTAAGACAAGGGGGGCCATGCGGGGAGTGCGGCAATTGCCGCACTCAC
>Ga0194058_10001691_pt1 | contig 10952 bp, 10 predicted proteins | sample SepL4417m_MetaG_FD_155490 | JGI IMG/M metagenome (GOLD analysis project Ga0194058, IMG submission 155490) | Anoxic zone freshwater microbial communities from boreal shield lake in IISD Experimental Lakes Area, Ontario, Canada - Sep2016-L442-17m | ecosystem: Environmental > Aquatic > Freshwater... | reverse complement strand
CGATGATTTATTTACTACCAATATGGCTCGCCTGGAGCGCGGAATTTCCGATTCCTGCGCAAATGCAATTCTGATTAAAGCCAATCAAAATGGCTTAGTTACTTCAACCAAAGAGGTTTTGGATAAAGCTAACGCCGCGAACTTTAAGACAGTTGTCTCGGCGCGGAGCGGTGAAACTGAAGATTCTTGGCTAGCAGATCTTGCGACCGGCTGGCGCGCAGCTCAGATTAAAGTTGGTTCAACCCACGGCGCAGACCGCACGGCAAAGTGGAACCGATTATTAGAACTTGAAGCAACCGAAGAGTGCGAGTTTGCTAAGCCTTTTTAATTTAAATTTAATTTTAATTAGAGTTTAATTAGTGCGAGTGGCGCGGAATATCGTGGCCAGAAGAACCAACCAAGAAATCTAAATCTGCACCCAGGTGTGACTGCTGTACGGTCTCGTAATAGAGCTTGCTCCAACCACGGGTGAACTTAGGTGCAGGTGCCACCCAAGCCGCTTTACGTTTTGCCATCTCCTCCTCAGAGACCAAGATGTTGATGGTGCGATTTGGCACATTGAGTTCAATCATGTCACCAGTCTTTGCAAGTGCAAGTGGTCCGCCAACTGCAGCTTCTGGTGAAGTGTGAAGAAGCACGGTTCCGTAAGCAGTTCCGGACATACGTGCATCTGAAATTCGAACCATATCTGTAATACCTTGTTCGAGAAGTTTGCGCGGAATCGGCATGTTTCCAACTTCTGGGAAACCAGGGAAACCCTTTGGTCCAGCATGCTTTAGAACTAGAACGGTATCTTTTGTAACATCTAAATTCATATCTTCAGATGCGATTAAGTAATCTTCAATCTCTTCAAAGACAAGTGCCGGGCCGGTGTGAACCATAAGTTCTGGGGTTGCAGCAGAAACCTTTAGCACGCAACCATCAGGTGCCAAGCTTCCCTTGAGTACAACAATTCCAGAACCAGCCTTTTGGAATGGTGCAGATATTGGCGTAATAACATCCTTATTCCACGACTCGGCATCAGCAATATTTTCCTTAACGCTCTTACCGGAAACTGTGATGTGCTCGGTATGGAGCATGCCTTCAATCTCTTTCATAACCGCAGGAAGCCCGCCGGCATCGAAGAATTCTTCCATCAAGTATTTGCCAGATGGCATTAAATTAACAAGTACTGGTACTTCGCGAGCCAAGCTATCGAAATCATCTAGATCAAGCTTTACGCCAATTCGGCCAGCAATCGCAAGTAAGTGAACCACTGCGTTAGTTGAACCACCGATTGCGGCGTTGACCTTAATCGCGTTTTCAAATGCTTCGCGAGTAAGAACTTTTGAAAGTTTCTGATCGTCATAAACCATTTGAACAATTCGACGGCCCGCTTCTTGTGAAGTTGAGAAACGGCGAGCATCTACGGCGGGGATTGCTGCGCTTCCAGGAAGTTGAACACCAAGCGCTTCAGTTACACATGCCATTGTTGATGCTGTTCCCATGGTCATGCATGAACCATTTGATCGTGCTGAACAAGATTCCATTTGGAAGAACTCTTCAATACTTAACTTGCCCGCGCGGATCTGCTCGCTATATTTCCAAACCGCAGTTCCGGATCCAAGAGTCTCGCCTTTATAGCGACCATTTAACATTGGACCACCTGTGATCATCAAAGTTGGTAGATCTACTGATGCGGCGCCCATCAACATTCCTGGTGGCGTCTTATCGCAACCAGCGAGCAGAATTACGCCATCCAGTGGATTAGAACGAATTAACTCTTCGGTCTCCATCGCAAGCAAGTTACGCCATAACATTGTGGTTGGACGTTGTACTGGTTCACCAAGTGACATGGTTGGAAACTCGAGTGGAAAACCGCCGGCCTCCCAGACTCCGCGCTTTACCGCTTCGGCAACTCGATCTAGGTGGGCGTTACATGGATTTAGTTCAGACCAAGTTGTTGCAATTCCAATGACTGGTTTATTTACGAAAACTTCAGAGCCAAATCCCATATTGCGGAATCGCTCGCGGTAGATATATCCGTGCTTGCCCTCAGCTTTGAACCAATTTTCACTTCGGCGGGCATATATCTTCTCGCTCACTATGGCTTCCTATCCTTTAGGGTCTAGTTGGGTCTCATCAAGTTTTACTTGACCAAATATTCGTTGGTAGGATCATCAATCTACTAGATTTGTAAATAAAGGGGAAGAAATGCGCATCGCTCGCCTTGGAGAATTTAACAAAGAGAAGCCAGCCGTCATAGTTTCAGATACCGAAGCAGTATTTGTAGATGATGTCATTGCAGACTGGAACCGCGTCGAACTTGAGAATGGCGCACTAGAAAAGGTTAAGGCGATCGATTTATCTTCCCGGCCACGTGTTGACATCGCTGGCTACCGCTTAGGATCACCAGTTGCGCGTCCGACAAAAGCAATATGTGTTGGCTTGAACTACACCCAACATGCGATTGAGACCGGGGCCACACCACCAACAGAACCGATTATTTTTATGAAGGCACCGGATACGGTGGTTGGCGGAAATGATGATGTAATCGTTCCACCAAATTCCAAGAAAACCGATTATGAAGTAGAAATCTGTGTCGTAATCAAGAAAGCTGCGCTCTATCTCAAGTCACCAGAAGAGGCTGCAGATTACATTCTTGGCTACACCGTTTCGCAAGATGTCTCCGAGCGCTACTGGCAGGTTGAACGTTCTGGTCAATGGGTAAAGGGAAAGTCTTTCCCAACTTTCAATCCAGTTGGTCCTTGGATCGTTACACCCGATGAGATTAAGGATCCACAAAATCTTCGCCTCTGGTGTTCAGTTGATGGCGAGATGCGTCAGGATTCAAATACAAATGACATGATCTTTGATATTAATTACTGCGTTTGGTACATCTCCCAAGTCATGGAACTTCATGCAGGCGACATCATCAATACCGGAACGCCACAAGGCGTGGGTATGGGATTCAAGCCAGAGAAATACCTTAAAGGTGGCGAATTAGTTAAAACTGGTATTGATGGAATCGGTTCCATCACAAACCACTTTAAAAACTATCAGGCTTAATTTTCTACAGTAGTAGAAGCCGTAATATTTGCCGCAATTGTTGCAGAACTAGTAAGCAACCCCGGACGCAACCATTACATTTCCATACGCATGGAAATCGCCAGTGCGGATTACTCCAACGGCGCCATATGCAAGTACTTTGAAATCAGCATGTGGAAGTGGGATGCATTCGGCCTTAGGGAAAATTGCAGAAATCTCTTTGCCGCGAGCATCGGCGCTTGGTGAAATTTCACTTGCAAACCAGAACTGCTCTACTGGAAGTTCGAGTGCCAGCATCTTTAATACATCTGGCACCTTAGGAAGATTTGGTCCCATGCTTAGATCAATGCAACGCACACCTTTAGGGATTGGGAAACCGGCATCTGAAATAACGATGCGATCGAAGTGACCTGTTTCGGCGATCATTGCTGAAATGTCGCGATTTAGGATTCCGGTGTATTTCATTTCTCTCTCCTTGTTATGTTAGTAGAAGTTCACGCTGATGGAATTTTTCGTTTCTGGAATTTAACTAGTTACTAGTCTGCTTAATAAATTCGTTTACTTCAAGTGGTGTTGGTGATGCCATAGCAGAACCCTTACGTGTCACCTTTAGCGTTGCGGCATAAACTCCAAATTTTGCCGCTTTGAAAATGTCATCGCCTTGGGCAAGCCGGGCTGCCAGGTTTGCACACATCGTGTCGCCTGCGCCAATAGTGTCGATGGCATCTACGGGTGGCGCTGAAATAAATTCGCTTTTCGTGCCATCAGTTACAAATGCACCCTTTGGTCCAAGTGTGATGACAATATCTTTGCACCCAACAAGTTTGGCAAGTGCCTTTGCTTGTTCTTCGACCCCTTGTTCAATTCCAGTTAGAGCTGCGGCTTCACCTTCATTTGGTACCAAAACATCGACCAAGCCAACCCATTGCGTAAGTGGTGCTACTGGTGCCGGTGTTAGTACAACTTTAACGCCGTTATCCTTCGCTAATTTAGCAGCGGCCAAATTTCCTTCGATTGGAAGTTCAAGTTGCAACAACAAAATATCAGATTCAGTAATGGTTTTAGCGTGGCGGGCAATGTACGCGCCATCACCTAAATCATTTGATTGCGGAATTATGATGATTGAATTATCGCCATCCGTAGTTTGAACAGATATATGACCAACACCTGTACCGAGTTCGGTGCTGCGTTCGATATCACTCGAATTAACTCCTTCAGCAACAAAGGCTTTCATAAAGTCATCGCCGAAACCATCAGTACCTAGATTCCCGAGCATCGCGCTGATGCTGCCGGCACGACCAGCTGAAATTGCTTGATTGAATCCTTTACCACCAAGTGCAATTGCAAAACTATCTCCACGAAGAGTTTCACCGCTTGCTGGACGCCTTGGTGTGTATGCCACAAGATCCATCATGAAACTACCGAAGGTTGTTACGCGACCGCTCATTTATTTGTTGTGCTCCCGAGGGTTCCACCTGGATGGCGCTTGCCGAAATCACTTGAAGTGAAATATTTGTGAGTCATCAGCGCAGCTGCGAGAGCATCACCGAGCGCGAGAGTCAGAGTTGTCGATGTAGTTGGCGCAAGGTTTAGTGGATCAGCCTCTTTTTCAAATGCAATATGCAACAGCGCATCGGCCGCTGATGCCAGTGGCGAATCAGATTTTGCGGTGATCGCAATTACCCGATTACCCCAACTCTTAGCCATATTAGCGATCTGACAAACCTCAGCAGTTTTTCCAGAATTTGAGATTGCGATTAGAACATCACCTGGTGTTAGTGCGCCCGAGTCGCCGTGCAGCGAATCGGCAGAATGTAGAAAGAATGATGGTGTCCCCGTGCTGGCAAAAGTTGCAGCAATTTTTGCACCGATTAGTCCAGACTTGCCCAGACCCGTTACAACAACATGGCCGTTGCAATTAGCAAGAATCTTTAGTGCGGGCTCCAATTGGCCAGCAATTTGGACACGAAAAGATTGCAGCGCTTTGATTTCAATATCGAGTGCGGCTTCGGCCGAAGCAATTGCTTTAGAAAATTCTGACATTAGAGAGCGCCTTTACTCACTTCGCCATTAACGCTCCGGGAAATCTTCCACGGATTTGCACTTTGCAGCGCTGGTGGAAGTAAGTCATCGCGGAAGTTCTGGTGTGCAACGGCACGTAAGAATCGATAAATCGAATCCAACCCCACCGAAGTTGTCTGGCTAGATGAAGATGGCCACTGACCACCGTGTTGCATCGCTGCCGTAACAGCAACTGCGGTTGGGAAGCCGTTCATGATTACGCGACCGCTGCGATTTGCCAGAACGTCAACCAAATCAGAAATTTGATCTGCACCAGTGGCATGTACTGCCGTTGTTAATTGACCTTCCATGGCACTGGCTACTGCAGTGAAATTCGAATACTCGGTGCGAATAATTACTGTGGTTGGTCCGAAGTGCTCTTCTAATAATTCGTGATTTGCTTTCGCATCTTTCCAATCAACGATGAAAACGGTTGGCGTAACACCAAAACCAGCATCAGAAGGCTTACCAGTTAATACTTTGATACCACCAGCACTCGCCAATTTTGAGATTGCGCTTCCAAATCGGTCCGCAATTCCCTTGTTGAGCAGAGGTGCTACGGCAAGAGTTGCGAGGTAACTTTCAACTTCGGTTAGGAAGGCATCCCCGGTTGCATCAGATGGAATAACCAAAATACCTGGCTTGGTGCAGAACTGACCTGAGCCAAGAAGCGCAGAATCCATTGCTGCTTTCGCGAGGTCAACTGCCTTTTCGCTTAAAACATTTGGTGTGAAGAAAACTGGATTTAGACTTCCCATTTCAGCGAAGACTGGAATCGGATTTGCTCGCTTTGCGCAGATATGGATCAGAATCTTTCCAACCATGCCAGAGCCAGTGAAGCCAATCGCTGTTACTGCAGGAGCAGTTGCAATCCAATGTGTAATCTCTGGATTTAAACCTTCAGCCATACCAAAAGCATCTGCGCTTATTCCTTCCGAAACCAAACCAGCAACAACGGCTTCGTGAATAATTCGGCAGGTATTTGGATGCGATGGATGTGCTTTAACTACTACTGGGCAACCTGCAGCAAGTGCGGATGCCGAATCACCACCGATAACAGAGAAGGCAAATGGGAAGTTACTTGCGGCAAAAATTCCAACTAAACCAAGTGCTTGGTTGGCTTTGCGAATATCTGGTCGCGCGGCAGGTACCCAATTTGCATCAGGAAGATCAATGACTGCTTGGTAATGCGTTCCGGATTCCACCATTTTTGCAAACTGCTCTAACTGAAAAACTGTTCGTGAAAGCTCGCCAGTGAGGCGGCCATTTGGAAGTGCGGTTTCGCGCATTGTCACTTCAATTAATTTTTCGCGTGATGCTTCAACTTGAGCTGCGATAGCGCGCAATATTGCAGCTCGCTTTGCTGGTGAGGTTGCAGCAAAATCTTTCGCGGTTGCGGCTGCTTTGGTAATTAAGGAGTCAACTTCGGCCTTGCTCATCTCGGCGATTGCATCGCCAAATCCTGCGCCAGTGGTCGGATCTACTGCTTGAAATGTTGTGGTCATGGCCTAACTCTATCGGTTGGGATTATTTGCGTCTTGCAGTTGTAAATCTAGGCCGTTGGGTTAGGTCCATGTGAAGCGCGATGGCCTCAAAATCTTGGTCCAGTTCGCTGGCAATCAGCGGACCCTGTAACTCATTGTGCTCGATTGCAAATAGACCACCGCTCTTTAATAGGCGACTTGCAGTAGTGATGAATTCTCTTGGAATTGCCATTCCATTGGAAGGGCCACCAAAGAGTGCCATGGATGGTTCAAAATTTAACTCCTGGGGAATTTGTGCACCATCTGGCAGGTAGGGTGGATTAGCAACCACAACATCACATTTCACACCATCAAGCGCGGTTGCCACATCACCCGCAACCACACGTACATCAACATCATGCTTTGCAATATTTTGCTTTAACCAAACCAACGCCTCTGGTGATTTTTCTACCGCAACCACGGTCACCTGCTTTTTGCCGGCGGTTTCCGAAGCTATAGAAATTGCAATCGCTCCAGTGCCAGATCCCAGGTCTACCAAGCTGACGGGGTCAGCAAAGGTATTTAATTGATGCAGAACTTCATCTACTAATGATTCAGTCTCTGGCCTGGGAATCAAAACACCTGGGCCAACTTCGTATTCGAGATAGCGAAAAGGCGCCGAACCCACAATGTACTGAGTTGGTTTGCCGGTTAAGCGCTCGGCAATTGCCTGTGAATAAAGTTCTTTTGTTGTTTCACCTTGCTCGTTATTTAAATCAATTACCCGAGCATGCAGTTCCATGCGATTTATTCCAAGGAGGTTTGCGAGTAATAATTCGGCTTCAACGGCTTCGATATTTTTAGAAGCGAGTTGTTCTTTACCAAATTTAAGTAGATCTTTAACGCTCACCTGAAGCCAACTTCGCGGTCTTATCTGCTTCCAAAAGTGCCTCGATTACCGGATCCAATTCACCATTTAGAACAGAATCCAAGTTGCTGGATTTGAAGTTAACACGGTGATCGCTCAAGCGGTTTTCTGGAAAATTGTAAGTTCGGATGCGCTCGGAACGATCAACAGTTCTGACCTGAGATTTACGTGCCGCCATTGCTTCGGCATCTGCTTGTTCTTGGGCATGTGCCAGCAATCTTGCGCGCAAGATACGCATTGCAGAATCCTTATTTTGTAACTGTGATTTTTCATTCTGGCAAGAGACCACAACACCAGTTGGAATGTGCGTGATACGCACAGCAGAGTCAGTTGTGTTAACTGATTGGCCACCAGGACCCGATGAGCGATAAACATCGATGCGCAGATCTTGCTGGCGAATTTCCACATCAATTTCATCGGCTTCGGCCAAGATAAGAACTCCGGCAGCTGAGGTATGGATACGACCTTGCGATTCAGTTTCTGGAACGCGCTGGACTCGGTGCACGCCACCTTCAAATTTCAATCGTGCGTAAGGTGATTTCCCTGGTTCGGCAATTCCCTTTGATTTAACGGCCATCGAAATTTCTTTGTAGCCGCCCATTTCAGATTCGGCGTAATCAATAATTTCAGTCTTCCAACCATGCTTTTCGGCATAACGTTGGTACATCCGCAAGAGATCGCCAGCGAAGAGCGCCGATTCATCGCCACCAACGCCAGCCTTTATTTCAAGAATTACATCACGATCATCATTTGGATCACGTGGCAATAACAACTCTTCGAGTTTAGTTTCGGCAACCTGCAAATTTGCCTCGAGTGCTGGAATCTCACTGGCAAAATCTGCATCATCAGCGGCCATCTCCTTGCCGGCAGCCAAATCATCTTGGGCAGATTTCCAAGCGCGGTAGCCAGCAATAACTGGACCGAGTTGGGCATAACGTTTTCCAAGTTGACGGGCTTTTCCTTGATCCGAGTGAATTGAAGGATCTGCCATCGCCGCTTCAAGGACGTCATACTCTTTTAATAATTCGTGCACGGAGGCGAAACGATCTGTTGCCATTTCACTCCTCCACTTCTAAGACATTTCTAAAACTCGATTTGAGCCCTGGTACTAACGTTTTAAGCCAAATAAAAAAAGACCGCAGTGCTTGCGCAGGGCAAACACGGTACGGTCTTTTTTAGAAAGCTACTTTGCGGCGTCAGCCTTTTTTCCGAAACGCTCTTCGAACTTAGCTACGCGGCCACCAGTATCGAGGATACGTTGCTTGCCGGTATAGAACGGATGGCAAACTGAACAAACTTCAACATAAATTGAGCCAGATGCTTTTGTGCTGCGGGTAGTGAAAACTTCACCGCAACCACAAGTAACTGTGGTCTCTAAATATTCTGGATGAATCTCGGACTTCATTTAGTGCTCCTATTACTTCTGTTCATCTTGCATATGGCGGAGCTGGGTCGGCGGGATTGCCGTGAACCAGCGGTGGAACTTTTGGATCTCTTGGAACGGAATGAAGGATAGCCCGTCTGGGTACTACCCTGCAAAACTCTGCTTAATTGTGGGCGATCAGGAACCGTTTGTGGAAGTTCCACCCTCGTTCGTGGTCGTCTTCTGGATCTGCATCAAGAATTCAACGTTCGACTTCGTGCCCTTCATCTTCTCGAGTAGAAGTTCAAGTGCTTGTTGTGGCTCAAGTGCATGCAGCACACGACGCAAGCGCCAAACAATATTTAGCTCTTCAGTTCCCATAAGGATTTCTTCCTTACGAGTTCCGGAGGCAACAACATCAACAGCTGGGAAGATGCGCTTATCTGCAAACTTACGGTTCAAGATAAGTTCCATGTTTCCAGTTCCCTTGAACTCTTCGAAGATAACTTCATCCATCTTGGATCCTGTATCAACAAGTGCTGTCGCAAGAATTGTTAGCGAGCCGCCATTTTCAACATTTCTAGCCGCACCGAAGAACTTCTTTGGTGGATAGAGCGCTGCGGAATCCACACCACCAGACAAAATACGTCCAGAGGCTGGGGCTGCAATGTTGTATGCGCGACCAAGACGAGTAATTGAATCTAGGAGAACTACAACGTCGTGACCGAGTTCAACCAAACGCTTTGCGCGCTCGATCGCAAGTTCGGCGACCGAAGTGTGATCATCTGCTGGGCGATCAAAGGTCGAAGCAATAACTTCACCCTTAATTGAACGCTGCATATCGGTAACTTCTTCTGGACGCTCATCAACCAGAACAACCATCAAGTGACACTCTGGGTTATTTGTTGTGATTGCGTTAGCAATTGATTGAAGAACCATGGTCTTACCGGCTTTAGGTGGCGAAACAATAAGTCCGCGCTGTCCCTTACCGATGGGTGAAATTAAATCAATAACTCTTGTTGTGAGAATATTTGGTTCAGTTTCTAGGCGCAGACGTTCCTGCGGATAGAGCGGAACTAACTTGGCAAACTCAACACGATCTTTTGAAGTTTCCGGATCGCTTCCGTTAACTGTTTCAACGCGCACGAGAGCATTGAACTTCTCTTTACGCTCGCCTTCACGTGGTTGGCGAACCGAACCAGTTAGGACATCGCCTTTACGAAGACCATAGCGACGTACTTGTTGTAGTGAAACATAAACATCATTTGGACTTGCTAAGTAGCCACCTGTGCGGATGAAGGCATAGTTTTCTAGAATGTCTAGGAGACCGCCGACTGGAAGCAATACATCATCTTCCGAAATTTGAATTTCACGCTCTTCGCGATTGCCACGATCACGGAACCGATTATTACGGTCGCCTCGGTCGCCACGATCTCGGCGGTTATTGTGGCGATCATTTCTATCGCTACGGCCATTGCCGCCGCCAGTCCATTCCTTCTTATTAACATCCGCGTCGGATGCATCATTTGGATTAGAACCTTGGTTCTCACCATCGTCATCTTCAGAGTTATTCTGGTTTTGATTCTGGTTCTGGTTTTTATTTGAATCTTTATTGCCACCCTTACGGCGGGCATCGCGCTCGGCGCGACGAGCTTCGCGTTCAGCCTTAGCAGCTTCGCGGTTTGCGGCTTGCAGGTCACCAATGGCTTGGACGAGATCGCCCTTCTTCATTGTGGTTGCATCTTCAATGCCGAGTTGCCCAGCAACTTTCTTTAGCTCGGGAAGGAGCATTGCGGAAAGTTCACCAGATTCTTTTGCTGCGCTAGATTTAGTATCAGCCATGTTTTTTTGATTTCTTCATTTCTATGTATGCTAAAAAAGGATTTAATTTAGCTTTTTGATTTTTTATATTTATCCAGGATATCCGCCGAAGATTTCTCGGCTACCAGATGAGTAAAACTTAGCATATCCCCAAGCGTATGTGCAAAAATTCGGGGTTTTATTCGGCTTTTATTCGGCTCTTATTCGGCTTTTATTCGCCTCTTATTCAACACCGCGAGCGGAGATAGTCACCTTCTGTGCGGCAAATGATGGCGCCCCGACCTTGATG
>Ga0194058_10001684_pt1 | contig 10981 bp, 7 predicted proteins | sample SepL4417m_MetaG_FD_155490 | JGI IMG/M metagenome (GOLD analysis project Ga0194058, IMG submission 155490) | Anoxic zone freshwater microbial communities from boreal shield lake in IISD Experimental Lakes Area, Ontario, Canada - Sep2016-L442-17m | ecosystem: Environmental > Aquatic > Freshwater >... | reverse complement strand
GTTTAAATGCCCTCCCTATGCACTGGCTGAAAAATAAATATCAAAATCTTGTCAAATCACTCTCACCCAAAAGGGTGCTGGTTTTTTTGCTGACATTTGGCTTTGTTGTTTATGCCAACTCCCTGATTAACAGTATGTTCTGGGATGATTACGACAGCGTCATCAACAATCAATTCGTGCACAGCTGGCAATATTTCCCGCAATATTTCAGTGAAAACCTCACCGCAGGCGCAGGTATTAAAGACAACTACTGGCGACCGCTACTGCTGGTTTCTTTTGCGGTGGACTATAGTGTCGGAGGTTTGGAACCTTTTTTTTATCATTTTCAAAATCTCTTTTGGCATTTGGCCGCCACCCTTTTGGTTTTCTTGCTTGGGCACAAACTTTCCCAAAACTTGCTAGCCAGTTTCTTGGCTTCCCTGCTTTTTCTCGTGCATCCACTCCAAACCGAAGCCGTAACCTATGTTGCGGGTCGCGCTGATCCCATGCACACCGCCCTCATGCTTGGCAGTTTTTTGCTTTGGCTGAATTATCTGAATTTGAAAAACAAAAAACTGCTCCTTGGGTCACTTTTGCTTTTCAGTTTCGCTCTGCTCACCAAAGAACGCGCCATTATCTTGCCATTTTTGCTGACTATTTTCATTTTCCTTGCCCCGCCAGTCGAGCAAACTTTGAAAAACTGGAAACAAAAGCTTTTCCCCTTACTTCCCTTTTTCAGTATAACCTTTATTTACATCTTACTACGCCTGACTATTTTACATTTTTCAGCCACCTTTGATTTGGGCGCGCAAACCATCTTGCAAAGCACTACGCTCTGGCAAAAAATCCTCGTTTTCCTTGCTGGACTTGGCACCTACGCGCAACTCATTCTCTGGCCAGTCAAACTGTACATGGAAAAAACCTTGCCCATTCCCACTTCACTTTTCGAGCCAATGGTTTTGTTTGGACTAGCAGTGCTAGGAGTGACAATTTTTTTCATCCAATATTTTTGGCGCAAACAAAGTTTGCCAGCTTTCTGTTTGTTGGCTTTTTTTGCCACGCTGCTACCTTCCATGCACATTTATCCCATTCAAGGGTTGCTTTATGAGCATTGGCTTTATCCCGCCTTCCCTTGGCTCTTTTTGGCTTTTGGACTTTGGTTTTCAAAATATCTCAACCCCGAATGCAAAACCACCAAGTTCCCGCCTGTCTATTTCGCGTTGGGCTTTTTGTTTGTCATTTTGGCTTTCAGCGTTCGCACGATGCTTCGCAATCAAGATTGGCAAACCCCAGTCAAATTTTATGAAACAAACATTGCCCTCGGTGGAGTTTCTGGCCGAGTTTACACCAACCTTGGCATGGCCTATGACGAAGCCAAGCAGTCAGACCAAGCCATCGCGGCTTATCAAAATGCCATCAAAATTTCTAATAATCAACTTTTTCAACCTTGGTATGATCTTGGCAACACTTTTTCGCAACAAGGCAAGACCACTGAGGCGCTCGAAGCTTATCAGCAAGCTATCAAAATCAACCCCTATTTTCCTGCTTCATATCTCAACAGTGCCAAAATACAGCTTGATCAAAAAAATTTTTCCCAAGCCTTGGCTATCTTGAAAGATGCCGAAACTGCGAATCCCAACCAAATTGGTATACTTTCTGCCATTGCCACCATTGCTTTCAACTCCCATGATCCTGCCACCGCCAAAGCCTACGCCCAAAAAATCCTCACCCTCGACCCCAGCAACCAACAAGCCAAGGAATTGCTTCGGAGATAAACTATTTCAAAAAACTTTTGCCTCGCAACTTTCGATGAAATGAAATCGCAAACCGATGCGCCTCGTCCATAATCTGTTTAATCAAAAGTTTATCCTGCAAAATACTTTGTATTTCTTGATTTAATTTCAAATTTCTAATTTCAAATTTCAAATTTTTACGCGTCGGTCCTTTCGCCACCCCCACAATTGACACCGCCAAACCTAATTGCGCATGAAGCAATTCATCTGCCATATTCACATGCCCCGCCCCGCCATCCAACAAAATCAAATCTGGCATTGGCCAATCGTTTTTAAATCTTCTCAGCAAAACTTCCTTCATCATTGCCACATCATTGCTTCCCACCACCGTTTTAATCTTGAACTTGCGATACTCAGACTTATTCGGTTGCCAATTTTCTCCGCCAAGGGCGGATTCGCCTCTGGCAGAAAAAACCACCATCGACCCCACCGCATCCGTGCCAGAAATGTTTGAAATGTCATACGCCTCGATTCTAAAGTTTTCTTCCTTGTGACTCCCTCGCCCCTCGGGAGAGGGCTGGGGTGAGGGCGCGTTCGCCATCTCCCTCGTAATGAGCGCCACATCCCGAATGTGCTGCAAGGCAAAAATTTTGTTGCGAACTTGCGCCGCTTTTTCAAACTCATGCAATTTCGCCAGCGCCCGCATTTCCTTTTCCAAATCCTTGAGCAACTTTTTCTTCTTGCCAGCCAAAATCAACTTGATGCCATTGATATTTTTTTGATAATCAACTTTTGAAATTGCGTCTGCATAAGGCCCAGGGCAAGTTCCCAATTGAAAATCCAAACAACCCTTCTCCGTTTTTTGCTTGCCCGCATGAAATGGAAAAATCCTCCGCATAATTTTCAGCGCAATCTCCATTTGTTGCTTGGAGGTGTAAGGACCGAAGGTAGCTTGTAGCTTTTCAGGCGTTAGCTTTTTAGCTTTTAGCCCGTTACTGTCATCGCGAGGATTTTTGTACTCGAAAATCCGTGGCGATCCAGAGCGGAGCATTGCCCTGGATTGCTTCGGAGGAGTACCTCCTCGCAAAGACATACTATTTAGACTATTAACTTTTTCAATATCTGTCTTCCGCACAATCAACACCCTCGGAAATTCCTCCTTGGTAATCACGAAATAGGCGAAACTTTTGTCGTCTTTTTCCAGGGTGTTGTATTTCGGCTGATGTTTTTTGATGAGGTTGCTTTCCAAAATCAAAGCTTCCAGCACGGAATCAGTTTGCTCAAATTTGATCTCCTCCACCTGCCCAACCATCCGCCCAATCCACTGGCTCCTCCCCCGCACAATGCTAGGTTCTAGGTGTTGTAAGTGTTCAACTTGTTCTAAATGTTTTATTCGCAGATTTGCATCATTTCCACTATTAGCAATTCGCATATTTGCATTTACTGCATTTTTGTTCGTAGATTCGTTTTCATTTCGCCCGCCTGCCGTCGAGGCAGGTAGTTTCGAATCGGTCCTAAAGTATGAAGAAACTCTGCTTCTCAAGTTTGTCGCCTTGCCGATATACAGCAATTCGCCTTCTTTGCTATAGAAAAAATAAACCCCCGTTTCTTGGGGCAACTCAGCCACTTTTTGCCTCAGTCTTGACAAATTCATAAAATGGGATTATAATACAATATTGTACTAACCTACTTCCTAGCCGGCATGCGTCCCCCGATGCGTGACCGGCTTTTTTTATTTGTGGGGAAAAATTTCCGTCATTCTGAACTTGTTTCAGAATCTATTCTCTTTATTTCACAAAACTGCCTGCGATAGAGATCCTGAAATAAATTCAGGATGACACACTTTTTTCGTACATTCGTAAAATTCGTAATTCGTAGTGGCACTAACCTAAAAGCTAATGAAGCTAACGCCTAAGCACCTGTCTGAGATACTTCCCTGTATAACTCTCCTGATGATATTTCGCAACTTCTTCGGGCGTGCCAGCCACGAGAATGCGGCCGCCACCATCACCACCTTCGGGACCCATATCAATAATCCAATCTGCAGTTTTGACCACATCCAAATTATGTTCAATCACCACCACAGTGTTGCCACCATCAACTAATCTATTCAAAACATGAAGCAATTTTTTAATATCATCAAAATGCAAACCAGTTGTAGGTTCATCTAGAATATAAAGTGTGTCGCCTGTGCTGCGACGAGAGAGTTCTGACGCCAATTTGATGCGTTGCGCTTCGCCGCCTGAAAGCGTCGTGGCGCTTTGCCCCAATTCAATGTAGCCCAAGCCAACTTCTTCCAACACAATCAAAGCGCTGGCAATTTTTGGAAAAGCTTCAAAAAATTTGGCGCCTTCCGAAACCGTCATCGCCAAAACTTCGGCGATATTTTTTTCTTTATATTTCACTTGCAAAGTTTCGCTGTTGTAGCGTTTGCCATGGCAAACATCGCAAGGCAAATAAACATCAGGCATAAACTGCATTTCAATTTTCAAAAAGCCTTCGCCTGAACAATTGTCACAGCGTCCCCCCGCCACATTGAACGAAAAACGCCCAGGACCATAGCCACGCAGTTTCGCATCTTTGGTTTGCGCAAAGAGTTCGCGGATGTGCGTAAACAAGCCTGTGTAAGTTGCTGGGTTTGAGCGCGGGGTGCGTCCAATTGGCGATTGGTCAATCATAATCACCTTATCAATATTTTCAATGCCCACAATTTCCTGATGCCTGCCAGGAACATCCAAAGCGCGATGGAGTTTGTTCGCCAAAGCTTTATACAGTGTGTCCTCCACCAAAGTTGATTTGCCAGAGCCAGAAACTCCCGTCACGCAAGTGAAAACTTTCAACGGAAATTCGGCCGTCACACTTTTGAGATTATGCTCGCTGGCACCGCGCACCACAATTCTTTTTTTCTTGGCCGCACTGCGACGCATTTTGGGAATTTCAATTTCAAGTTCCCCACGCAGATATTGCCCAGTTAGTGACTTGGGATTATTGATCACTTCCTGCGGCGTACCCTCGGCCACAATTTCGCCGCCATATTTTCCAGCGCGCGGTCCGACATCCACCAGCCAATCTGCACTGCGCATCATTTCTTCATCATGCTCAATCACGATCAGCGTGTTGCCGATTTCTTGCAAATGACGCAGCGCTTCAATCAATTTTGTGTTGTCGCGCGCATGAAGGCCAATGGAAGGCTCATCAAGAATATACAGCACGCCCACCAATTGCGACCCAATTTGCGAAGCCAAACGAATGCGTTGCGATTCGCCGCCCGAAAGTGAGAAGGCCGGCCTCGCCAAGGTCAAATAGTCCAAACCCACATTATTGAGAAAAACCAAGCGCGCAATAATTTCTTTCAAAATTCGCCCTGCAATCAATTCTTCTCTGGTTGAAAATTTCAAATGCTCAAAAAAATTCACACATTCTTTAATACTAAAAGAAGAAACTTCAAAAATATTTTTGCCGCCCACTGTCACCAGCAAAACCTCACTCTTGTACCGCGTGCCTTGGCAAGTTGAGCAGGACTTTTGCGACATATATTTTTCAATGTCTGTTCTGACTGCATCTGAAGTGGTGGTTTTGTATCTTTCTTGCAGCCATGCCACCACACCTTTCCAACGAATATTGTATGATCCTGTGCCAGAGCGAAAATGATATTTCACTTTAATCAAGTCATCATCTTCCGTTCCGTACAGCAAAATGTCCAATTTATTTTTTGGCACATCGCGCAAGCGCTTATGATCATCAATGTTATAATATTGACAGACTGCTTTCAAAATCGTGCCTTGATAATTGTTGGGTTTGTAACTCCAAGGCATTATCCCACCTTCCGCCACAGTCTTGTTTTCATCAGGCATAATGCGCTTGGGATCAATTTCTTTTTTGAGTCCCAACCCTTCACAAGCCGGACACGCCCCAAAAGGTGAATTAAAAGAAAACAACCGCGGTTCCATTTCTGGAAATTCCAAATCGTGAATTGGACAAGCCAATTTCTGATTGTAAATCTGCTCCACAAAATCAGATTCTGCACCATTACTGTCATCGTGATCCGCCCTGGGCGGAGTGGCAAATAAGGAGTGGAGCAACGCTCTGGATTGCTTCGGAGGAGTACCTCCTCGCAAAGACAATGCTTCTTTTGAATTTTTGTTTAAATGTTTAGATGTTTGAATGTTTGCATGAGCTACTCGCACTTTCACCAGCCCTTCTGAAAGTCGCAAAGCTTTTTCCACGCCCTCAAAAAGCCGGCTCAAATTTTCGCCGCTGATTTCAAGCTCATCCACCATAATATCAATGCTATGTTTTTTGTGTTTTTCCAATTTCAAATCCTTGAAATCATCCAAGCGATAATGTTTGCCATCCACAATTGCCCTCGAATATCCCCGCTTGTACATTTCATTGAGCATCGCTAGATATTCCCCTTTTCTTTCCCGCACCACAGGTGCCAAAATTTCCACCACACTACCGTGGTTAGACTGAGGTGCCCCTAAAGTTAAAATCCGCTCCACAATTTCATCTGTAGAAAGTTTGGTGATTTCCCGCCCGCAAACAGCGCAATGCGGAATTCCAATTTTGGCATACAAAAGTCGCAGATAATCATGGATTTCCGTCACCGTGCCAACAGTTGAACGCGGATTGTGCGAAGTTGATTTTTGATCAATCGAAATTGCGGGGGAAAGTCCTTCGATATAGTCCACATCTGGCTTGTCCATTTGCCCTAAAAATTGACGGGCATAGCTGGACAAACTTTCCAAATATCTGCGTTGCCCCTCAGCAAAAATGGTATCAAAAGCCAGCGTGGATTTTCCAGAGCCGGAAAGTCCCGTAAAGACAATGAACTTGTTGCGCGGCAGTTCCAAATCAATATTCTTCAAATTATGCTCGCGCGCACCCTTGATGATGATTTTGTTTTCCATAATAATATAAATCGCTAATTATTCGCCAATCAATCTCGAATTAGCTCACGAATATTCGCGAATATTTGAGATTAAATTCGCAAATATTTGAGACTTTCATCATACTCCTAATCCCAACAAAAATCAACCAAAAAAAGAAAGGCTTTGAAGCCTTTCTTTTTGAAAAAAATAATTGTCATTCTGAACTAGTTTCAGAATCTACCTTCTTTATTTCACAACACTATCTACAACCGAGATCCTGAAACCTGCCTACCGGACAGGCAGGCAAGTTCAGGATGACAGCATCGAGAATTCAATCCTTAAAAAATGTACCCCGAGAAAAAATTTCGACCAAGTTTTATTGTGGAGTTGCGCAAGAAGCAGCAGGTGCGGAACCACCAGCTGAAGCTGCCGCTTGATCATCAAATCCAGCTACGGGAGCAGTGGCGGAAAGTTTTGCTTGACATTCTTTTGGTTGAGTGGCAAAACCTGAGCAAATCGCTTTGAGCACACTCACACTGTCACGACCAGAAGCAAGCGTCGTGCCATTGACCACCAAGGTTGGTGAGCCTTGCACTCCGAATTTCACGGTTTCCTCTTTGTTCAAATCAAAAGCCTTTTCAGTTGGAGAAAATTGCTTGTTCGTGTCAGCCACACAAGTTGCCAACTGAGCTGGATTAACTCCAGTTGTTTTCACGCAAGTAGCACTAGTTCCTTTGCTATCCTTCCAAAAACATTGCAAATAGCTGGCCAATTTAGCAGGTTGAGTTTTCTCGATGCAATATTGATTGACATTTTCATCCACTTCTTTTTGACCATGCAAAGTGTAACTCACAAATTTCAAATTGAATTTGATTTTGCTTCCCAAAGCAGCCACCGCTGGCAACACTCCTCGCTCCATTTGCAATCCATAAGGACAATAGCTCATCACAAACAAATCCACGGTTGGCACTTCCGCCTTTTGCTCAGCTTCCGCCTTTTCAGGTGTTGCCTGTTGCTCCTTGGCAGCTTCTTCTTTTTTCGCATTTAATTCAATTGCGTTTGGAAAAAACTTGCTTCCATCGCCAGTCACATAAGCCACAATTTCTTGCTTGTTGGCATCAATCGTCACCTTGTAAAGTCCATTTTCCTTCACCACTTCTTTCACCACAATCCCTGCGCCATTTTGCGGGGTGTTTTCCTTGATAAATTGCTCCACCTTGGCTCTCGCCCCAGCCACCCCGATGTTATTTTTCTTGTACTGCCTTGCAAACAAAAAACCACCTGCCACAATCAACAGCAAAATCAAACCTGCCACCATCATTTTCCATTTGCCTTTACCGTTCTTGCAACACTCGGCCAATTTGCAACCTTGCATCAACTTGCAATTTTTGAAAAGCTTGGTCAGCTTGCACTGCCATTTTTTGCCCTCCTTTGCAGGCACAACTGTTTCTTCTTTTTTAACTTCAATTTCTTCCACCACTTCAACTTCTTTTTTTTCTGGTTCTTGTTCCATAACTTTTATATTTTACAAATTATATTTTCTCAATACTTTCCTCATTTTACACGCCCCACCAAATTTGCGCAATAGCAGGGGATTGTATTTTGTATATAGTATTTTGTATATAGTATTTTGTATATAGTATTTTGTATATAGTATTTTGTATTTTGTATTTCCTAAGAAGCTAAAGCCTAATAAGCTAAAAACCTGCCCAAAAAAATTCCACCCTCCATTTTACGCCAATCCAAGCCGAATCTGACTATGGTCTTGACAAGAAACACCTAGCGTGCTTATATTTACATAACAAATGTCAGCTTATCAGTTTAGATGTTTGTTTTATACTAAAAACTTGTCTCGAGATTTCTTGAGCAAGCAACTTTTTTAAAATCAGTACTTTATAAGGAGGTGAGTATGCGTAAAATGCATGCTCCTGACAATTGCACTCGTCTGCCCCGGACAAAAATGAGTGTCGCGACATTGACCAGTCCTGAAGTCACCGGCGAAACCACGGCTGGAGGTGGCTGGGTACATGAGACGGTTGTTGGTTCGTTCTCTATTTTATGTTAACTGAAGGATCGCCGGCAGGCACAGTGGTCAACTAAGTGAATCGAGAGCGTGGTTACACTGTGCCAGTCTATTGTAAGGTAGCGATTATGTGTTTTGTAGTCTAATCTGCATTAACATAATCCTACCTCACATTTATTTTTTCCTCCCCAAAAAATGACCCGAAGAAATCTTTCTTTCGCGGTCTCTTTTTTTATCTCACCCCACCCCAGAGCCAAGCTCTGTTTTTTCTTGCCCAAAAAACTCTTCCCTAAAAAGAAGAGTTTTTCTGAAGTTTAGCTATTTGATTTTCTCCGACTAGTTCTTGGCAAATTTTTCCATTTCCACCAGCACCTTTTGTTGAATTTCAGTTTTCTTCTGCTCGTCAAATTTGCGACAATCACCAATCAGCAAAGCTTGGGTCTTAACCCCACAAAAATTGAGCGTGTCAGCTGTGGTGGCTTTGAGTGAACGATTGTTGCGTAGCAAAGCATGATAAAAGGCTGGCCCACCCGCCGTGGTGATGACCAAAGCGCGCTTGCCTTTCAGCAAACCTTCTGGCATCCCATTGGCACCATAGCGGAAAGCAAAACCCGCTGCCAATACACGGTCATAAAAACCTTTCAATATCGCTGGCACATTTATCCACCAAGTTGGATAAATCACCACCAACTCCGTTGCCTTGAGAATTTTTTCTTGAATCTGACGAATCTTCTCATCCACCGCCAAATTGTCAGCTTGGCGTTGCATATCGCCAGCACGACCAATCGGATCAAAACCCATTGCGTACAAATCCAACAACTCATAGGCTTTGCCTTTGGTTTTGAGCAAATTTTCCACGGTTTGCAAAACCTGTCCACTGTGCCCATTATGATCAAAATGCGCGTAGATAATCAACATAAGATTTTTTGTTTAAAAAATTATTTCACTTTACTGCTTAAGTTTAACACAATTTCAAATTTTAGAAAGGCCTTGACCCTTCAGCAACTCCGCCAGTTTCTGACTGTTCTTGTGTGGCCCTACCACTGCAAGATTGAGTTTTTCCTGTTTGAAAATATCCTTAGCCACTCGCAAAATGTCCGCAGATTTGACCGCGTCAATTTTGGAGAAAACTTCTTTGGGCGACATAATTTTTTCTTTGTGCATTTCTTGGTCAATGAAAAACATTGCCACATCATCCGAAGCCTCAAAGCCCATCACCGCGCGCCCCTTGATATAGTCTTTGGCTTTTTGCAATTCCTTTTCTGAAACTTGCTGCGTGGCAATTTTTTGATATTCGCTCAAAATCACTTCCACTGTTTGCGCCAAATTTTTGTGCTCCACGCCGGCTTGCGTGCCAAGATAACCACAATCTTGATAAGTGTCCACGCTCGTGCTCACAAAATATGCCAAGCCGCGGCGTTCGCGCACTTCGATGAAAAGCCGACTACTCATATTTCCACCCAAAATCACTGAAAGTAAAGAAAGTGCCCAGCGATCCTTGTGATTCTGCCGGTAAGCTCGCGCGCCCAAAATCAAATGCGTTTGGTCAGTTTTTTTGAATTTCAAATGCACTGCAGGGGTTTTTTGTTTTTCTGCAACTTTCGCAAATTTCGCTTCACTGCCCTTGCCAAACCCAGCAAATTGCTGCTTGATCTGAGCGATAATTTTTTTCTCATCGAACTTGCCAGCCACACAAATCACCGTTTCATTGGCGACATAAAACTTTTTCAAATAGGCGATAAAATCTTTGCGCTCCACGCTCTTGATCACTTCGCTATATCCCACAATATTACGCCCCATTTGATGAGCACCATAAAGCAATTTTTCAAATTCCTCGCCCACGCTTCGCCGAGGATCATCTTCATACATACTGAGTTCCTGCAAAATCGGCCCGCGTTCCCTTTGAATTTCCACTGGGTCAAATTTGGAAGCCAAAAAAATGTCAGCCAACACCTCAAAAGCTTTGCTCAAATGCTGACTGTCCACTTTGGCATAATAGGCAGTTTTGTCCTTGGAAGTAAATGCATTAAACTCACCACCCACGCTGTCGAGTTCTTCTGAAATCGATTGCGCAGTTGGGCGTTTGGTTGTGCCTTTGAAAAGCATATGCTCAATGAAATGCGAAAGTCCCGCTTGCTTTTCCGTTTCAAAGCGCGAACCCACTCCCACCATAATCATCACCGTTGCCGTCGCTGTCCCCGCCATCGGCACCGTCAAAATCCGCAGACCACTGCTAAGCGTTGTTTTTTTATAGTTCATAGACATAAATTTATAATTTGAAATTTTTAATTTTTAATCAATTTTAAATTTTTAAAATTAAACATTTTTTCATTAAGATTTGATTTCAAATTTCAAATTATAAATTTCAAATTCGA
>Ga0194058_10001676_pt1 | contig 11009 bp, 9 predicted proteins | sample SepL4417m_MetaG_FD_155490 | JGI IMG/M metagenome (GOLD analysis project Ga0194058, IMG submission 155490) | Anoxic zone freshwater microbial communities from boreal shield lake in IISD Experimental Lakes Area, Ontario, Canada - Sep2016-L442-17m | ecosystem: Environmental > Aquatic > Freshwater >... | reverse complement strand
CTTGATGTGCATGGATGTGGGCCATGCCGGTGGGCTGACGCACGATCACTGTGGGGCCGCCATAGATGGCGACGACTTCGTTGCCATCGCGCGCGTCGAGCACCAACACATTGTGCCCGTCGTTGCGAGCCTCGGCGGCTGCGGCTGTGCCGCTTGACCCGGCGCCGATGACAACGACATCGACCTCGGAGCGGGTGACACCGACAACATCGGCAAGTGGTGTCTTGGTGATGTCGGCCTGCACCACGTTGGGGAACGCTGGGTTGCCAGTGGAAGGGTGACGGCGCACAACAAGGCCCGGTGTGGCCGGGGTCTGGCAGGTGCGCACGTACGGCACACCGTCTACCTCGGCCGAACAGTTGGGGCAGTCGCCCCCGAGGCACAATGTGCCGCCGAACTTGGGATGCTCGCCGCCGCGCAGAATCGCAGTAGCGACCGAGTCGCCGTCGCTATAGGCGACGGGCTGGCCATCGACAACGATGCGCCGATTGCTCATTGACGCATCCTCGAACCGGTTGGATCGAAGATCGGCGACAATTGCAGTCGAGCAGGACGCCGACGGCCAATGATTTCGATTTCGAACTCACCCGCATCGGCGGTGGCCAAGTGAGTTGGCACATAACCAAGCGCCAGCGACGCCTTGCTGTAGTGGGCGTAGCCGCCCGATGTGACCCAACCAACCACTTCGCCATCGTGCCAGATTGGCTCGTCGCCGATTACGTCAGCCGGGTCATCGGGATCGGGCTCGACCAGCAGTGTCACCAGGCGGCGCGCCGGACCTGTGGCCAACTCGGCTTCGTGGGCAGAGCGGCCGATGAACTCATGATCGAGCTTGATGTACGACAAGATGCCCGATTCGAGCGGCGTGTAGATGGGGCGGTACTCGCGGAACCACGTGCCGAAGTTCTTCTCGATGCGCAGTGACATCAGTGCGCGGAAGCCGAAGAGACGAATGCCGAACTCTTCGCCAGCGGCCATGATCTGATCGAACAGCGCTCGCTGATACTCGGGGGCAACCCACAGTTCGTAGCCGAGGTCGCCCGAGTAGGTGAGCCGGCCAACCTTGGCAGGAATCATGCCGAGGTCGATGTGCTTGAAGTCCATGAACTTGAACGACGATGTCGACAGATCGAAGTCGGTGATCTTGGCGAGCACGTCGCGGGCATGTGGGCCAGCAAGCGACAAACCAACAAGGCCGAGGCCCAGCACTTCGAACGTAACGCTGTCATCGCTGGGCAGGTGATCGATGAACCAACGGCTGTGGTGCACCTCGGCCGCCTGCGAGCCGAACAAGTAGAACTCTTCTTCGCCGAGGCGGGCAACGGTGAACTCGCCCACGATGCGACCCGCTGGGTTCAGCATTGCTGTGAGCACAATGCGGCCGATGTTGGGCATGCGGTTCGTGAGCAGGCTCGAGAGCCATGCCGCTGCGCCGGAACCTTTGACCCGATACTTGGCGAAGTTAGAGATTTCGGTGAGGCCAACACGCTCGCGCACGGCGGTGCACTCGGCAGCAACTTGATCCCACGCGTTGCTGCGACGGAACGTGACCTCTTCCTTGGGCTCCTTGCCTGGCTCTTGGAACCACAGTGCATGCTCGAGCCCGAACGACGCGCCCCACACAGCATTGGCATCGGTGAGTCGGTCGTAGATGGGCGTGGTGTGCAGTGGTCGGCCAGCAGCAAGTTCTTCGTTGGGGAAGGTGATGCGGAAGCGGCGGGCGTAGTTCTCGCGCACCTTTGCGTTGGTATATGGCAGCGTTGCGTAATCGCCATAACGGGCGACGTCCATGCCCCAGATGTCGAGACCGCTATCGCCCTGTGTCATCCAGTTGGCGAGGGCAAGTCCCACACCGCCGCCCTGTGACAGGCCGGCCATTACCGCGCATGCAACCCAGCAGTTACGAATGCCGCGGATGGGGCCCACGAGTGGGTTGCCGTCGGGCGAGAACGTGAACGGCCCGTTGATGACGCGCTTGATACCGGCGGTTGCCATTGCTGGGTAGTGCTTGAACGCCACTTCGAGTTCGGGTGCGATGCGATCGAGATCGGGGTCGAGCAGTCGCTGGGCGAAGTCCCACGGAGTCTCCTTTGGCGACCACGGCACACAGGCCTGCTCGTACGTGCCGAGCAACATTCCACCTTGCTCTTGGCGAATGTAGATCTCGCCAGCAAAGTCGAGTGCCATCGGCATCTCCTTACCGGTGGAGGCCACATGCGCTGCAACCTCGGGCATGTCCTCGGTGACGAGATACATGTGCTCCATTGCGAGCACCGGAAGTTCGATGCCGACCATGCGGCCGACTTCGCGAGCCCACAATCCGCCAGCGTTCACGATGTGTTCGGCGTGGATTGATTGGCCGACATCGGTGTGCACATCCCAAGTGCCATCGGAGCGTTGGGTCAGTGCGTTCACCCATGTGTTGCGATAGATCTCGGCGCCAGCGTTACGGGCGCAGATGGCATAGGCGTGGGTGACGCCCGAGGGATCGACGTGACCCTCGACTGGGTCGTAGAGCGCACCGATGAAGTACTTCTCTTCCAGCAATGGGAAGAGCGACTTGGCCTCAGATGGTGTGATCAGTTCGAGATCCATGCCGAGGTAGCGGCCGCGTGACTGGGCCATGCGCAAGAAGTCCATGCGCACTTCGGTGTCGGCCAGCATCAGACCGCCAGGAAGGTGGATGCTGCAGTTCTGACCTGACTCACGCTCGATGTTTTCGTACAACTCGATGGTGTACTGCTGCAGCTTCGACACGTTGGGGTCACCGTTGAGCGTGTGCATGCCGCCCGCGGCATGCCACGTGGATCCGGCGGTGAGCTCTTTGCGCTCGAGAAGGACTACGTCGGTCCAACCAGCCTTGGTGAGATGGTAGAGAACGCTGGCACCGACGACACCGCCGCCAATCACGACGACCTGAGCTGAAGACTTCACTGAGAATCCTTTCGAAATGAGCTACTGCGTAGTACTTGTGGCCGAGGCTTCGGCCTAGAAGTCGGTGGGGACTCCACCTTCGGAATGACGACGATCGACAAATGCTTGCAGTTCTTCGCGCACCGCAGCGTCAATCGGCGGCGGCTCGTATGCAGCAAGCATTTCTTTCCAGATCTGGTTGGCCCGCTGGGGTGCCGTGGGGCTTCCGCCCTCTTCCCATGATTCGTAATTGCGCCAGTCGGAGATCATTGGCTTATGGAAGGCCGTGCGGAAGCGGTCTTGCGTGTGCTGCGTGCCGAAGAAGTGGCCGCCGGGGCCCACATCGCGAATGGCTTCAAGTCCGAGCGACGCTTCGTCGACCACCGGTGGCTCGAGGAATGCCGACACCATGTGCAGCAGATCGGCGTCGATGATCATCTTTTCGTAGCCGGCGTGCAAGCCGCCTTCCATCCATCCGGCGCCGTGCATCAGCATGTTGGCGCCACCCATGGTTGCGCCCCACAACGAGAACACCGACTCGTATGCGGCTTGGGCGTCTACCGCGTTTGCGGCGCAAACGTTTGAGCTGCGATACGGCAGGTTGTAGCGACGGGCGAGTTGGCCACCAACCATTGCAGTGCGCATGTACTCGGGCGTGCCGAACGCCGGGGCGCCCGACTGCATGTCGACGTTTGAGGTGAACCCGCCGTAGACCGCAGGTGATCCGGGGCGCACGATCTGCGTGAACGCAATGCCTGCGAGCGCTTCGGCGTTTTGCAGTGCGAGTGCGCCAGCCAGGGTGACGGGCGCCATTGCGCCGGCCAACGTGAACGGGGTGAGCACCACGATTTGGTTGCGTGACGAAAACTCCATGATGCCTTGCAGCATTGGGATGTCGAGTCGCAACGGCGAACTGGTGTTGATGACGGTGAAGATCGATGGTTCGCGGTCGAGGGTTGCGTCGTCGATCTGGCGAGCGATGCGCACCATCTCAAGACAATCGCGGTTGCGCTGGCGACCAAGGCTGTAGGCGTGCAGCGGCTTGTCGCTCAACGTGAGCGCATCGAAGGTGGCGTCGAGGTGGCGGATCGATGCATGCAGATCGATGGGCTCTACGGGATAGCCGGCCAAGAAGTGAACGCTGTTGAGCATCTGGGCGAGCCGGATGAGGTTCTTGTAGTCGGCGTGGTTGCCGGTGCGGCGGCCGTGGTCCATGTCGAATGCGTTTGGAGCGCTGGCCACCGAGCCGAACGCCATGTAGTCGCCACCGATGACGAGGTTGTTCGCAGGGTTGCGGCTGTGAAAGGTGAACGACGATGGTGCGGTCTTGATCTTCTCGAGCACCATCTCGCGGTCGAACCGAACTCGAACGCTGCCGGGCTCGATGCGGGCGCCTGCATTGGCCAACAGTTGACGAGCGTCGGCGTCGAGAAAGTCCATGCCGATCTCTTCGAGAATCTGCATCGACGCGTCGTGAATCATTTCGATTTCGTCGGCTGACACCACATCGGTTGGCTTGTACGGCATGCGCGGCTGAGCCAGCGGACGTTGTACGGGAAGGCGGCTTCGCTCAGCAGTAGAGCGGCCCTTGCGGCGTGGACTGCCGCTCGGAGCTTCGCTGTGAATTTCGCTCATGATGTGCTCCCGAGTGCGACGCGCCGACCCGGAGATACTACTCCTTCAAAGTTTGCACAGACGTACCGTGAATTACTTCGTTCGCGGTTGGGACGGTTCGCCCGTCAAGCGTGAGCGCACGGCAACCATGCGCTCACGCTTCATGGGCGAAATGGTGGTCGCGACTAAGTTGCCCGTGTGAATGAAGCCGTGAGCAGCTTGGCCCAACAAGATCGTGCGGCGGGCTTCGATCGTGTGACCCGTCGGGCGATTGTTGCGGCCACCGTTCTCGGTGCCGCTTGGCGAATCGCGATGTTGATCAATCGGTGGAATCTGGGCTTGGTTTTCAACGATTCGGTCTATTACAGCTATCAAGCGCAACACAACGCCCAAGGCGAATGGTTTCGTTTGGTGTTCACCAACGGACCTGGTGCCGAGCATCCGCCGGTGGCGTCTTTGCTGATGACCCCAGCAAGTCTGCTGCCCCACCTTGTGTCGTGGCAGCGCGCCACGAGCACCTTGTTGGGTATCGCAGTTGTTCCGCTGATTGCTTTGCTGGGTCTGCGGCTCGGCGGTAGGCGAGTGGCGGTTATTGCAGCGTTTGTTGCTGCCGTGTACCCCAACCTGTGGATCAATGATTCGCTCGTGATGTCTGAGTCTGCGGCGGTGTTCTTCGTGGTGATTGCGCTGCTGTGCGCATGGCAGTTTCAGCAGCGCTTCGACTACCGGTCGGCAATCATCACCGGTGTGGTGGTGGCGCTCGCGGCGCTCACTCGTAGCGAGATGGTTGCACTGGCTCCGTTGCTCGCCTTGATCGGATTCAGGTCGCGTCCTCGTCTCGAGTGGCTCAAGCGCGCCGTGGTCATGCTCGTAGTGGTTGGCGCCGTGATTGCGCCATGGATGATCTACAACTCCACTCGGTTCGATGCCCCGGTGTTGCTGAGCGCCAACGAGGGCATCACCATTCTTGGGGCCAACTGCGATGCCACCTATGGCGGTCCAAAAATGGGCGGTTGGCTCACGAGCTGCCTCAACGATGTCGTCATTCAGCCCGGTGAAGACGCTTCAGAGTTGTCGCGTCGCGAACACAAACTCGCGGTTCAGTACATGCGTGAGCATGTGCGTCGTTTACCACTGGTTGTTGCTGCTCGCTTACTGCGAACTGTCGATCTCTACGGACTGCATGATCTGGTCTTGATCGACATGGCCGACCAGCGCGGCAGGGTCCAGTCGTGGGGCGGAATACTGAGTTGGTGGCTCCTCGCTCCGCTTGCTGCGGTGGGTTGGTGGCGTAGCCGTCGCCGCTGCGGATGGATATTGCTTGCTCCGGCCATCAGTGTGTTTGCAACCGCGGCCATCTTTTACGGTGCTCATCGATTGCGTGCTCCGCTTGAACCGGTTGTTGTGATCTGCGCGGCGATGGCGATGGCTGGCAGCGCCCTGGGGCAACGGCTCATTGGGCGCGTCTTGGCGCATCCTCGGTTTGCGGCGTTAGCCAATTAGCGGCGAAGCCGTTGTGCAACGATCCGTTGCTCCTTCAAGAACGCGGGCACGTCGGGTGGCTGCACGACAGCTCCCTTGATGAGATCGTCGAACTGTCGCGTCAGAGTGCGCACGTGTTCAGCCGATGTGAGTACCAGATACATCTGGCCGATGTAGAGCGCGGCGCGTAACGGCCCGAAGATGGTTACTGGCGCCGCAAAGCGTTGGCGGCCATCGAACAGAAACCAGCGGAGCGTTGGATACAACTCGGTGCACAGGTCGATCATGTGGTCTAGTTGCGCAAGCCGGCTACTCAGTTCTAGGTCTCGCCAGATGCCCCCGCCCCGAGCGAACGTTTCGATTTGTTGCACCGAGTTGCAGCATTCAAGATCTGTCTCGGGTGCTCGCGTCCATGCCAGGCGCGCAGCGGCTGTCTCGATCTTTTGCTCGGGCCTGCTCGCTACAGAGTCGCCCATCTCAAAACGAATGACGGTCTCGGTCTTGAGTAGGTCGGGCAAGGTGGATGGCACGTAGCGAATCTTGTAACCGATGGCTTCACGTAGCCAGGCGATGAGGCGCTCGTCGTTGTGTGCCAACGCGTCGCCCTCAAACGACATCTGCTCGTTCATCATTTCGGCTTGCATCGGACCGGTGTTGCTGAGGCCAATGAGCCAGTCGATCGACACCTGTTGGGTCTCGGCAATGGCGGCCAACGTTTCGATGCGCGGTAGTCGCCGATTTGTTGGCGAAAGCAATTGAGACAGTGTTGACCGATCGAGTCCAACCGCTTCGGCGAACTGGCTGCGATTCTGTTTTGAATCGTGGATCACCTTGTCGAGCCGTTCCTGAAAGGTGCTGAGAAGGTTCTTGCGGTCAGCCATAGCTGCAGTGTAAACACCTCATCTGATGTGTATGCACAACACATTTCGGTTAGTTCCACCACAACTGGTGCGACTGTGCGCATATACCTCAACCACAAGCCTTCAGTGAGGAGGCTGATTCGCTAGACCTATCTGCAGTGCATCTCGCAGCGACAACACGGGCAACGAAAACCGACTGGCCAACAATCGCTGTTGCCATCTTGTTTTGGATGTCGATTGTCGCCGTGGTGCTCGCGCATCATCATCTGCCGACCGTGATTGTGGTGGGTGCGCTGGCCGTGCTCGGCGGCCTCTACATGTCGCTTCAGCATGAGGTGATTCACGGTCACCCCACTCGGGTGCAGTGGCTGAACTGGTTGCTGGTGGCAGCGCCACTTGGGATGGTGTTGCCACTCGATCGTTACCGTGACACGCATCTTGAACATCACCGTGCCGTGCTCACCGATCCGGTTCTTGACCCCGAAAGCAAATACGTATCAGCCGAGGTGTGGCAGCGCTCGAGCGCTGCGTATCGCGCGTTGCTGTTCGCGAACCAGACTCTGGTGGGTCGGCTCGTTGTGGGCCCGGTGCTTTCTGTGGTGCGCTCGGTCCGCAGCGACATGCGCGAGATGCGCTCGCGCTCGGCGGTTCGTCGGGCTTGGCTGCTACACCTTCTTGGGGTTGTGGCACTGGTGCTTGCGCTGCGGGCGGTAGCGATGCCGTTGTGGGTCTATGCACTTGGTTTTGTGTTTGGCGGGTCGTCGCTCACCTCGTTGCGTTCGTTTGCCGAACATCTCGCAGTTGAGCAAGGACCGCGAACGGCGATGGTTCATAGCGGGTGGTTTTTCAGCCTGATCTATCTCAACAACAACCTGCATTACGCGCATCACGAATCGCCCGCGGTGTCATGGTTCCGGCTGCCCGCGTTTGCCCAGGAACTCGATGCCGATGCGGCTGTCGCTGGTACAGCGGGTGTGTACCGGGGGTACGGCGACATCGCCCGCCGCTATCTTTTCCGCCCCTTTGTTCATCCGGTGCATCCAATTTCTGCCACGATCGATGCGTGACTTCATCGTTCGCAGCGCTACCGATGTATCCCTTCGCGGGGCTGCGCGACGCGTGGGACGAGCTGTACTCAGCAATTGCTGTGTCGATGAGAGTCAGCTACCCAGATACTCCGCTTGAGCTTGATTGGGAAGTCGACTCGCACGAGGGCTGGCGGCACCCTCACCTTGCCGTGAGTCAGGCATGCGGCTGGCCACTGATTACCGAACTGCACAGCACCGTGCGAGTGCTGGGTGCGTTCGAACATCGCCTCGACGACGCAGTGAGCCACCTGTACCGCAGCGTGATCGTGGCGCGCAGCGCGCTCGTGCCGAATGCGTTGAAAGATCGCGCTGCGATCAACTCAACCGACAGCTTGTCGGGATGCATCAGCCTGCTCGCCGCCTTCGACATTGCGCCGGGTCACTGGCCGGGCGAGGTTGTGCTCACTGGCTCGCACCTTGCCAGCATCGATGCAGTACGCACAGGTTCGGCCGATGTTGCGTCTATCGACGCGTTGTCGTGGGCATACCAGCAGCGCCTCGACCCGCACCGACTCGATGGACTTGTTGTTGTCGAGCGCGGACCCTTGGTGCCGTGCCTTCCGCTGATTGTCGGCGTCGATGCCGACGACGCGAAGGTCGCTGCGTGGCGCTCAGCGATTGGTGCCGCAATGAGCGCGCCGTCGCTCGTCGGAGTTCGCTCGCTGCTCTTGATCGAGGGCTTCGTGCCACTTGAGCTTGGCGATTACCAGAGCGCCCTCGCCCCGCTTGCCGGCACCGCCGCGTTACATTCTGATGCTCGAACGTTGGGACGAACGAAGGAACCATGAGCACAATTTCGCGAGTTGAGATCACGCATCATCAACTGCCACTCGACCCGGTCTTTCCAGCATCATGGGACACTCAGCCGCGCACCAAGTTTCCGGCAACGATCGTTCGGGTATTCGACGATGAGGGCCGTTGCGGCGTTGGTTCAGGAGATGCCATGTATGGCTTCGACGACTATCAGCGCTACTTCATTGGGCAAGATCCGCTCGATCTCGATCGCCACGCAGCAGTGCTGGCGAACATCGAGTTCCACGCTGGTCGTCCATGGCCGATGGACGTTGCGCTGTGGGATCTTGCGGGCAAGATTCGCGACGAGCCGATCTGGAAGATGGTCGGTGGCGCAAGCAACCGCATTCGTGCCTACGCGTCGAGCGGCGTGCACCGCTCGGTACCCGAGATGGTGCAGGTAGCAAGACAGGCGATCGCCTTGGGATTCCCCGCGCTGAAGGTGCGCTTTGGTCGGCCAAGTCTTGATGAGGATCTTGCCGTCATCAGCGCAGTCCGTGATGCTGTGGGCGATCAACTCGAGCTCATGGTCGACTGCAATCAGGGTTGGCGGATGGCATGGGACACGCAGCGTCCGTGGCACGTAGACCACGCCACCGTTGTGGCGCAACGACTCGAAGCCGAAGCCGTGTATTGGATGGAAGAGCCGCTGCATCGCGGGGACTACGACGGCATGAACGAACTTCGTCAGCGCGTGAACATCCGCATCGCCGGTGGCGAACTCACCCGCGAACCGTATGAGTTTCGCGAGCTACTGACCCGCGGCTGCTTCGACGTGTTTCAACCCGACTGTGTGTGCTCAATGGGTATTTCGGGGCTGCGTCACTTGGCGTACGAAGTTGACGAGCAAGGCAAGATCTTCACTCCGCACACGTGGGGCAATGGCATCGGTGTGATGGCCAACTTGCATCTCACAGCCGGCACCGTGGGCGCGCCGTTTATTGAGTTTCCGTTCGACCCGCCTGAGTGGACAACGGCCCGTCGCGATTTCATCCTCACCGAAACCATCGAGGCCGACGGCGACGGCTGGATCACGCTGTCCGATCGCCCAGGCCTGGGCATCGAACTCAACGAGGACGTGCTGGCGCAAACGCGTACTGGTCAAGCAACGTTCGCGTAGGGTAAGCGCTCGTGGCGCGTACTCCTGATGTGGCAATGAAGCGCGAGCTACTCGACCGAGTGGTTGCGTATTTGGCCGAGCACGGGCTCGGCGACATGTCGCTGCGACCAATGGCCGCCGCACTCGACACCAGTCCAAATCGCTTGGTGCATCACTTCGGATCGAAGCAAGAACTGCTCGTGGCCGCGCTTGCACAGGCGATTGAGATTCAAGTCGAGGTAAGCAACGGTTGGCTCAAGCGCAACCCCAAGATCAGCCAAGCCAACCTGCTGCGTCGATGGTGGAAATGGCTCAACGCTTCGCCCGCGAACTTGGCACTGTCGCGGCTTGGTCTCGAGGCGGCAACGCTTGAGGCCACTCACACTGGCCTAGCTGGCGACGTGCGAGCCGATCAGATCGGCGTGTGGCGAACCTCGATCGAGCAGCGTCTCGTCGACGAAGGTCTGTCGCCAGAGCAGGCAGTGACCGAGTCGTCGTTGCTCAAAGCAATGTTCACCGGGCTGATGGTTGACCTGATGGCTACCGGCGATCGCAAGCGATTGACTCAGGCACTCGAGGTGGGCCTGTCGCGAGTGGAGAATTTGCTGGCCGACCTCGCGGCTCGCTGAGTTACTTGCCTTGGTCGCGTAGGAAGCGTTCGACTTCGTCCATCAACGCGCCCGCATCAACATGCTCGGGTAGGTCGGCTTCGAGCTCGCCGCCAACGATGTCGTCGTCGTCTTCGTCGTCAAGGTCATCGTCGTCTTCGAGACTGAAATCTTCGATGCCAGCATCGGACATGCTCTCGAGCCGACGAACGTAACCGCCCAGATCGGGGTCTTCGGCGACTACTGCGTTGACGCGCATTTCGTAGTCGTGAACCTGGCTGGCGAGACGAGCCGTTGGCATCGTGGTGCCGATGATGGTGCCGAGCCGCTCGAGCAATGCCATGGTGGCCTTTGGCGATGGCACCTGCGAGGCATAGGCCGGAACTGCTGCCCACAATGATGCCGAGGGCAGATCGGCTTTTGAACAGGCGTCGTGCAGCACGCCGACGATGCCGGTTGGGCCTTCGTAACGCGAACGCTGAAGCTCGAACCGATCGATCATCAACTGTTCGTTGGCGGTGCCGATGAGCTGAACGGCGCGTGAGTGCGGGAC
>Ga0194058_10001673_pt1 | contig 11012 bp, 9 predicted proteins | sample SepL4417m_MetaG_FD_155490 | JGI IMG/M metagenome (GOLD analysis project Ga0194058, IMG submission 155490) | Anoxic zone freshwater microbial communities from boreal shield lake in IISD Experimental Lakes Area, Ontario, Canada - Sep2016-L442-17m | ecosystem: Environmental > Aquatic > Freshwater >... | reverse complement strand
GAAGAGCCCCCGCCCGCCCCGTCCGCGTACACGGCGAGGGGAGGCGGGGCGCTCTCGCGAGCGCCCCGCCTCCCCTCGCACGACCGGGCCGTCAGGCCGCGGGCGGAGCGATCATCTACGGCGTCGACTGCTTGCGCGGCATGATGGCCACGATCAGCAGAGGGATCCAGCTGAAGAAGAACCCGAGAATCGTCCACATGACGACGCTGCGACCCTTGGCCTTGGCCACGAAGTAGCAGGCGGCGGCGAACAGAATCGCACTCACCAAAGCCCAGATGTACACCGAATTGCCGCTCAAGATGACCCCCTCTTCCAGACTGCCTGGTCCGGCTCCCACCGGCCCGACCATTCACTTGCCCTCACTATCGTCAGATGCCGCGCGCACCTTGAGGAGGCCGTCCGCCCAGGGATGGATGCTCAGGCCGGGCGGGAATCCGCGCCACGTCTGGAGCGCCGCCCGTTCCAGTCCGTGACGCCATTGCCGGCCGGCACGTCCGAGGGCTGCGGCGGCACGGCGTCTTCGGGCAGGCCGCGGACGTGCTCGAGAGCACGTTCGGCCGCGGCCGCTCCCTCGCGCAGGCAATCGCCGATGCCGATGCCGTGGTAGGCGCCGCCGGCGAGCTCCACGCCGGGTACCTTGGCCACGCCGGCCTCGATCCTGTTCACGAGGTCGACATGCCCCACGCGGTACTGCGGCATGCCTCGCGGCCAGCGGAAGACCTCGACGAGCTCGGGTACGGCGGCGATGCCCATCACCTCGCGCAGCTCGGCGCGCACCACCTTGGTCATCTCGTCGTCGTCGAGCTGCGCCGCGGCCTCGATGCCGGCGCGGCCGAGGAAGCTGCGCAGCAGCACGTGGCCCTCGGGGGCGCGGCCGGGGAACTTGCTGGAGCTCCAGGTGGTCGCCATCACCGGGCGGTTCTCGGCGCGCGGCACCACGAAGCCGAACCCCGTGAGGTCGTGCGCCACCTGGTCGCGGCGAAAGGCCAGCGAGGCGGTGGCCGTGCTGACGTACTCGATGGACGAGAGGCCGGCCGCCGGGAGCGGCGCGACCGTGCGCAGCAGGTCGCCGCTTGCCCAGGCCGGCGTGGCCAGCACGACCGCGTCGACGACCACGCGGCTGCCGTCGGCGAACTGGAGGGCGTAAGCGCCGGAACCGGCGCCGGAGGCGCCGCAGCCGGCGCCGCAGGGCGCCATCGTACGCACCGCCGAGCCGCCGTGCAGGCGCTCCGCCGGCAGCGAGGCGACGAGGGCGTCGCTCAGCTCCTGCAGGCCGCCCTTAAAGGAGTAGAAGTAGGAGCGCGGGCCGCCTTCGGAGCGCGCCGCCGCGCCGGGGCCGGCGCCGCCGCCGGCAGCCGCCGCCTTCTGCCGCGCCTTGCGCCGCTTGAGCATCGCGAGGATGAGGCTGCGGTGCTTGCGCTCCATCTCGAGGAACATGGGGAAGGTGGCGCGCACGCTCATCTGTTCGGGGTCGCCGGCGTGGATGCCGGCGACGATGGGCTCGGCGATGCGCGCCAGCGCCTCCTTGCCGAGCCGCCGACGTACGAAGTCGCCGAGGCTCTCGTCGCCGTCCCCGGCGGCGCCGCGCGCCGAGCCGCCGCGGGGCAGCACCAGGTCCATGCCCATGCGCGCTTTGCCGGGCCAGCTCATCAAGCTGCTGAGGGCGAACGGCGCCATGCGCGTGGGGACCATGAGAATGATGCCTTCGGGCAGCTCGTGCAGGCGCCCACGCGTGTAGACGAAGCTCTTGCGGATGCCCTCGTTGGAGTCCTCGAAGCGGTCGCCGATGCCGAGCCGGCGGGCCATGGTGATCGGCCAGTGCTTTTCGATGATCGCCGAGTCGGGCCCGCCCTCGACGACAAAGCCGTCGCGGCGCACGGTGTGGACCTTGCCGCCGAAGCGCGATTCGTCCTCGTAGAGGCGCCAGTCGATGGTCGGGTCGGCGGCGCGCGCGTCTTCGAGGGCGCGCGCCGCGCCCAGCCCGGCCATGCCGCCGCCGACGACGGCGATGCGCAGGGGCCGGGCGGAGCCGTCGGGAAGCCGGGCGGGGCCGTCGGGAGGCCGGGCGGGGCCGCTCCGCGGCCGTGCCCGGCCCTCGGCCGCCGCGGAGGCTTCGGGCACGCCCTTCACGCCTGCGTGTGCGGCCCGTCCGGGCCGTGCGACTGATGCTCCACCGGCCGGCGCGCAAGGTAGTCGATGACGAGCCCGGCGAGCGCTTCGATGAACTGCGGCGCGTCGTTGGGCGGCGCCGAACGGCGGTACTCCATGCCCAGCGTCTCGATCTGCTCGCGCAGCAGGATGTCCAGATCGTAGAGCGTCTCGACGTTGTCGCTGACGAAGCCTACGGGCACCACGAGCACCTTCTTCCAGCCTTCTTCGGCCAGGGTGCGCACCATGTCGTCGGCCTCGGGCTCCATCCACTCGCCGCCGCCGCGGCCCTTGCTCTGGAAGGCGAAGCGCCAGTCGCCGGGCACCAGAGCGGGCACGAGCTGCGCGATGGTCTGCTGCAACTGCTCCACGTAGGGGTCGCCCTCCATGATGGTCTCGAGCGGCACGTTGTGGGCGGTGAAGAGCACCGCCCACTCGTTGACGTCGCAGCCGTCGAGCGCCGCCGCGGCGTGCCTGCTGATGGCCTTCACGAAGCCGCGGTCGGCGTACCAGCCTTCGAGCAGCGGGATCTCGCGGCCGCGGGCCGCACCGCCCGCCTCCCCGCGGGCCGCGACGGCGTCGAGCGCCAGGCGATACTTGCCGGTCGTGAGGCGCGAGGCGAACGGGCTGAGCGGCAGCGCCACCACCTCGTGGCCGTCCAGCTCCGCGAGGCAGTCGGCCACGGAGGGCTCCGTGTAGAGGAACCCGTGGCGCACGCGGATCGGGAAGGCCAGCTCCCGCACGAGCCGCTCCTGCAGGGCGAGCGCCTGGCGCGCCGTGATGTCGGGGAGGGGGGAGGCGCCGCCGATGAGCGCGTAGCGTTGCTGCACCACGGCGAGCGTGCGTGCGTCGGGGACGCGGCCCATCAGGCGCTCCAGAAAGGCGGGGATCTGCGCCGCCTCCTGCGGACCGCCGTAAGCGAGCAAGGCGACGTCGACGGGGCTCTCCTTCATGGCGGCCGGCCCTTTCAGATGGGCGCCGCGGACAGGCGATGCACCGCGTCGACCAGGTACTTGACGTTATCGGGAGGGGTCTGCGGGATGAGGCCGTGACCGAGGTTGAAGATGTGGCCGGCGCGGCCGCCGGCGCGGGCGATGATGTCGGCGACGCGCTCCTCGATGGCCTTGGGCGGTCCGAGCAGCGTGAGAGGGTCAAGGTTGCCCTGGATGGCCACGCCGCCGAGCTGCTCCCAGGCGCGATCGAGCTCGATGCGCCAGTCCACGCCGATGACCTCGCTGCCGGCCCTGGCCACGTGGTGGAGCATGGCGGAGGCGCCGTTGCCGAAGTAGATCACCGGCGCGCCCCGGCCTTTGACCTTGTCGATCACGGAGCGCACGTGCGGCAGCACCAGCAGCTCGTAGTCGTAGGGGCCCAGCCACCCGACCCACGAATCGAAGAGCTGGACCACCTGAGCGCCGGCGGCGATCTGCGCCAGGAGGTAATCGACGACTACCTCTGAGATGAGACTCATGAGCCGGCCGAACCCGACCGGGTCGTCGTACATGAACTTCTTCACGTACGCGTAGTTGCGCGAGTGGCCGCCCTCGACGATGTAGCTGGCCAGTGTGAACGGCGCCCCGGAGAAGCCGATGAGCGGCGTGTCTTCGTCGAGCTCGTGGCGCACCAGGCGAATGGCGTCCATCACGTACTGCAGGTCGGCGGCCGCGTCGATGCCGTGCACGCCCTCGAGATCCCTGGCGCTGCGGATGGGCTTCTCGATCACGGGCCCGTCCTCGGGGGTGAAATGGAAGCCGATGCCCATGGGCTCGAGCGGCAGCAGGATGTCGGCGAAGATGATGGCGGCGTCCAGCTCGAAGCGGCGCAGGGGCTGCAGCGTGACCTCGGCGGCGATGTCGGGGCGCAGGCACATCTCCACAAACGAGAGCTTCTCGCGGATGGCGCGGTATTCGGGCAGGTAGCGGCCCGCCTGGCGCATGAGCCACACGGGCGTCGCATCGACGGGAAGGCGGGAACAGGCATCGAGAAGGCGCATCGTCATCCCTTGGTCGTGCGGGCGAGCCGCGTCGTCGGGCGCGTCATTGTAGCAAACGGGAGCCCGCAGGCTCCCGTCGGTGGCGAGAAGCTGGGCCGGCGCGGTTTCACTGCGCCGGCCTGTACCCCTCGCCGAGCGCCGCCTTGTGGCAGGTGTAGCAGACGGTCAACGTGGCGTCGCACGACTGCGGTGAGACGACGTGGCGCCGCAAGGCGCGCGCGCTCAGCTTGGCTCCGCAGAGCCCGCAGTGAGCGCTGTCGATGGAGCGGATGGCGCCGGCCTGCCGGACCGGCGGCACGTCGACTGACTGTGCCTGCGGAAGTGGGTGGACTTGGCCCATCGGTCCTCCCCGTGACGAGACGGCTGCGGCTCCCGGGGCGGGGGCCGCGGAGCCGTGATCTGATATCCATGTAGTGCCCCTCGGAGGGCGGTTCGTAACCTCGCCGCGGCCGCCGGCGCGCCCTGTGTTCGGGGCCATTCAGGCTCGATCTGCGCGGCCTCTTATCCCCGGCGTGTTATCTATAAGCGTTACTGATTTGCAGGAACAGATTCTCTTATAGATAATACCGGGGTCGTCTACCGCGAGGGTGCCCATGGCCAGGAACTTCACAAAGACCCCCGACGTGCCGCGTATCGAGAAGGGCGTCACGCTGTTCCGCAGCTGCCTCGTCTCGGCCGAGTACCCGGGCGTCGAATCGTCCACCAAGTGGCTCTTCGAGAGGTTCGGCATCGAGTACACGGTCAATCCCGACCAGACCTGCTGCACCGGCCTGGGCTACTACTCCGACCTCATGCCCATCCAGACCACCGTCGGCATCGCCGCGCGCAACGCCTGCGTCGTGGTCGACGACGAGCATCCGGTGATGAGCTACCTGTGCTCCACCTGCTACGCGATCAACAAGAAGGCGCGCAACATCCTCGATGTGCCCGAGTACCGCGACGAGACCAACGAGGTGCTCGGCAGGATCGGCCGCGAGTACGACGACCGCGTGGCCGGCACGGTGCAGCACAAGCACACCCTCGAGATCCTCTGGGGCGCCCACGACAGCGTCCCCGGCCTCATCCGCCGGCGCCTCGACGGCATCAAGGTGGCGACGCACCCGGCGTGCCACTACTGCAAGGTCTTCCCCGACGAGACTCTGGGCAACAACGAGAACTTCATGGTGCCCGAGGAGATGCTGATCCCCGCCGGCGTCGTCTGCACCGGCGCCTACAACGAGAAGCAGACGCACTGCGGGGCCGGCTTCCGCCAGCGCTTCGTGAACCCATCGATCTCGATGGGAGTGACGCAGAAGAAGCTGCACCGGCTGGCCGAAGAGAAGGTCGACGTCCTCGTACACATGTGTCCCAACTGCCACGTGCAGTTCGACCGCTTCAGCGAAATGATCTCGGCGGGTTCCGGCGAGGACTACCCGTTCGTGCACCTGCACGTGCAGCAGCTTCTGGCCCTGGCGTTCGGCGCCGACCCCGAGAAGGTGGTCGGCATCCAGTCGCACTCTCAGAACGTCGAGCCGTTCCTCGAGCGCATCGGCGCCCGCCGGACGCCCGTCGCGACCGCGGGGGGTGCGCGATGAGGGCCGGAGTCTTTCTCTGCGAGTGCGGCGGCAACATCAGCGGGGTCGTGGACCTCGAGCCGCTGGCCGAGCACGCGCGCTCCCTGGACGGCGTCGTCGAGGTCGACATCAACCAGTTCATGTGCGGCACCGAGGGCCGCGCCATGATCGAGAAGGCCGTCGAAGAGCGCGGCCTCGACCACTTCGTGATCGCCTCGTGCTCGCCGCGCTTTCAGGGCCCCACCTTCGAGCGCATCGCCCGCGAGCTGCGCCTCGGCGAGAACGCCGTCGCCTTCGGCAACATCCGCGAGGGCTGCTCCTACGTACACGGGCACGAGCCGGAGCGCGCCCAGGCGAAGGCCAGGAAGATCGTGGAGGGCGCCGTCGCCCGCCTGCGCCACATGAGCGACCTGCCGCGGCAGCGCACCTTTCTCAACCGCTCCGTGCTGGTGGTCGGCGGCGGCATCGCCGGCATGTCCGCCGCGGAAGAGCTCGCCGCCGCCGGCATCGAGGTGCACCTCGTGGAGCGTCAGCAGAGCATCGGCGGCTACATGGCCCGGCTCAGCAAGACCTTCCCTACCGAAGATTGCGCCATGTGCTCGTTGGCGCCGCGCCTCACCGGCACGGCCATCAACAGCCGCATCCATCTGCACGCGCTCTCGGACGTGACCGCGATCACGGGGCCGCCCGGCGAGTTCAACGTCACAGTGCGGCATCGCCCACGGTACGTGAACGAGAAATGCGTCGGCTGCGGCGAGTGCGCCGCTGTGTGCCCCGTGACCTACCCCAACGACTTCGACTTCGGCGTCAGCGAGCGGACCGCCGTCCACCGGCCGTTCGCCAACGCCGTGCCGGCGACCTTCGCCATCGAGCGCAAGGGCTGGAGCCCCTGCAAGACGGCCTGCCCGGTCCACACCTCCGCCCACGGCTATGTGGCACTGGTCGCGAAGGGTCGTTACGAGGAGGCTTGGCGAGTCGCCAGCGAGCCGAACCCGTTCCCGAGCGTCTGCGGCCGTATCTGCACCCACGTCTGCGAGACCGAGTGCACACGCGGCAACGTGGACGACCCCATCGCCATCGCCGGTATCAAGCGCTTTGTCGCCGACCACGGCGCGCCGGCGGAGCTGCCCGCGCCGCTGCCCGTCTTCTACGACGAACCCATCGCCATCGTCGGCGGCGGCCCCGCGGGCCTCACCGCCGCCCGCGAGCTGGCGCAGTTCGGCTACAAGGCCACCGTGTTTGAGGCTTTGCCGGTGGCCGGCGGCATGCTGCGCGTCGGCATCCCCGAGTACCGCCTGCCGCGCACCGCCCTGCAGGGCGAGGTCGACCGCATCACGGCCTTGGGCGTCGAGCTCAGGACCGGCGTGCGCTGTGGCTCCGACTTCACCGTCGATTCCCTGTTCGCCGACGGCTACAAGGCCGTCTTCCTCGCCACCGGCCTGCACCAGAGCAAGGATCTGCCGATCCCCGGCCTCGATCAGCAGGGCGTCCTGCGCGCCGTCGAGTTTCTGCGCGCGCAGGCGCTCGGCGAGAGCGTCACCACCGGCAAGCGCGTGGTGGTCGTCGGCGGCGGCGACGTGGCCTACGACGCCGGGCGCACCGCCTTCCGCTGCGGCGCCGACGAGGTCACGCTCGCCTGCATCGAGGACGAGCGCACGGCGCCGGCCTCGTCCGAGGAGATCGAAGAGGGCAAGGAAGAACAGGTCCAGGTGGAGTACTCGCTGGTCCCCGTCGAGATCCTCGGCAGCGACGGCGTCGCCGGTGGCGTCAAGTTCCAGCGCTGCACGCTGGGCGCGCCCAACGAGCGCGGCTGGCGGCCGCCGGTACCGGTGGAGGGCGAGTATGTGGAGCTCAGCGGCGACACCGTGATCTTCGCCGTCGGCCAGGCGATCGTCGACGACTTCACGGCCGGCGCCGACGGCGTGGCCGTGGAACGCGGCCAGATCGGCGTCGACCCCGACACCATGATGACCGGCCGCACCGGCGTCTTCGCCGGCGGCGACGCCGCCGCGATGGGCCCCTGGACGGCGATCGAGGCGATCGCCGCCGGCCGTCGCGGCGCCCGCGCCATCCACAACTTCCTCCGCGGCGAGCAGCTCGTGCCGGTGTGGGACGCCGAGGCCGACAAGGTCAAGATCCCGCACACCGAGCTCGAGCCGTTCGAGCCGCAGGCCAGGCGCATCATGAAGACCCTGGACGGCGTCACCCGCCGCACCACCTGGGACGAAGTCCGTCTCGGCTTCAGCGAGGAGGACGTGCGCAAGGAGGCCGCACGCTGCTTGGACTGCGCCGTGTGCTCCGACTGCAAGTCGTGCGTCACGGCGTGCCCGGCCGACGCCATCGACTTCGACCAGAAGGCCTGGAACGAGGAGATCACCGTGGGCGCCGTGATCCTGGCCACCGGCCATCAGGAGTTCGACGCCACGCGCAAGCTGCCGCTGGGGTACGGGCGCTTCCCGAACGTGCTCACGCAGAGTCAGCTCGCCCGGCTGCTGTCGGCCTCGGGGCCGACCGCGGGCGAGCTCAAGCGACCCTCCGACGGCGCGGCGCCAAAACGCATCTTCATGCTCCAGTGCGTGGGCTCGCGCGACTGCACCAGCAGCGGCAACGAGCACTGCTCGGCGATCTGCTGCCTGTTCGCCACGCTCCACAGCTCGCTGATCAAACAACACCACCCCGACGCCGAGATCACCATCGGCTACACCGACATGCGCACGCCCGGCAAGGCCCACGAGGAGTACTACCGCCTCGTGCAGGAGCGCGGCGTGCGCTACGTGCGCGGCCGCGTCGGCGAGATCCTCGAGGAGCAGGACGGCAGCCTCACGGTACGCATGGAGAACACGATGACCGGCAGCAAGAGCGAGGAGCGCTACGACCTCGTCGTGCTCTCCGCCGGCCTGGAGGGCTCGAAGGGCACCCAGGACATCGCCCGCGTGGCCGGCGTGCAGACCGCGGCCGCCGGCTTCATCCGCGAGCTTCACCCGAAGCTCGCTCCGGTCGACACGCAGCGCACCGGGATGTTCCTGTGCGGCACCGCCCAGGGCCCCAAGAGTATCCCCGACTCGATCGCCCAGGCCAAGGCGGCGGCGGCCCGTGCCATGAGCATGCTCAGCACGGGCTTCGCGATGACGCCCGCCCAGGTGGCGGCCAGCGACATCGACGTCTGCATCGGCTGCGGCGTCTGCGAAACGTCCTGTCCGCAGACGGCGATCATGCTGACGCTGGGCGCGGACGCCCACTCCGTGGTCGACGCCAACATCTGCCGGGGCTGTGGCATCTGTGCCGCCGAATGCCCAACGGGAGCGATCCAGCTCGGCGGCTTCAGCGACGCCGAGGTGCTGGCGGAGGCGACGGTGTGATGGCCGCGTCTCCGATCACGGCGGCGGCCGGCGCGGCCGGCGGCGCCCTCGCCGCGGCGGCCGACCGCAGGATCGTCGCCTTCTGCTGCCGCGAGTGCGCCTACGCGGCCGCCGACGCGAGCGCCAACGCGCGCACGCCGCTGCCGCCGACCGTGCGCCTCGTGCTCATGCCCTGCACCGGGCGCGTCAGCCCGCTGCACCTCTTGAGCGCGCTGGCCGAAGGCGCAGACGGCGTGATGGTCGCCGGCTGCCTGCTCGGCCAGTGCCACTACCGCGAGGGCAACTTCATGGCCGTCGACCGCGTCGCCTTTGTGCAGCGCCTTCTCAAGAGCGTCGGCGTCGAGCCCCAGCGCTGCCAGATGTTCACGATGAGCGCCGGCGAGCCGCCCAAGTTCGTCGCCGCTGTGCGCGAGATGGACCGCGTGATCGTCGGCCTGCCGCCGCTGCCGCGATCGGAGGCCGGCGGCGCCCACGGCTCCCCTCTCGCCGCCGGCGCCCCTCTCGCCGCCGGCGCCCCGCTCGCCGCCGGCGCCCCGCTCGCCACCGTAAGGGGGGCTGCCTGATGCCACTCACCCATCGCGGCCGCGAGATCCTCAGCCGCGTGCCCGGCGGCGCGCTGCGGAGCACCGTCGGCGTGGGCTGCGAGATCGTCCGCCACGAGGAGCTCTGCGTGGGCTGCGGCAAATGCGCCACCAACTGCCCGTCAGGGGCCTCCGAGCGCGGCGCCTTCTTCGACGTGAACCAGTTGCTGGACGCGCCGGCGGACAGCCGCCGAGGCGCCCTCGGCGGCGCGCTCCGGCGCCTCATGCGCCACGAGCCCGACGGCCCCGTTGAGGTGCCGGAGCGGGTCACCGTGTACCGCACCATCATCTACGACGACGGGAAGTGCCTGGGCTGCGGCACCTGCGTGCGCGGCTGCCCGGCCGCGGCCATCGAGGCGCGGCCGCCGCAGGCGGACGCCGCGCCGACCGGCTCGGCCGACCCGGCCCCCGCAAGCACGCCGGCCGCGGAGGGGGTGCGCGCATGACAGCCCCGAACGGTCACGGCCCCGAGCGCCCGCTCGTGCTCCTCTGCGAGTGCGCCGGGACGCTCAAGAACCTCGACTTCGACCGGCTCGAAATGCACGTCGGCAGCGACGCCGACGTGATGCGCGGCGACCATTGGTGCAGCCGCGTCGGTCAGGCGCAGATGCTCGAACTGATGGACGCGGGAGCCGGGGGCGAGGCCGGCGACGGGCGCCAGCTCGTCTTCGCCGGCTGCACCCCCGACTTCGCTGCGAGGCGCTTCCAGAAGCTCATGGCGCGCGGCCTGCAGCTCGAGATCGCCGATATCCGCGAGGGCTGCAGCTGGGTACACGGCAGCGACGTCGCCTCCGTCACCGACAAAGCCGCACGCATCATCGACGCGTCGATCGCCTACCCCGACGCCCCGGCGGACACGATGAGCTACGCCGAGCGGCAGAACACCGTCGTCGTCATCGGCGGCGGCGTGGCCGGCACGCAGTCCGCCGCCGAGCTCGCCCAGATGGGCCACCACGTCGAGCTCGTCGAGCGGCGCGCCTTCCTCGGCGGCCGCGCCGCGCGCATCGGCACCGTCTTCCCCACCAACGACTGCGGCCAGTGCCTGCCGACCACCGACGCGCAGGCCGGCACGCGCAAGTGCTTCCACCGCAACGTGGCCATCGACCATCCCGACCTCTCCATCCACCGCCGTTCGACCGTCGAGGCCGTAAGCGGTCACCCCGGCGACTTCCAGGTGAGCATCCGCACCCTGCCGAATATGGTCACCGACGCCTGCGTCAACTGCGGCACCTGCGAGACGGTCTGCGAGGCCGACTCTTCGGAGCCCGGCAAGAAGGCGATCTTCAGCGAGTTCTACGACGGTCGCGTGATCCGCACCATCGACCTCGAGACCTGCACGTTCTGCGGCATATGCGCCGATGAGTGCCCCGTGGAGGCC
>Ga0194058_10001670_pt1 | contig 11022 bp, 4 predicted proteins | sample SepL4417m_MetaG_FD_155490 | JGI IMG/M metagenome (GOLD analysis project Ga0194058, IMG submission 155490) | Anoxic zone freshwater microbial communities from boreal shield lake in IISD Experimental Lakes Area, Ontario, Canada - Sep2016-L442-17m | ecosystem: Environmental > Aquatic > Freshwater >... | reverse complement strand
GGTAAACTCCTTGCGCCACTCGGCAATGGCCTTGATTTCTTTCCCCGCCATCTGTTTAACGACTTTGTCATTGTAGCTGGCCATGTCCTTGTCCGGCAGCAGGAAGTGATAAACCGTATCCGCGTTTCGTTCCGCGCCCGGCATCACCCTTTCCGGAACCACGTCCAGCCAAAGCGGATCGGTTCTTTGCTTCTTACTGAGCAGGCTTTCGTGAAACACCTGCCGCCTGGCCCCCACAAGGGAATTGCCGCAAACCAGTTGCATGCCGAACCAGGGGACAAACGCGCCTTCGTGGATGGTGTTCAGCCACAGGGAAACTTCCGCCAGTTCCACCGCCACCGGGTTCAGATCGACGCCATACACATTCCTGTCGGCAATATACATCTTCACCTTTTGCAGCTCTTTGGGATAATCATCATGCAAAATGGTGATCCCGGTTTCCTTCTGTTTTAAATCAAGGTAAGCCTTTGCCAACTGGTTGATCACCTCATTTGAAAATGCTGCGCTCCCCATGGCGGGTTCGCAAACAGTCAGCTCCAGGATCTCATCAGCGGTTTTATCTTTGAGAAGCTCTTTTAAGGCATACTTGACCAGGCATTGGGTCAGTACCTCCGGGGTGTAATAAGATGCCGATTTTTCGCGGTCCCGTCCCGCCAGTCGGTAAATAAAGGCGCCTTTTTCATATTTGAGCAAAGTGCCATCGTCGTTAAAGACCCGCTCATCTTCGGTATATTGCTCCAGGTCTTCGGGCTTTACAAAATAGGCGGTTTCAAGCACATTGTGCGCCTCCTCCGCCTTTTTCACCTCATATAAATCGGTTTCGGCAAAGAACCCCTGATAGGAGAGGAGGGCCTCATATACCGCGCCCAACTGGTTGATGCCAAGCTGTGAATAGGAAATGCGGCCTCGGCGATTGTTTACGCCCCTTGCCGGCCGGGAGAGAGACATCAATTCAATGACCCGTTGCAGCACAAAATTCCTGAACCTCACCTTGTTTAAAAGCGGGGTCTTCCCGGGATCGAAAAGATGGCTGCGAAGCGGAGAAATACGGAAGGTGTGGTGTTCTGATCCAGACGCGGTCACATCAAGCTGGAGCATTTTCCCCTGTTTGGGATAACCATCGTATAGCAGATCAAATAGCAAATTAATGGATTCGTGGATATAAAAACCATTCCTGGACTCAGCGGTGGTCAGTTTCACCATTTCAAGTTCACGCAGGGATTCCAGGCTGTAACCTTTCCGGTACGCTTCGGATTTATCCGGAAGATATGCCAGCGCAGGTCTCGCCTCGATATAAAACAAAAACAGCATCCGGTACATGTATCGCAGGCATTCACGGGTCAGTTGACCCGCCATATCCCGGCCATAAATTTTTTCATGGAGCAGTTCCCGAAGATAATAAACCGCTTCATTACCCAATAGCTCGATGGCTTCACGCAGCGAGTATTTCAGGTCTTCTGAAACGGCGAAGGCATGTTTATGGGAATTTTCATCCAGCGTATCCAAAAAAGGGATACCGTCCTTGGGGCAGATGGAATCCCGGTGCAGCAACGCTGCCATGGCCTGCAAGGTGGTGGTTTCCCTGCGGTCCAGAATCTCCCGGACGTCAAACCGCAGCAGCCGCTTTTCGTGCCACTTGGTGCGGTCCAGAAGCACGATTTGGGTAAAGCTGATCAGGATGACCCACCGGGGAGGCTCGGCTTTTCCGAAAACCTGACGGGTGATGATTTCCTCCAGGGAAAGGTCCGTCAGTTTTTGGGTTTCATCATCAGCCGGGTACTGCTCCGGCAGGAAATGCGATTTCAGCGGATCGGCATCTTCTTCCGGATCAATTACCGCCTCGATGATCCAGAGCGCCGGGGAGCCATCGGGCAAGTTGATTTTACCGGCCAGGGGGATATTGCTGTCATCATCCAGCGCAACTGTCTGGGGGTCATAATCATAGCCCAGTACCATAAGCAACTGGCTGGCAAATTCCCGCTGCAGGCTCAGTCTTTCTTCAATGTTGCGTTCCCGTTCCAGAAGGCCCAGCCCGGCAAAGAATTCCTTTCTGAGGCCCCGCAATTTTGTATGGGGCTGAGGGATGTCTTCCTCATCCTCTTTCTGTTTCCACTGGCTGAAAATGTCTTTCAGGTCGTTTTCAAGGATGGCGGAAAGATAATGATGGGTGTAAAACTCATTTTCATTGGTGATGCCCGTGATATCCATGGCCATTATGCCACCCCTTTCAGAACGGCAATTACCTGAATAAAGGGATTGTCTTCCGTTGTCATGGTATCCTGAACCCAGGTCAGGAAGTCACTAAACATGCGATCTATTTCCCGCTTTTCCTGGTCTTTTCGGCTGAGCTGTTTTTTGTCTGCATAGAACAGTTCGATCTGCTCGTGATGTTTGCCTTTCAATTGCTCCAGATTTTCGAGGTGCATTTGCAGCTTTGGATTGATCATGTTCTCAAAAGCTTTCCGCTCCCCAGTCATGTATTGTTTTGCATGCGTAACGGCCTCCGGCAGGAGGCTCCGAAGGGATTCCAGATCCTGACTTTCCTCCCGGTTCGGAAATTTGGTTCCGCCAAGACTGGTTCTGGCTAAAAGCGATGCGAAAGTTTCAATCTTCTGAAAAACTCTGTTTTGAAACGTTACGCCAAACCACCGATGCACCAGGGGATGGCCCTTGAGATTGGGCACAAGGCCCGTGAGAACAAACACGACTTCTTCCGCCGACAGCACGCCTTGAAGCGATAAAACCGGCGCTTCATGTCGCCCGAATCCTGCGACCACCTTGTCGTTAATCCATTCCAGAACCGGGTTTTGCTGCCATAGATAATGAATCCGGGGCCAGGCGTTTTCATCTTTGCGGCTGCGTTTTATTTCGTTCTGAATGGCATCCTGGTCCGACGAAAGCACAAATGTATCATCTTCAGGCCACACCTCTTTGGGAAGGACATACCGAAGGCGATGTTTCAGGTCCTGGGTGGCGGTAAGGATCACCTGCTGGTCTGCATCCACAAATTCCGACTGGAGTGTTTCCGACTGTTTCAGATACCCAATGGCATCTTTCAGGTAATGAAAATCATCCGCATACAGGGATGGCATGGTCTTTGTTTTTTCATCTGAACGCTGGCCGGACGGCGGTGTTATCTCGCCCATCAAAATTTTCAGGGGATCAAACGCCGCCTTAGCCGTTTTATTGAGGCTCTCTTCAAATTCTGCTTCGCTTTTTCCCTGTTCAATGGCACCCGCCGTTATTTTCTCTTCTTCATCTATATCGTACACACCCATCAGGGCTGCTGGGTCGCCAATGTTCTTCACCGCTTCTTCATCTTTGCGGATGAGAATTTCCAAAATACGCATGTCTCCCTTGATCTTTTCATTGTTGCTTTGATTCACGAGATAAAGAATGTAAGGGATTTTTTCCTGACCATAGCGGTCAATTCGGCCATTCCTCTGCTGAAACACCATGAGCGACCAGGGGATGTCAAAATGAATGAGATGGTGGCTGAGGTAATGAAGATTGATGCCTTCGGATGCCACATCCGATGCAATCAGGAGCCTGATCGGCGCTTCATCTTTACCGAAATCTTCAACAATGCGCTGCTGATCAATATCCGACATGGAGCCGTGCAGAATCTCAACTTGATTGTCTTTTAAGTGAAGGTCTCTGAGCAAATTCTGGTGCAGGAAATTCAATGTTTCAATGCGTTCCGTAAAGATGACAAGCCTTTCGTCATGCGCTTTCCCCGTCCACCCGAAGCCATGCTCTTTTTCCCTTATGACCGACAGAAGCTTCTGGTATTTTGAAAATTGTTCCGGGGTGATGCATTCCACTGCGGCCGCAAACTCCTCAAGCCGGGAAATATCTTTCATGGCATCGCTGTCATCATCCTTTCGCAGCCGGTTGATCCGGTTTTTGATTGTCATCAGACATGCTGCCGGACTGGAAAACAATGCCTTTTCAAGGGTGGTTTTAAACAGTTGCCCAGCACCCCCGTGTTGATCCAGCTTTTCAAACGAAAGGCTTGTAAAAACGGCCAGTGCATCCTCTTCAGCATCACTTGCCTGACAATAAGCATTGCTGATTTCTCTATTCTTGAAGGCTTCCTGCACCTGATCCTGGATGTCTTTTTTAAAGCGCCGGATGAAAAGCCCCTTGATGTCATCCGGTCCATACCTATCCGGGTTGGCGATGGCGGTTGGATCGAGCATGTTCATCAGGCTGGCAAAGCTTCGGGCGCTGCCGTCGTGCGGCGTTGCGGACAACATGATCAAGGTATCTGATCTTCCGGACAGAAGTTTTGCCAGCTTCGCTCTCTGGGATGAGCCTTTTCCACGCTGAGCGACATTATGCGCCTCGTCTATGACGATAATGTCCCAGAAGGCATTTTCCAGGTATGTGCGGTACTCCGCATCCTGCTTTAAGGTGTCGATGGAAATGATGGATTTGTCGTAGTAATAAAAAGGGTTATGATTGGTGGGAATGCGGGAGCGGACCCTTTGAATGCCGAAGGAGTCCAGCCGCACAAGCGGAATCGTAAAACGGCTCCACATTTCCTTTTGAAACTGGGTGAGCATGCTCTTTACAGCCAGTACCAGAATCCGCTTGCCGCGACCCCGGCGGATCAACTCGCTTACCAGAATCCCGCAGGCCAGGGTTTTGCCAAGTCCCACGGCATCGGCGATAAGAATGCGCTGGCGTGATTGCTGCAATGCCTGGATGGCGGGATCAAGCTGATAAGGGACCAGGTCCATGGCTGCCTTGTGGCCAATATAAAGATATTCATCTGTTGGCGGTGTCTGCCGCAACAGGCTTTCCATATAAAGCCGGGATTTCTGGTAGGAGCTCGATGCATCAATTACCAGTTTGGTGTCAACTGGGTCCAGGACTTCGATTTTTTTATCAATCTCATCCAGAAAAATGGACTCCTTGTTCTTGACGAGTTCCGACAGGCCGATAACCGTCAGTGCATGGCCCCCGGAAGAGGTGTTGTTCACCTTCCGGACCAGCCATTCTGCATCGCGAACCACAATTCGGGCGCCTGGTGCAATAACCGTGTTAGAAAAACCCATTAAACAATATCCTCGCAATAATTGTTTCAGAGCGAAGCGGATCTATCTTGAGACAGTTCTGTCAACAAGAAGATCACAGCGACATCATTTTCTTGATTATCTCATCCGCTTGTCTGCTCAAATCACTTCCCTCCCGAGTCACCAACAACCGCCCAGGAAAATTTTTGTGATACCATTTCTCCTTAATTTCCCATTTCTTTATGTATTCTGGAAGGTCGAGTCTGCCCAGATGCTCCCAATAGATATCTTCACCCCTCCAGATCAGGGTAAAATCAGGAAGATACATCGTACCTTCTGCAGTTGCATAAAGAGGTTTCTCATACCGGAATTCGATGCCGCGTTCGTGCAACAAGTTCGCAATGATTACCTCGGATTTACTGCGTACCATGTCGCCAGTGAGCGCCTGATGAATCTTACCTGCCTCATACCAGCCAAGATACTGGATCATTTCTTTAGGGGCGATGTGCCAGCCGAGCAACGATGAGTTGATGCGGGCAAGCAGGCAACGTTCGCGGCGGCGCATATCTACCAGCGGACTAATATCTTTTTGTACCAATAGCGTACAGTGACGCTTCCCGCGGGTGAGTGCCGTATAAAGCAGTTCTTGGCTGAGTAATTGTCGTTGCGCTGCTGGAATGACGACATAGATGCGCTCGAACTCGCTTCCCTGGGCTTTATGAACAGAGATGGCGAAGCCAAGTTCAAGGTTTTCCTCGACCTTCTGGTTTGGCATGAACTTCCCATTCGGCAAAGAGCCAAGCTCCGACCCGTAATTAATGCGAATATCTTTCTTGCGCGAAAATGCGACCGAAAATCGCTTCAGCCAGAAACACGGACTTCGCCATTTTTTGTTGTCGTAACCGTGAGGTCCGACAAAGCCCAATTCCCCATTAAAAACGTCTACCTGAGTCACTTTTTTCGTACTGAAATCGTAGCCATAAATTGGAGCAGAAGCTGTTCGGTTGCGAATCTGAATGACCTTATCAAATAGGGTGATTCCGGCCAAGGTTGGTGTAAGACCATAATCGCCGTTCTTTTTCTGCTGAACAGCCTGGTTGAGGGCTTCAATACCGTACAACTCTCCACGATAAGGGCTGAGTATTTGAGAATACTCTGGCCGCCAATTGAAGGCTTTTTTCGACAACTCGTAGAAGTTCAGAGATGACGGATCAACGCCGGCATCAGCGGCCATATCCTTTGTCAAACGGTCGATAAGCAGAGGCGCCAGCTCTTCAGACTCATTCCAGTAAACGACCCGCAAGTCCTGATCGACATCACCGCCAATCTGAACCCTTTTAAGCAATTCTTCGGTATCGATATCCAATTCCTCGTTCGTTTCGTCAGCCAGTCCTGATATCCGGTAAAGAGACGCAAAACGAATGATCCCTGTCCCCTTGCCGCTGGCCATGTTCTCAAGCTGGCGCAGGTTCGCTGTCAATTCTGCCAACGCTTCCGGCACCCTCTTCTTGCAAAATGTTGTGATGTCGGCAAATACCCGACCAATACCAATCGGGGGAAGCTGGTTAGTATCCCCCACTAGGATCAGCCGCTTGACCGTTGACCACTTAATCGCACGGAACAGTGTGGCAAACAAACGAAGGTCAAGCATTGAACATTCATCTATGATAATGGTCTGGCACGCCGTCTCGGACTCTCCGCCAACAATCTTGAATGTCAGATTGGGGTTGAGCCAACCACGTTTGGCCAAGAAAGAGTGTATCGTTGCAGTGGTCACCGCAGAACCCAGAGCCGTATCTTGTGCAAACACCTCACGGGCGCGATCGGCAGCCTTGCCTGTTGGCGCTAGGGTTATCACCGATGCACCATCTCCATCGACTTTCCGTATCGCCTTAACGATTGAGCGGAGGACTGTCGTCTTTCCGGTACCTGCCGGACCGGAAAGAACAGAGAAAGGCTGTGTGAAGAGACTTTGACAGCTCTCCACCTGTTTCTTGATCGCTTCTGCGTAATCCTTAGCAACTTTCCTTGCGAGTACGCTATCCTGTTCATACAGGAAATCCCGCCAGTCTTCGGCAGTCATCGGTCGCTTCAACGCCAATTGCGGCCGCTGCAACAACTCCTTAAGCTCACTCTCAACAAGCCGTTCATCGTCGTAATCCTGTCGCATATAGATGTATGTGTGGCCATTTTCTTCCTTAATTTCCAATGCGTCTCGGTAATCGTCTACATCCACCTGAAAAAAGATATCCCGAAACTCGATCCGTTTCCATTCCGGCAAAACCAAAAGACGCTGATTGATGAGGCTTGTCAGGGCTGGTGCATCAAGGAAGGTATGACTGCTTACGCGTTGCAAGCACTCATGAGCCAAAGCTCGCAATCTGAACGGCGAATCATCTTCGAGCAACCTCTCAATTCCCAGTTCAGGCGAAGGGATAGCCCCTCGATCAACTTGACTCCAGGAGATACGATCCTCTATACTATTGCCAGCAAACTTCTCCACCAGTAAATATGGATTCGCTGAAATCTCTGAAAATCCTGAGCTCATGCCATGCTCACGACGCTTATTTCCAATGATCTGTCCGATCGTATTGGTATTTAGATCGAGCCTCGGCAAAATATTTTTTAGCAACATCCGACCTTCGGCTTGAAGCTTCCACTCACGGACAACTGCTTTAAGGATCGCTGGCTGTACGGCTTTAGCACCAAGGGCGATAGATTTTCCCTCGATAACCTCCCAGATCGCCTTGGCGGCAGGCAACTCGTTCGCCATGCTGACCTGCTCCTTAAAAAACGGAACGGCTTCGCTGAATTTCAGATACTCGCAAACTGCCGGAAGCCCTGGGAAAGCCCCTCGGCGTTTCCATAGCTCAACAATCAAACCTTCTATCCAAGCCCGCCGAACAGTCCAGTCTTGGCTGGTATCCCCCATCTCTTGAAGAGTACAGACAGCTTGCAGGAACTGCTCAACCATCCCCAATGCCTGGTCATCTGTCAGCAGCTTTGTCCCATATTTGCACTGGTTTGGATCTTCGGGAAAAAGGGCGAAGTTGTCGAGGCGTGGATCGTCCTGATAGAGATGATAGGGAAGGCGGAGGCCCTGAGCAGGATAAAATGAGGTCAGGTTGCGGTCCCAAACGTACGCGCCACCGAATTTGCGCTTTGTTTCCTCGTTGCACCCATCATAATACATCAACTCCCCAACCTTTCGAACTCGGGAAAGACCTATCAAAACATAACGGGGCGTCTCGTCTGTACTCAGAGGGTTCGAGTAGTTGGCGTAATAAAAAACCAGACTTGCCTCCGGTTGGATCTGCCGAAAAAAGTCATTAGAGTACACCAGCCGCTTATCGTTGTCATAGCCATGGGGGCCAAGGACCTCCCCGCGATACATATCCTCATACGGCCAAATACAGACCGTGGCTGCTGGTAGACTCCACTCCCGTTTAACAGCTCCAGAATTGAAGAATTCTGGGGGATCAGCAAACGAGGTAAGAGTATCCGTACCGAAAGCATTTATGCTGTAAATGCAGGGAGGACTCCCTTCAATTTTGAAACAGGCTTTGCCAGCGCTGGATTTTTCCCATTCAAGATCACGTCGTTCAGAAATCATGTTTCCTGGGTAGGAACGGGTTCCGACACAGTAGGTGTTTTTCTGCGGTGCCTTACAAATATGACCATTCCATCCATCACAGTGCCAGGCTATCCGAGCAGTCACATGCATTGTCATTATTGTCCCCTATGCTTTTCTAAGTGTTTCATACTCCACTCAATCCCAAAACCGTCAAATTTTTTAATCCTTTTTGCTAATCAAAGCACGTTCCCGTGCTGCTCAAGTAGCCTTCCTGCCACCAACGGACATAGAGCTTCATCTGGTCCGCCGGATCGAAACCCCGGCACTCGGTGAGGCTTTCCGCCAGGCACAGGGGCTACCCACATAAGCCGGGACACTTTTAATCTCAAATACTTACGGGAGCAGCCAACCTGCGTTGCCTAGGCAGTGGCAATTCCGGCATTTGAGTGATGAGCCACTCAAAGAGGTCCGGAAAATCGGTTTGATAAAGTCGTTGAGCAGCCGTGGTTCCGTCAGGTCTTCTGATGACAAAGTTATGGATCACGGTCAGCACCTTTAGCCTTCTTCCCGAGATTCCTCTTCCATTATGGTGCATCTGGGAGAGAAAACCGTTTCTGCCCTCAACGGCTGAGGAGGCTCTCTGAAACTTGGTGATCATCCATTCGCCCCAGGATTGCCACCGTGACCTTTCCTCTGCTGTGAGTTTCTGGGTGAGACAGTTATTGTCCAGAACGATTTGAGCTTTTTGCCATGCAGCAAGGTATTCTTTTTTGATCTCAGGGCTCTTGGTCTTTTCTGCTTGGCTCTTCCAGTAGAGTGCAGGAAGGAGAGCCTCTATCAGCCATGTCCTTTGGTTTTGATCCACAGCATCCAATTCCTTATTTACCCAAAGCCACCATGCATCAATCAAAGATGCAATATCATCTACCTGATTACTAAACTTATTTGCTCGGTTCTTATTATCTACTATCTGGAGCTCTTCCTGTAATATTTTGATCTGAATTACTAATTCCATCAAACCATCATAGACGTTGGAGGATGATTTTATACCACCTGTTTTTATGTCAAAAGGATGAACTTCCATAGATATATCTCTAAGAATATTTCTATATCTATCAATGCTTAATACCAGTACAGCTTCTTCTTGATTTAATACATTAATTAACGATTTTTGTTTATCGATTACTGAAATATTCTTACCCATCTCCATCATTATTGCCAGAGCAGCAGTCTCCTTTATGATCTTATCCTTAATAGTAGCCAATTTATTATTCAGCCTTAGTCCAAATAGCTTAACTACTTCGTTGCTTGCATGGAAAAGATCGGCAATACTGAGGCAATTCATGCAATCTGATGCTAATTTGATCAATGCCTTTGCACGATCGCTTACCATGTATTTTATATTGATACCAAACTTGGATATTACATCTTTAACTTTATCGCTCCATGTTTCATATGTTCTATTCTCAGATTCTTCTTCCATGAATATGTACCCTGAAGAAATATCCATCAATACCAGTATAATATTTTCAAAAAATGTTTCATCTCCTCCGACAACAACTTCACTATTGCTGCTCAGGGTATGGGATGCTTCTTGTATTTTCTTGTATTCCAACACTTTCTCCTCCATGATCTTGACCATATTTCTAAGTGATGAAGGAGATATTCCAACATGCTTTTCGAGGTGAAGCAAATTAAAAAATAAAGACATCTTTTCTACTCCAATGCCAGACATTATGCCGAAAACGAATTGTGCTGCAAAAAACATTCGAAAAAGCCATTGCTCTCCCTCAGGTGTTTCCCAAAGCCAGGACTCCTGATGGGTATTCCTCTTCTCAATGGCTTTCATGCATCTGTGGGCACTGCTCTTGGATATTCCAATAAGCCCGCTTATTCTCCTCACAGAAACCACGGTGAGGTTACGAATTAACAAAAATACCAAACAGCAACGGAATCTGATACTCATATCTCTCTCCTCTTCCAGTGTTTTCACTTTTGCAAACAATGCAGAGGAAGTATATCAGAATGGACCCACTTGTGAAAAGACGAAAATGATGGAGAGGTTCAGACCCCTCCAAGCCTCCTCCCGCTGGGGAGGGAGCGGTTACGGTCTGTATCGAAAGTGTCCCGGTTTATGTGGGTAGCCATTCAGCACAAACACTTTTTCGTCTGTAAACAGTTTACGGTTCTGCGCGGCAATGGTGTTATTCACGTCCAGAACCTTTCGAACAATTTTTATTTCCATAACGAATTTCCTTTTTCAAATAGATAAACAGCGGTCTGTAGAAACTACGAGTTCACTGAACTCTGCTCGCAGTTTGAATCATCTTCAATCTCAATGGATGAAATGTTCAGTTCCTGGCCGGAGATCAGCTCTATCTTGCCGCTGCTGCACCGGGGGCAGGAAAAGGCTGGTCCGGTAATTGT
>Ga0194058_10001667_pt1 | contig 11034 bp, 9 predicted proteins | sample SepL4417m_MetaG_FD_155490 | JGI IMG/M metagenome (GOLD analysis project Ga0194058, IMG submission 155490) | Anoxic zone freshwater microbial communities from boreal shield lake in IISD Experimental Lakes Area, Ontario, Canada - Sep2016-L442-17m | ecosystem: Environmental > Aquatic > Freshwater >... | reverse complement strand
GTGGGCATCGGGGGGTTGTCCCCCCCGATGCCCACCCTTTTGTAAATAATATGAAGCGTTCCTGCGCTTACAAAAGACATGTAGAAGATGATCAGTGCGTAAGATAGCGCGATCGTGCTGGCGGCAATTGATTTTATCATGATCATCATATATATTATCAGGTGCTTAGTGTCTGCCACGGGCATTGCTGGCATGAGAGCCGACGGAAGTAATGTCTTTCCGAAGGCCTTACGTTGTTTCGGAAACCCGGCCTTAGGGCACGGAATGCAGAACCCTGGCTATCATTTCAATATCTTTAGCGAACAAGGAATTGGGTGCTTCAAGCAATACCGGTTTTAGTCTGGCGACGGCAGTACCCACGGCGGCATCTTCACGCACGGTTAATATAATGCTGCTTTTAATGCTCAAGTATTGATTCATGAGGTTCTGCAACACTTTACCCGTCTCGGCGTCCTTTCCGGACCTGGCCCGGTTGACTACAACAATGGGTCTATAATTGGTCAAAATTTTTCGTATCGAATTTGCTTCTGCAACGTTGATATTGTTGACTGCTTCCATAAACCCTTCCATGGTTTTGAGTTTCGGGTAACTATCAAAATCCCGAGCTTTGTCTAAAAGCTCAATCAGCACCGTCTGCTCTGAATGTTTGAAATGCAAGGTGAGCCGTCTGAATATCAGGGTTTTTATAAAACTGTAAGCATTGAGCAAGGACGGTACTTCTGGTGTTGTCACCAGAATTCCCTCCTGAGCTATGATCAAAAAATCGACAACATTGAATGAGGCTCCCGCACCTAAATCCAATAGAACAAAATCGGTTTTTAATTGGGAGAGATTGTGGATCAGTTTTAGCTTTTTGTTGTAGTTAAGGTTGGCGATACCGGGTACATTTCCCCCACAGATGATACCCAAATTATTAACACTGGTTTCCAAAACGATATCAGGCAGGTTTGCGATCTTGTTTAATACAAAATCATCAAGGGTGGCTTTTGTTTCTCTTATTCCAAATAATGTATGAAGGTTCGATGCTCCCAGGTCAAGATCCACGGCGATGACCTTTTTTCCCAGTACAGACAAGGCGATGGCCAGGTTGGCGGAAATGGTTGTTTTGCCTACTCCGCCCTTTGGCCCCACAATAGCCACAATCTTTGTATTCGCTTTCATCAAAAGACCCATTATACCTATAATTTTAAAAACTGTTTCAAATCGGTCTCAAGATTGGGCTGTTTCGCTTGCGGGGTTTTCTCTCGCAAAGCAAGCGCCTCTTTAACTTTCGAGACAATCAGTTCCGGGGATAATGGATCTGTTAGATGCAAATTGTTTTCCAGGACGAATTCACCAACCTGCTTTTCAAAGGAGTTGATATCTACCGGCCCGCCGAGAACAATTAAAAAGGTTCTTTGTAGCTTCGAGTATATATTCGCCAGAAAAACAATTTCATCTCTAAGAGCATTTTTTAAATCGGCAATAAGAACATCAGGGTTATGCTCAAATACAGCCACCTGCGTATTGCCTAATTGATTTACCAAAAGCGATGTTAAACCATTTCGTTTCAGTATTTTATTTAAAATCCCTCCTCTGGTTTTATCAGCAGAATAGATGATTACCGAAAATGCCATAATATCCTTAAATATTCATCTATAAACAGATTCGGTTTTATTCCGCTTCGGTCATAGCCATAATCAAAGCACCCTTGGCTGTTGTGTTGAGTGGATCGTCAGCCAGACGCACGGTGGAAATTTCAACCGGCAGCTTGTAATTTTTAAGGGTTTTCGTAAACCTTTCCGTGAATCTCTTCGGCATGGCTGTTCCGCCGCTTAAAACAATGGGAATAGGGTTTGCTATCATGGGAATCTGATCTGTGGAGGACAACACCCGTTGCATACTATCAATAAGTTTATTGATGAGGTCATCATAAAAAATATGAAGGGCAGTCATGATTCTGTCTTTTGGCTCACTGCCAAGGTCGAGTTCATGTTCTTTAATCAACTTTATTTTGGTCGCAGGTTCTCCAACAGATTGCCCGACCATCGAATCGATATAGTCACCTGCAATTTGCAGGCTATAAGTGATAACAGGAAACGATAAATAAGACAGACAAACGTTGCACATCCCTCCGCCCAAGCTGATGCCTATACCAGTGTGGTCTTCGTCTGATAACTCGGATAACACTACAGTCATGGCTTCATTTACAGATATGGGGGTGTAACCCATGTGGCTTAGAAAACGCTTGATGATAGATTCATGGTACAACACGCTGCCGGTACCGTGTAAAGGCTCGCCAGGAACGGCAAAGCATATAGTTTCGCCAAAACGTTTGGGTTTGTTGAGCAGTGAAACCACCGCTGCCTGAATAACACTGACGCCTTCTTTTTCAACGGTGCTTAGAATTCCATTTTTAATTGATCGCCGCGTGCTGGTATTAAACATATTGGCGAAGCTATCAGCCGAATAGCCGATGATATAGAATAAATCTCCCAATTCGTAGTATAGAATTTCGTTGTTGGAAAGGATTCTTTTTGCGAATTTTGACTTTGGAATTGTAAAAAAAGCATTCAACTGTTTGGTGGTTTTGATGTGATTTACTTCGTTTTGTGCGATCACGATGTGGGTTGTTCCCACATCCAAGCCGACAGGTCCAGATGGGCTTTCCGCCATCTGCCCCGTCTCTCTTTCCTTAGCCACTACCGGTTTATGAGATGCATCTGTTGCGTTGTCCATTTTTTTATCTTCTTTTTGAGTGTTCGAATTCATTTGTGAGACATCCGTATCGCCCGTTTCGTGTCGATTTATTTCGGCCAAGCGTTCTTGAAGGTCTTGAAGATCTTTTCCCTCAGGCATTATTCCTCTCCTTTGTATTATCTCTTGATTTATAACAATATTTTACAGAAAATGGCCAAGATTATTTCTTTTTCAGCACCATCGACACTTCCATCCGGTTTTGCGCTTCTACAAATTCAACATAAATCTTTTTGAGTATCGCATCATACCATTTTAAATTCGGCAGCCGTTGTCCTTTATTCACCGAGATTTCTTTCAACCCCTTACTAATTGCAGATAAACGATTAACCACAATTGATTTTTCATCAACAATTTCATTTAACTCGTTTGTCAGTGTCTCATTAATCGTTGCCGTTGACTCCCGATCTTCTCTTGCCGCAGTTACTTTTAGCAGCAATGCGTTGATGTCGTTTATCAGCGCCTCTTTCCTGTCGTTTAATTTTTCGATATTGTCAGTACAGATTTTTTTTCTGCTCTCGTAAGATGTCATATAGGCTTGGGCTGAAGATATGGCGATATCAATGCCGTCCAGCTCACCAGTCAAATTGTTTGCCTGAGCTTTTAATCGGTTGTTTTCAGATTCCAAAAACAACTTTGTTCTTTTCAGCTCTTCCAATTCTCTTACGGCGTCGATCATGTGTTCATAGTCATCGTCACTCATGTTCGTCTGAGCTGTAGAATTCGGAACATCGTTGGCATCTTCCATAATGATTTCCTGTCTTAATGGAGTTAATCATTACATCCGTGTTCCAGAAAACCGCATAGAACACAAGGACCTTTAGGGCGCTATCAAATTATTGTAATGATAATGTAAATGGTTTCAAATTTCCCCATCCATCATGTTTTCCGGCACAATTTTACCCGTATCACTGTCCGATTGTCCTTTGTAAAAAGATTTTTTCGCTTGCAATTTTGAACTATTCAAGGCCGAATGAAGTTCAGCAATCGCCGCTCTTGATGCTTTGAGTTCTTTTAACAAACTAAACTTTTCATTCAGTACATCGTTCATATCTTGTTGCAGTGTTAGAAATTTGTCTTCCTGCACAATTTTTTCACCATTCAAAAGATTAATTGTGCTTTCATACTCACTGATCTTTTCCATCGCAGTATTCAGGCGAGATTCATAAAAGTTAATTTCAGTTATAAAATCTCTTTTTTGTTCTTCGAGATCGGTGTTTTTTTGTTGACTTTGGACTGAGGTTTTCTTCAGGTTGTCTAATTTTAATGTATATTCGCGAATGGCTGCCTGCGCGGCATTTCTTTCTTCGACTGAATGATCAATCTCAATCTGCAGCTCTCTTTTGGATGGGATTTCTTCTTGCATCCGGGTGATCTTGGCTTCAAGCTCAGATTTAACTTGACTTAGCTCAGCAATAACAACTTTGGCGTCTTTCAAATCTTTTTCGAGTAAAACATTTATTTTCAGGACGCTTTCGATCTGTGTCTCCATGTTTTTAATGATCATATACATGTCATTAATGGTTTTATCGAGATCAACAGAATACACGCCAGCCTTTAGCAGCTCAATCTCCTTTAATTTGGGGATACGCATCAGGGGAGCTTTTGCATCGACCCGCAGTTGGCCCATATCACCTCGGAGAATTGCCTGTTCATGTTCATCAACATTGGGAAGGCTGCCCCAATCCCACTTTTTAAGCGTTTCATCAAAAGAGGGTTCCATCTTTGTGGTGGTATCAATAGGTGTCATAGCTGCCTCTATAATTTTTCTTGTTTGTATAATAATTTTTCTTAACATTTGTTTCAATTAAGCGCATCCGTTCATAAAGGCTTTCAAGCGCCCTGATCGTACCGCTGACGATACCATCAAGATTTTCCATGTCGATATTTTTCTCGGGAATCTCTTTTTCCAGCATACTCATTTTTTCAATCATGACACCGGTCTCACCCTTCATAAACCCGATGTCTTTCACGGAGCTGTCGAGGGCCGAAATATTCGCCTCCAGGCTTTGGGTAACACTATTAAGGCATTCTTCCGACCGTAATTTTTCAGATTCAAAGAATTCCAATTCGTTAAGCAAACTTTGTTCCAATGTTTGTATCCGAACCAGTTTCATTTTCAGGCTGTCGGATTGCTTGAACTCCTTTTGGCACTGATTTTTTTTGTGCGCAAGCCGAACCTGGAGATCCTTTATAGTGTTGGCCATAAAATGGTTGGATTCTTCAAGCATTTTGATTTCAGAGCTTATATCATCCATCTCCAGTGCAATATTCGCCTGGAGATTTTTTACGGAATTGGCCATAAATTGGTTTGATTCTGCAAGCATTTTGATTTCAGAGCTTATACGATCCATCTCCATTGCAATATTCGATTTGCCTAAGGAGAAGTCGCGCTTGCCGGCGATATTTTCCATCAAGCTCCGCCGTCTTTCGCTCCAGCTCTCTTTTGCTGGTTGTAAAAAAGATGCGGAGGAACTCCCATCGTTTTCAGAATCCATCATTCTCTCCACGACTATGCGATAGCAATTCCAGCATTTCAGAGGTATGATTTTCTTCATGTGAACCGTCTTCTGCAACCGCCGCTGCCGTATCCTGGAACGATTTCTCTTCAGAGTTTATGCTAAGAACCTCAGTTATCCCGGACGCTATGCTAAGAAGCTCAGTTATCCCGGTCTCCATACCCAATGCAGCAACTTCGGCATCAACAGCAGTCGATTTCTCTTCGGTTTCGGTAATATAAGCCTCATCTGTCGGGACAGCCACTTCAACCGTAGTTTCAGCTTTTTCAAGCGTATGATAGATTTCTTCGCTAACATCATCATCCGACGCCGCATCGGATGCGTCCTGGAATGCATTCTCTTCGGTCTCTACGCTCAGCTCAGATATCTCTGTCTCCATATCCATTGCAGCGATTTCGGCCTCGACTGCAGGCGATTTCTCCTCAGTTTCGGCAATATAAGTTTCATCAGTCGGTATTGCCATTTCAACCATCTGCGCAACATCTTCTGGCGTATGATCGATTTCTTCACTTGCGATGTCTTCTGCAACTGACTGGGATTTATCCTCGAACGCTTTTTCCTCGGTTTCTATGCCTACGAATTCAGATATCCCGATCTCCATACCCTTTGCAGCAACTTCGGCCTCAACTGCAGGCGCGTTCTCTTCGGTTTCTGCAATATAAGTTTCATCTGTCGGTACTTCAACGTCAACAATTTGCTCAGTTGTACTCAATGCAACTTCGGCCTCGACTGCAGGCGCGTTCTCTTCGGCTTCAGCAATATAAGCTTTATCTGTCGGTACTTTAACGTCAACAGTTGGCTCAGTTGTACTCAATTTGTCGTTACCAAGCCGTTCATTTTGCCACCAATCCTTAAAGCTATTAATAGCTTCGATCAGCGCACTTCTGGAAGCATGGATATCAAAGGAGATATCCTCACCGCTGATAACCTTAAGAGCTTCAAGCGCCTTTTCCCGTACCTCAATATCTTTATCGCCCAATACGTTAATTAAATGCGGGACGGCTGCACCATCCTTAAGATTAGCCAGGGTGGACACTGCAGCCCTTCTGACACGAGGTTCTCCATCCCTTAGGCACTGAATTACAGACGGAACAGCTCCCGTGTAATCTTTCCAACCAATGAATGTCAATGCAGTTCGCCGCACTTCTGGATGGCCATCTCGCAGCGCTTCGATTAGCAGCGGCATTGCATCTTCATTATCCGCCAGTTTGTAGAGGCCACGCAAGCAACCGATTCGAACACGATGCTTGGAAGAAACCACCTCTTGCTTAAAAAGGGGTATCGCCCGTGCATCACCGATGGTGATAAGAGAGTTGATGACTTCGGAAGTTAAATCCAGATTTTCAAACTTTACAGCTTCCAGAAGAATGGGAACCGCTGCGGTGTTACCAATTTTGCCCAGCTCTGCTGCGGCAAGACATTTTATTTCCATTTCGCTATCGAGAAAATCACCGGCAACCTTGCTAAAAATTTCCATCTCGGAGAGTGACTCAAATTCACCGCCTTTAATTGCTTTTTTAATTGCAGCATCCACAAGACGGATAATCTGTTCGTTCGTAGCTTTGTCTTTTTTAGCCTTTTCTTTTATTTCGGAGAGGCCGGCCGTCTTTTTCTGTTCTTTCTTCAGCAAGGATGCAGCGGCCTTATCGTCCTTAATGTCAACAATCCGGGTTTGAAGGCGTTGAATCTCTCTTTCGTATTCCTTGACATCCGTAATCAGCTTTTTAACTACATCCGATTCGAGAGGCCTTTCATCTTCCGAAAAATTGGCGCCTTCCTTTCCTATTTCAAAATACAATTGCTTAATTTGAGCTTCATATTCCGTAATTTTCTTTTCTATGCGAGTTATTTCTCCAGGCTTGACTATACCTATGCCCTTGGTGATCAAGTCTTTTGTTTTTTCATGCAAGTCGGGTGCTTTCTTGGCTGCTTCGATCAGCTTAAAAAAAACGCTGGCAGCGGCATCATAGACAATTATCACTGCATTACCGCCGGCATTCAATGCTTTAGCCACCCCCCCCATAAATCCTGATCGTCCTTGAATTTCAGTCTCCATAAAAGCATCCCCTTTCTTGAATTTGGTTTTTAAAAAGGTTTAAAAAATCATATTGTATAATGGACCAACGTACTCAAGCCATTGTTTATAAGAATGGCGTAAAACCCCTATCCCTTTAGGGTAGGGGATGTAAGCCTTTTTTTAAAGTTGGCGAGAAGGGAATAACTCGCCATTTACCCTTTTTAACGCTACATTGCTGTAGGTAGTGCGTAACCCCAAACTGTTACCATCTGGAGTGTCCGACATCATCTCGACAATGATAACCAGGCTTTTTACACTCACAGCACCGAACCTTACCCCAGCTCTTCTTAACTGTGAGCGACATTGCCTCAGTCTGATGCGTCAACCAAGGGTGTCGTGACCTAACTATCGTAGCTGGCGTTTCCGCCAACTGAGTCTGGTGAACTTAGGCTTCTTTCGAAGCCCCTATCCCTTTAGGGTAGGGGTAGTTCACTTGACCTTTAAATCCTTTGGTGGTGTGAGAATGGATATGTATGTATACGCTCCGATATCCCAAGCTGTCATGTCACTTCGCACCCGCTCATTGCCGGCGGGATCAATATTATAAGGAGTTCCGAGTGCTACCCCAGCAGCTATACACGGCGAATTAGTTTGAAGAAGATAATAAGGTGACGGTTTATTCCCCGTTCCTACAAATCCAGGCGCTATTGAATTAGTTGTGACATTGTCGGCCAGCGTCCATTTGGCATCTCCAGAGGATACGTAGTTGTTTACGCAGTTGAAACTATAATTATTTTCTGCTGTATGGCCTGTCCATGATGACCCCGCGTTTAAGACCAGGTTACCATCCATGTTATTAAATATATTATTTCTCCAGTATGTGTTCGTTATAACTCCCCCGGAACTGGACATAATACCACCTGCCCTCTTGCTGGAACCAACGTCAAAGACATTGTTATAAACATATACTTCACTAGTATAAGTTGTAGAATTTTGATCCTCTAAAGTGATAACTCGCTTATTGCTGCCATCATAATACTGTAATCCGAAAATGTTTCCATAAATTAAGATATTCCGTTTAATATTTGGTCCCCATATCGCAAGGGCCCAAGTGCATCCTCTGTCCGTTGCAGATGAGGCAAAATAGTTATTGTAGATTGCCACATCGCTAAAGGTATTAACTATCTCAATAGTAGGGTTTGCAGTACTTGACATTGCCTTGGCGACATAGAAGGTGTTTCCGTAAATTTCTAATGCATACACGTTAGAACCTTTTCCGAGCCCATGATGTCCAAATGATGTCCACCCACTTATGATATTATTGTATATTTTTGATCCTTCACCTATAGCCCACAATTCTACTGCTATCACCGTATTACTAATAGAGTTCATGTTGATAGTATTGTTGTAAATCTTGATTCCACTAAACCAGAATCCAGTATGGCCGATCCCACTTAGATTAGTTCCGGTATCGTTATTGATAGTGTTATCATGGATCTTGGCACCCTTAAGCACATTCATCTTGAGCTCAGAATTTGTGAAAGTGTTGTTATAGATATCTACTCCTGTAGCCCAATCTGTACTCAAGGGAGAAATATTCGAGGCTGTGTTACTACCACAATAGGAGCAGGTGCCTTCTCCACCGCTACAGGTTTGAACCCAGAACCCGCTAGCCAAATCATCTCGACCATACTTCCCGCCGATCCATATAGCTCCGGCATCATCGCCGGCTTCGCTAGTCCAATTGGTGAAGATCATGTCGTGGATCTTCTGATTGTTGCGTCCGCTGGATGTGATTCCCGTTTTGTTTGTACTGGAAGCAATCAGGTTGAATCCGCTTATTTCGTTGCTACCATCAACCACAGGAACTGGTGATTGGGCTTTGATATATCCCCCGGCAGTAGTAACATTGGTCTTAATCGTGGTCGTAGCAGAACCAGCACCGTGGACGTGAACCCCCACAGGAAGCACTACTTGAGTATTGTCGGTGTACGATCCAACTGCGATCTGGATATCATCGCCTTTACTCCCAAGATGCCTATTTCCTACCAGATAGGAAAGCGTTGCACATGCTCCCGTTCCCGAAGTGGTGCCGCAAGACCCATTATTTGTGCCTCCCATGTCCACATAATATGTCGTCGCTGATACAAGGCTTGGCACCAGTAGCACAAATAAAAGTGCAAATAATATTCGATTAATACAAGTGTCTTTCATTGAATTCCTCCTAACGGTAGCTAACCTTACATTCATCTCTGAATTACAAGAGCCCAAACAAACAACTTTGAAGGTGATATCATTTTGGCAAATACTGCGTAACTCTGCGTCAATTGTTTCTTGCCCACATCAATTCCCTGAGGGCGCTATCTTGACAACAAGGTATATCCGATCTTTTCAGCCAAGTCTTTTATCATCGGACTGACGGACACAATAGCTTCTCTGTTCTTTGTCATCCATTTATACCGCTGTGGTGCAGAAACTGTTGTTCTGCTGAGGGGAGGGTTTTTCAGGTAATCTATGACGGAACCCGTTACTACCAAGCCTAGTTTCGCTGCCAGTTCACATACTGTCTCCAGATTGTTTTCAATCAAATCTTCGTAGCGGACAATTTCACAGGCTTTTTCCTCATTCTTGAAAAAATCCAACGCATACTCTATATGCTGCTTCCAGCTCCACGCGCAAATTTCGGGAAGCGCCCAAGAGACAACGTCTTTCCATCCTGGCGGGGCCGGATACGACCAGCTTTCAATCGTCGCATCTCTCAAATGTCGAATTATCGGTGTAAGCTGAGTGTTACAAAGTTCCGGACGCCCCCAGCCTTCTATCATACTACTGATGTTCTCTTGAGGATCCCTCAGCAACATGATGTATTGAGCATCTGGGAACACATGATGTAGAAATTTTAGATGGAAACAGTTGGAAATAGTTTTATCAAAGTAGCGAATACGATTTAAACCAAACAAGTACTTAAATCTACTAAGGCGCCGTACCATTTTGCATCGCTTCCGATAGTGATACCTGGTCGAATATAGGTAGATCATATTTCGGATAGTCCGAACACTTCTATTGGAAACTTGTTCTTCTCCAATATAGTCACAAGGGTATTGGCTATCATCATAAGGAAAAACCTCCCACCAAATATTAGAAGCTTCCCAGTCAAAGTAGTATAGTTCTTTAAACATCGAAAGTGATTCAAATAGGAAAGTTGAACCAGAACGCGGCGGAGCAATTATGAAGATCGGCCGATCAAAGCTATAAAATAATGCAATAGACTCAACTGTCTTTAGAATACGTTGTGCTTTCGCTAATGAAATAAAGCTTTTCAATATTCCATCTTTCAAAAGGATAGATTCTTTGTGAAACTGTATAATCTTACCGGATATACATCTGTTAATGAAGCTATAGACGAACCACGAGGCTCTGGAAACAGCAGATTTCGGAAAATCACGCGTTGCCGCCATTACATAGATGGCAACTAACATGTTAAAAGGGACCTTATGGCAATAATAATTTTGACAACGTGACCCTTTAAAATGTTTGGTATAGAATTGATATAACCACTTATATTAACACATGATATTTATCAAAATAATTATGTAACAAAGTTTTAATTTTCTCAGAGTTGAGAGATATTGCTATGTTTGCTCTCAAGTTTACCTAATTTAGGTATAAAATGCAGACAAAATCATAGAAGTCAATAACAAATTGAAATTATATCATCTATGTGCGGCCGGGCAAGGTCGCGTGTTTTAGCGGGTGCGAATC
>Ga0194058_10001665_pt1 | contig 11045 bp, 12 predicted proteins | sample SepL4417m_MetaG_FD_155490 | JGI IMG/M metagenome (GOLD analysis project Ga0194058, IMG submission 155490) | Anoxic zone freshwater microbial communities from boreal shield lake in IISD Experimental Lakes Area, Ontario, Canada - Sep2016-L442-17m | ecosystem: Environmental > Aquatic > Freshwater... | reverse complement strand
GACGGATTGGGAACATATTGAGATACTGGCCAACACGGTCACCGAGCAGGAATTACTGGAACTGGATTGTGAAGAGTTGTTGTATCGCTTGTTTAATGAAGAATTAGTCAGACTTTATGATGCCGAACCGGTTGAGTTTCGGTGCGCCTGTTCCAGGCCACGGATAGAGAGAACACTACGCGCACTGGGCGAAGAGGAACTGGAAAGCATTTTGCAAGAGCAGGGTCGCATTGAAATTGCTTGTGAATTTTGTGGTGAGCACTATCATTTTGACAAGATTGATGTAGACGCTTTATTATTTGCAGAAGGCGTCGCCAATCCCTCTAAAACACGCCATTAATTACTCCGTAAAATGAAACGATTTTTTATATTAATACTGTCACTTTGGCAGCAACGCCTGAAACTCTATATTCTTGCTGCCTTGGCAGGTGCCATTATTGGTGTTGTGGTGCTGGCTCCCAGCTACGATTATATCGATTCCAAAACCCGTACCGATAGTACCGCTTCGTCAATCGATTATATGTCGGGTCAGTTCAAAGAGCTGTTAAAAGGCAATGCGTTTCAAAACAGCATGATGCTGTTTTATGCAGAAATCGGTGCCATGCTGGGGTTATTAACCATTGGTCTATACAGCTTTTTACACAGGCGTTTATTGCGTATTGAGCTGTTAAAAATGGAACTGGATAAGGATATACCGTTAATCATTCGGCAAGGCGAAGGGCCTTTACTGGAATTTAAATCGTCTTTTCGATGGGACATGGAGCAATCACGCACCAACCGACAACTTGAAAGCGTGGTATTAAAGTCTTTGGCAGGCTTTCTCAATAGCCATCATGGGGGAACGTTACTGATTGGGGTGGCAGATGATGGCCGGATTGTTGGCTTGGAAAACGATTTCAAGACGCTTAAAAAGCAAAATCAGGATGGCTTTGAACAGACCCTGATGACAGCGATAGCCGCTAATCTTGGTGCCGATTTATGCACACATATTAGTATCTTGTTTCATGTCATAGAGACTAATACTATTTGTCGACTGATTGTTTTACCCTCCGATAGGCCGGTATTTTTAAACCAGGGAAACGCGCCCAAACTATTTCTCAGAACGGGGGGTGGAACGCGGGATTTAAACATCCAGGAGGCGCTGGAGTTTGCGCCCATCCGCTGGAAAAGACCCCATTAGCCAATTTTTCTTATTCACCAGGAAGGCACGAAGAGCACGAAGAAAAACAAATAACTTCGTGTTCTTGTAGTCGAGTAGGGTTAGCGACAGCGTAACCCCATAGACATCACTTAAGACATTTCACCACGAAGACACGAAGACACGAAGAACACGAAGATTTTTCTTTGGTTTGGTTTTTCTTCGTGAACTTCGTGTCTTCGTGGTCTGTAATATCTTTAAAATGAATAGCCTATTATAGAGTGACTTAGAAGTAAAGCAACATTCAGCTCCCTCTCCCTCCGGGAGAGGGTGAGGGTGATCGAATGTCGCTTTACTTCTACATGGCTCTATAACCACATGAGCAGCAATATACAGGTATCGTCACCGTAGAGACGCGATTTATCGCGTCTCTATTTATCGCGTCCCTACATCCGAAAACCCACGGGTTATCATTTAGACGCGATAAATCGCGTCTCTACGGTGATTAATTTATGGTTGATAGGTATAAGGTTATTTCTGCGAAAGAACTTACCCATTAGACGAATCCAATCGTTTGCTTGATTGGGAAAATCCTGCTTTTAATGGGTAAAATATTCTCCAGAAATCACTTAATGACTAACCTGGGCAATCCAGTCTTGCAGGTTGTAATAATTGGTGATGCGGGCCACTTTGTTATCACGGATTTCAAAAAACGCACCTGCGGGTAAGTGGTATTTTTGTCCTTTTGCTGCTGGCAGACCTTCATCTGTTTTAATATATTCACCCAATACCACGAATTCAGCAGCGGCGCGTTTGCCATCGGCTGTCGCCATAATAACCATATCAACCAGTTGTTCTTTGTAATTAAAATTCATGCACGCCATGAACTGGGTAAAGGCTTCTTTGCCAGTTTCCCGCTTGCCTTGATTAATGTCATGGATCACATCATCAGTAAGCAAATTTAAAAATGTATCCATATCGCCGCCATTAAAAGCCGCATAGTAGTTTTCTACCAAGTTAATACTGTCTTGTTGATTCATGTTTTTCCAAGTTTATAAGTTAGTAATATTAGCATTGTCCATGAAAAGCACGAAAACCAAAAGCTTCCAAGCAACACGATAAATAGTTATCTTTGTGAGGCAAGATTGCAAACCTCCAACCGGCGTGGAGTTTTTATGTATTTTTCATTCGGACGTGATTATTCTTCCGATAGCTTATAGACGGCAAACAACAACAATGCAGCTGTCAACACCGCTATACCAATAATTGCAAGTAAACCCATTAGCATAACTATAACTCCTTGATCTCTTTTGTTCTTTGAGAAATCTTGATTATCAATAAAAAAATAACTGCTAATAAAAATACGGTAAAAAATGCGCCAAGCCAAAATATAGAATCTACATGACTATCATCAAATCGTTTGATTATTCCACCCACTACAATTATCAACATACCGAATGTCAAACTCATTGCCACTCTTAACGTATTTAAAATTTCTTTAACTTCATCTAATTTACTCATAATTTCACAATACATTTTAATTTAATGACTGTCAATTTTTAATCAACGCGTAACGGTGCAACCCCGTTACGCGTGAGCATAACCTGTTCAACTATTGTTTTTGGATTCACTTCTCTATTTATTCTTTCGTGCTTTTCGTGGACTAAAATTTTAAATCAATCCTTTCCCCAGCCGCCCTCACGCAAGGTTACGGTTCGGTTAAATACCAGTTTGCCGTCAATACTGTCCACAGCATCCAGGCAAAAATAACCGGTTCTTTCAAATTGATAGCGACTTTCCGGCATTGCTTGAGCCAGACTGGCTTCTACGCGGCAACCGTTAAGAATTTCCAGTGAATCCGTATTGATGGCATCCAGAAAGTTGTCTTCATTATCCGGGTTAGGCACTGTAAACAAGCGGTCATACAAGCGAATTTCAGCAGGATGTGAATGTTGCTCGGAAACCCAATGAATAACACCTTTTACCTTGCGTCCTTCCGGATTTTTACCCAGCGTGTCAGGATCATAAGTACAACGCAATTCAGTCACAATCCCTTCAGCATTTTTGATGACTTCGTTACATTTTATAACGTAAGAACCACGTAAACGCACTTCACCACCGTCAATCAAGCGCTTGAATTTGGGTGGCGGAATTTCGGCAAAATCATCCTGTTCAATCAAAATCACTTTAGAAAAAGGCACGTTACGTTTGCCCAGTTCAACTTTTTGCGGGTGATTGCTTATTTCCAATTGTTCCGTTTGGTCTTCGGGATAATTGTCTATCACCACACGTAACGGTTGTAAAACCGCCATGGCTCTGGGTGCATTTTCGTTTAAATCTTCACGAATACAATATTCCAGCACGCCCATTTCTATCCATGAGTTTTGCTTGGTAACGCCGATCCGTTCGCAAAAATCCCGTATTGATTTGGGGGTAAAGCCGGCGCGACGTAAACCGGCAATAGTCGGCATACGCGGATCATCCCAGCCATGTACATGTTTTTCTGTCACCAACTGATTCAATTTGCGCTTGCTGACAATGGTGTATTCCAGTTGCAGTCTGGCAAATTCTATTTGTTGGGGATGACTGGGGGTTTGCAGTTGCTCAAGCACCCAATCATAAAGTGGTCGGTGATCTTCAAATTCCAGGGTACACAAGGAATGAGTAATCCCTTCAATGGCATCAGAAATACAATGCGTATAATCGTACATGGGATAAATACACCAAGTATCGCCGGTACGGTGATGATGAACGCGACGAATCCGGTAAATCGCAGGGTCACGCATATTGATATTGGGTGATGCCATGTCAATTTTGGCGCGTAATACATACTGGCCATCAGCAAATTCACCGGCACGCATCCGTTGAAATAAATCCAGATTATCGGCAATGGAGCGACTGCGATCAGGACTTTCTTTACCTGGCTCGGTTAAAGTACCGCGATAAAGGCGGATTTGTTCAGCCGATAAACTGTCAACGTAAGCTTGACCTTGCTCAATTAATTGCTCGGCATAGTCATAAAGCTGTTCAAAGTAATCTGAAGCGTGATGCACCAGACCGGCCCATTCAAAACCCAGCCATTGCACATCTCGTTCAATAGATTGCATGTATTCGATGTTTTCTTTTTCAGGATTGGTATCGTCAAAACGCAGATTACAAGTGCCGTTAAATTCAGCGGCAATACCAAAATTTAAACAAATCGATTTTGCATGACCAATATGCAGATAACCATTAGGTTCGGGCGGAAATCGGGTTGCGACCTTACCCTCGTTTTTGTTTTCTTTAAGATCATTAGTAATAATCTGGCGAATAAAATTTGCGGAAAGCGGGTTATCGTTTGTGGACATGTTTTTTAAGGGGTTATGGGTTGAGGCTAAAGGTTCAAGGTGAAAGGTTCAAGGTTCAGGGTTCAGGGTTCAGGGTTCAGGGCTAAATAGTCAAGGCAAGGTCAAGGTTCAGGGAGATATTGTTTAGTGTGTGGGGTTTTTCACCTTTCACCTTTCACCTTTATACCTTTCACCTTTCGCCTTTCACCTTTACCCTAATCACCTCTTTTTTATATAAAAAATTTGCTGATTATCCTGTTTTATCAATTCAATGATTTGGTGGCCCGCTTGGTTGGTAAAAACACCAAAATCCAAATGTGCGGCAGGATCGGTTGCAATAATTTTGACCACATCACCACTCGCCATTATCATCAACGTTTTTTTTAAACGCAATAAGGGTAAAGGACACAGTAAACCACTGGCATCAACTTCCTGACTAAATTCAATCATTGTATTTTAATTACTCACAAAACTGTAGACTGCTTATAATACCATTCCCTAATGAATCTATGAATCATCATAACGAAATGGATTATTTTCCCGTTTTTGTAAAACTTACAGACCAAGATTGCCTGGTCATCGGAGCAGGTGAAATAGCCGCCCGCAAAATTGATCTGTTAGCGCGTGCCGGTGCAAAAATAACGGTCATCGCCAACCAAATAAGTCACCATGTATCCAGCCTGGAAGCCTCTTGCCGGTTAACGATACTACAAAAAGCCTTTGACCCGGCTGATGTGCGTGGCTTTAGACTGGTCATATCGGCAACAGATAACAAAGAAACCAATTTTGCAGTTGCCAAAGCGGCTGAAGAACAAAATATTCTGGTTAATGTGGTGGATAGTCCCGCGTTATGCAGTTTTATTTTTCCGGCTATTATTGATCGCTCGCCCATCGTTGCCGCCGTATCTTCCGGCGGCGCTGCGCCGGTTTTAGCACGCTTACTCAGAGCCAAGATTGAAACCATCATTCCGCCCGCTTACGGACAACTGGCACACCTTGCGGAAAGTTATAGGGACGACGTTAAAAAACACATCAAAGAACCCGCGCAACGTCGTATTTTCTGGGAAAACATCTTTCAGGGTTCAGTTGCTGAATTGGTTTTTTCAGGTCATGAAAAAGATGCTGAAAAAAAATTACAGCAAACACTGACCGAACAAAAAAACACGGTGACCCAAGGTGAAGTTTATCTGATAGGCGCAGGCCCCGGAGCGCCTGACTTATTGACATTTCGCGCCTTACGGTTAATGCAGCAGGCCGATGTTATCGTCTATGACCACCTGGTTTCACCAGAGATTATCGATATGGCGCGTCGGGATTCAGAAAAAATTTATGTAGGCAAAGAGCGCCATAAACATACCCTGCCCCAAGAATGCATCAATACCCTACTGGCAGACTTGGCGAAGGCAGGCAAACGAGTCGTGCGCTTAAAAGGCGGCGATCCTTTTATTTTTGGTCGCGGCGGTGAAGAAATTGAAACCTTAATGCAACAGGGCATCAATTTTCAGGTAGTGCCCGGCATTACTGCCGCGTCAGGTTGCGCCAGTTATGCAGGCATTCCCTTAACACATCGGGATCACGCCCAGTCTTGTACCTTTGTCACCGGACATCTTAAAGATAATTCCATTAATTTAAACTGGACACAACTGGCCGCACCCAATCAAACCCTTGTTATCTACATGGGCTTGGTCGGATTGGAAAAAATTTGCCAGTCTTTAATTGAGCACGGCAGCCCGAAAGACTTGCCGATTGCCCTGATTCAACAAGGGACTACCGTTAATCAGCGCGTCATTACCGGCACCCTGGAAACCTTTCCAACGACCGTCGCCAGTTTGGACATTAAACCGCCAACCTTGATTATTATTGGTACGGTAGTGACTTTACATGACAAACTAAAGTGGTTTAATGGTATTGATGAAGATTAAAATAGCTTGCCTGATTATCGCAAGGACTTTTTACATCATCAAAAATAAGGCTTAAAATTTATTTATCGTTCAGTGAAATGAATGTTAATGCCACTTAAGAGAAATAAAAGATTGAATTTTTCGTTTAAATTCCCTATTCTTTGCTGGTTTGAATTTTACTCAAATTCTATTTCCCCACCAAGAGAACTGCAGTTCTCTTTTTTTACACAACAAGAGGTCAGTATGAAAAAATCATTAGGCACATTAGCAGGTATTGTTTTAATCGCGTTAAGTGGATCAGCATTGGCTGATGAGCAACTTGAAATTGGTCAAAAAATTTATGACCGTGCTTTCGGCCGTGGTTGCGGTACTTGCCACGATATCGCTTCAAACCCACAGTTGTCTGCCAACATTAAGGCCGGTACTTTGGACAGAGCGTCATTTGAAAAAATTCTGAAAGAAGGCAAAGGCGGCATGCCAAAAGCTATCGAAGAGATTATGAATAACAAAGCGGTTATAAAAGCTGGCTACGGCGAAGATCAAGCGGTTGACGCTTTATACGCTTATATCAGCAGCAAATAATAATAAAAAAAGTCAGGCACAAAAAAAGCCTCCCCAGTCTATGATTGGGGAGGCTTTTTTATGACTACAATAAAAAACCCAAGACAACTACTTAGGGGTAAGCATTCACCTCCCCCCCTTTAAAAAAGGGGGATTGAGGGGGATTTATCTAATAAAATCTCCCCTAACCCCTCTTTTTCAAAGAGGGGAACTGAATAGTTACACCTAGGGAGTGTTACTGTCCTTATTTTCTGCCTAAATGACGCATGACGGCTTCTTTATAAGGCAGGCGATACCGGTTTTTAAACCAGATACCCCCAACTGCCGCCAGCATTAATCCACAAGAAGCTAACGTCAGATAAACAAGACGCTTTAACTCAGACATTTCCTGAATTAATTGCGCATTGGCAATGACTACTTTGTCTTTTTTGGCAGGTTCCGAGTAAGAGCGCAGGACTTTAACATCATTTTTTAAATCCTCAATCGTCCCTAATGCGGTAGAAACCGTGCCCATCCGAACACTGTCCTCCAATGCCCTTAATTTGCTTTCGATTGAACCACTGACCAAGCCGACAAACTGCCCTTTTAACGTATTAACTTCAGCAGACAATACCGGGTTTATTTCGGTTATATTGACTTCAGATTTTTTAAATCGGGTAACGTCATTAGTAGGCAATAAGAAAAAGCCGGCAACAACAATGACGGTCATCAAGAAAAAAACTATAGCCATTAGCCATCGGTTAACTTTAATCAAGCCTTGATCCGACGGTATTCTTTGCAGAACCACAAGCTCTGATTTTGTCTCGTGCAACTCACTCATTACTGACTTCCTCTCAAACCAGGCACCCAAAAACACCCCGCTCGAACATTGTTATTATTATAGGTACTTTCTATGTGGGTAATTATACAAGTTAAACAACATTTGTCCTGTGTTTTTATCAATCTTCCTTGCTGGTTTAAGACCTCGGCCTTTAGGCCGAAAGGAGCGCCCCGCAACAAGCGAAGCGACGTTGCTTTATCGGGCGCGGATTGGGCAGGGGATACACACCCCTTCCCAATCTTTGGCTTCATCCCAACGGGATGTTTCCTTATTGCTTAACCCGCTTAACGCAAACGTTTAGCAGCGGCTATACGCATTCTCAGCGCGTTTAATTTAATAAAACCCTCGGCATCTTTTTGATTATAAGCACCACCATCATCTTCAAACGTGGCAATACTTTCATCAAACAGACTGTCGGTTTCAGAAGCTCTGCCTACAACAATCACATTGCCTTTATACAACTTAAGGCGAACTTTACCGTTAACAGACTCTTGTGAAGAATCAATCATGGTTTGCAACATTTCGCGCTCAGGACTCCACCAATAACCGTTATAAATCAACGAGGCGTAACGTGGCATTAATTCATCCTTCAAATGCGCCACTTCCCTGTCCAAGGTTAATGACTCAATTGCACGATGGCCTTTTAGCATAACCGTACCGGCGGGCGTCTCGTAACAACCGCGTGATTTCATGCCGACATAACGATTTTCAACAATATCCAAACGACCGATACCATTATCTCCGGCAATCTTGTTTAATTTTTCCAGAACCGTCGCGGGCGAACAAGGCACGTCGTCAATCGCAACAATATCACCTTGCTGATACGTTAACTCTATATAAGTCGCTTGATCGGGCGCCGCTTCCGGTGAAACTGTCCAGCGCCACATATCTTCTTCAGGCTCCGCCCACGGATCTTCCAGAATACGACCTTCATAAGAGATATGCAGTAAATTGGCATCCATTGAATAAGGCGAGGTTTTGCCTTTTTTCTGTTCTACGGCAATACCGTGTTTTTCAGCATAAGCCAGCAGACTTTGCCTGGAGTTTAAATCCCATTCACGCCACGGCGCAATAACCTGTATATCAGGACGTAAAGCGTAAGCACCCAACTCAAAACGAACCTGATCGTTACCTTTACCGGTCGCACCATGAGAAATGGCCGTAGCGCCCGTTTCGTTGGCTATTTCAATCAAGCGTTTGGCAATTAAAGGACGGGCAATTGAAGTACCCAGCAAATATTCGCCTTCATAGACCGTGTTGGCACGAAACATCGGAAACACATAATCACGCGCAAACTCTTCACGTAAATCTTCAATAAAAATATCTTTTATGCCTGCGGCTTTGGCTTTTGCACGCGCCGGTTCAACTTCTTCGCCCTGCCCTAAATCCGCCGTAAAAGTAACTACTTCACAGGCATAAACATCCTGTAACCATTTAAGAATAACGGAAGTATCCAAACCACCAGAATAAGCCAATACCACTTTATTAATTTTTGACATAACGCCTTCGTGCCCTGAGTTAAAAATGTTGTAAATTATACCCGAAAACAGCCTGTCGACAGTAGCGATGGATAACTCTTTTCCAAACCTTGACACTGCGCTGGAATCAGCGTGATAATTTCCAACGAAAAACAGCATAGATTGGCTCCGCCCGGAGAGTTTCTTGTAAAATTCCCAAAGAGACAGTGACAGCGTCAAAACGTTAAGCAGATTGAGTGCCGGAAACGCCACAACAGCCTACGTTTGGGTGGCCTTATTCCTGCCTGCTTGTTGATAGCTGAATTCCCCCGCAATTAAGAATTAAAAAAGAGATAAGATCATGAAATCACTTATCATTGCAATTTTTTTAAATATTTCCATTATTGGCTGTGCAGAAGAACCCTATCGGGTATATCCAGCGCCGGTCGGTGTAAAATATGTTTCACCTACCTATGTGCGTCCGGGTTCGGGATATGACTGGAGATACCATCCAAATTATGGGTGGGGCTGGTATCATCCAAGATACGGATGGCATTATGGCTGGAGATAACAACTACCAGGTTCTAAAATTGCCGGTATCCAAATGCACAAAATTATTCCGTGGATAATAACCCACGCCACCTTGCGCCATAGACAACGCAGCATTTTTGATCATTCTGGAGGATACGCCTTCAAGCCTTATGTCAATTGCCATGCCCCGCGTATGAAAACTATGTTCGGCAACCCCATGGCTATATTTGCGTAACAGGGCATTGGTAAACGGAGAGCGATAACCGGAGATGATATGAAAAGGCTTATTAACACCCAGCGTTTGCTTCAGATCAAATAACTGATCCAATAAGGCTGTATCGATAGGGTGAATATCATCGGTACGGAAGTCGCGTAGCAGATAATTAATTTCTTGCAACGCATCTTTAATATAATTACCGCGTTCAAAATAGGTTAACTTTAATTTATCGCCGGTATGCGTATGCTCGAAAGAAAGCGTTTTGTATCCAAGACTCGGAAGATAAGGTTCAGGCACCTCGGTTTGCGGAGTAAACATGCGCGAGTAAGCTTGTCGCGCCACCGTGTGAACAGGCTTTGCATGTGCCGTGTGGTGTCCGTGCCGACCGGCATGTTTAACAGTCGCTAGTGCAACTCCCGATCCGCTCAAGGTCAGCAAAGACCCACACGCCAGCTTCTTCAGAAACTGGCGTCTTGATTCGATAACAATATCTTCGTCAATCTTCGTATTTTTAAAGGGTTGCTTGTTCAAGATCTTAACTCAAAGATTTTAGGGAATATAAAATCCGCTAAGACACATCAGTTATTCTATAAGTTCAAAAATGATCTGACATTGATGTTTTTTTGTAAGTATTCACCTCCCCCCTTTGAAAAAGGGGGGCTGAGGGGGATTTATCTAATAAAATCTCCTAACCCCTTTTTTTCAAAGAGGGGAACTGAATAATTATGTTTTTTAGCAGTATCTGTCCGGAACAAGACCGAAAAATCAGTCGAATACAATGACTGGTGTGCCATTTTTGACGGCATCGTAAAACCAGAGCGACGTTGCTAACGATATGCGGACACAACCGTGGGACACGTTATCGGCAGGCACCAACGGCGAACCATGAATGGCAATTCCTCGATTAAAATACAAAGGGTTGTAAAGCTTTCCGAGATCGCTTTCACGCCAACCGGGAATTCTCCATTGAACGCTAAACTTGCCTCGCGGCGTGTGGGCCACACCGCAAATCCGTTCTCCCGATTTTTTCGACGTTTCGCAATAATTGCGATTGGAACCCGTTGACACCGCGATAACGCGGTTGAGTCCTTGTT
>Ga0194058_10001664_pt1 | contig 11057 bp, 7 predicted proteins | sample SepL4417m_MetaG_FD_155490 | JGI IMG/M metagenome (GOLD analysis project Ga0194058, IMG submission 155490) | Anoxic zone freshwater microbial communities from boreal shield lake in IISD Experimental Lakes Area, Ontario, Canada - Sep2016-L442-17m | ecosystem: Environmental > Aquatic > Freshwater >... | reverse complement strand
CACCGAGGCACCTGAAACCTCCCGTCCTGATCGAGTCACAGCGACGATGCGGCAGCCCAGTGGGGTCAGCATCGCAATGAGGGCGGTGCCGATTCCCCCCGCACCCACAATGAGGACTTCACACCCGGCAAGGCTCATCACCGCTGCCGCTTGTGGCTGCCAGTCATCTGCCCGCACGAACACACTCAACCGTCGCGCGCAGGCAAGGATGAGCGCAAGAGCATGCTCGGCAATCTGAGGTGCGTAGACCCCACGCGCCGAGGTGACCTCGAAAGACCCACCGACGAGTCCGCCCGCCAACCAGCGCTCAGCGCCGGCGTCAGGAATTTGGAGCCAACGCACGGTGTCGGGGAGCAGATCGGCCAGTGCTGCCGGATCGCGCCCGAACCACACGACAGCGTCCGCCGTGTCGAGTGACTCGATCACCTGACAGCCACTCGAGCGAACCGCTTCAACCACGTCAACAAGTGGATCGGGTCCGACAAATACCCGCGGGGCGTGACTCATGCCACGACCCCCAATTCATCGAGTGCCTGCTGATCGAATTCGATTCCGATACCGGGGCGATCGGGAATCGTCAGCATTCCGCCCGAATATACCAACCGCGTTTCCGGGGTGACTATCCGTTCAAAGTTGTAAATGTCCTTGCTCAGTTCGAAGTGCTCCACGGTGATGCCTGTGGTCGACGCTGCTGCCAGGTGCACGTGAACATTGGCATGCCAATGCGGCGCCACCTGCACACCGAATGATTCAGCCGTGCGCACCACCCGCATGTACTCCGTTACTCCGCCGAGCACTCCTGCGTCGGGCTGAATAATGTCGGCCGCACCCAACTCGATGATGGTGCGGAATTCATGACGAGTCTGCGCGATTTCACCCGTCGCAATGGGAGTCTGAATGCGATCGCGAAGGCGCGCATGACCACTGACGTCTTCAGGCGAAAGCGGTTCTTCAAACCACCAGAGGCCGGTATCGCCGGTATCGCCAGCAGCGCGCTCAAATGCCGCCGCCGCCTTGGCAGCTTCGGCCACACTGCGATAGGCGTTGTTGGCGTCGAGAGCCAGTCGCCCTTCACCTTCCATGGCAGCGATCGCCGCAGCGACCCTGCGCGCGTCGTCGGCCACCGACAGTCCGCCGACCTTGATCTTGTGATCGGTAAAGCCAGCTGCACGGTTTTCGGAAATTTCGCGAGCGACTGCATCGGCCCACTCACCGTCGTCGGGACGGTAGTAACCACCGGATGCATAGGCGGCAATTGGTTGAAGTGATCCGCCAAGAAGAACCGCTAGCGGAAGTCCTGCGCGCTTACCCGCCAAATCCCACAGCGCCATGTCAACCGCCGACATGGCACGCAGGGCCGCACCGCGTCGACCAATGAGCAGCGACTCTTGGAACATGGCTTCCCAGATACCCACGATGTCATCGGGGTCGCACGAGTCAATCGCTGTTACGAGTACATCGCGCACCATGCCGGCAACGACAGAGCCACCGCTTGTGCCCGCGTAGGTGTAGCCAGTTCCGACTATGCCATCGCGCTCAACGCTCACCAGCATGAATTCACGCGCACCCAAGACACGAGTTGAAATACGGGTAGGGCGTGCCAGCGGAATGCTCGCCGTGCGCACCGTCACGCTCAGGCCGCCCATCACAGGAAGTCCATATCAGCGCCGAGGTTGGCCTGCAGGACATGGTCGGCGTACAGCCGGCTCCAGCCACGTTCAGGCTTCGTGCGTTCGGGCAACAACCGACGTCGGTCCTCGAGTTCGGCTTCGTCGACAAGCAGGTCAATAGAACGCTTCGACACGCTCAGCGCAATGAGGTCACCATCACGCACGAGAGCGAGCGGTCCGCCCACCGCGCTTTCAGGCGCACAGTGCAGCACCACCGTGCCGTAGGAGGTTCCACTCATTCGACCGTCTGACACGCGCACCATGTCGGTGATACCAGCCTCCGCCAACTTGCGCGGGATGGGCAGTGAACCGGCTTCGGGCATTCCCGATGCCACAGGTCCGGCGTTACGCAGCACCAACACGTGGTCGGGCGTGACGTCGAGATCAGGATCATCGAGTCGTGATACCGCGTCGACCGGATCGTCGAAGACGAGTGCCGGCCCCGTGTGTTCCATCAGGTGCGCGCTCGCCGCCGATGCCTTGATCACCGCGCCATCAGGCGCCAGCGAACCGGACACAATGGCCAACGCACCGGGAGGTCCGAGTGGATCGTCCAACGTGCGAATGGTGGTTTGCCACGACTCGGCCCGCGGAACGTCCGCCAATTCCTCGGTGAGTGATCGACCGCTCACCCCCACGTGATCGCCATCGAGCAGCGACTCGAGTTCTTTGAGCAGTACCGGCACTCCTCCCGCACGATCGAAGTCTTCCATGTATCCCGAGCCCGATGGCTTGAGATCAGCGAGGAGCGGAACCTGCGATGCGATGGTGTCGAAATCGTCGAGAGTGAGCGCGACTCCAGCGCGGCGCGCGATGGCCAGGATGTGCACGACCGCATTCGTTGAACCACCAATCGCGGCGAGCACACGCAACGCATTGAAGAACGCGGAGCGATCGAGAATCTCGCGCGGAAGCCGAGGCTCACGCGCGAGTTCGACGGCCCGCCGACCGGTGGCCGTTGCATGGCGCAGACGGCCACCGGTGGGTGAAGGGGGTGTGGCACCGCCGGGCAGCATCAAGCCGAGTGACTCGGCCATGCATGCCATGGAGGACGCGGTGCCCATCACCATGCAGGTACCTGAGGTAGTCGCGAGCGAACCTTCGACTTTCTCAATCTGCGTTTCTGTGAGAGTGCCCGCTCGGTATTTGGCCCACATCCGCCGGCAATCGGTGCAGGCTCCGAGTCGTTCACCTTCCCACGAATTGGTGATCATGGGTCCGGTGACTTCGATGAGCACCGGAACATCACTCGATGCAGCGGCCATCATCTGTGCAGGCACTGTCTTGTCGCAGCCACCGAGCAGAATCGCGGCATCCATCGGTTGCGCGCGGATGAGTTCCTCAGTTTCCATCGCCAACAAATTGCGGAACAGCATGGCGGTGGGCGCCAGCAACGTTTCACCCAGACTCATGGTCGGAAAAACCATGGGCAAACCACCAGCCTCGAGCACCCCGCGCTTGAGGTGCTCGATGATGTCGGGAACACCGCGGTGGCAAGGGTTGAAGTCCGACCTCAGATCGGCAATACCAATGACAGGTCGCGCCAGATCGTCGCGATCGAACCCGGCCGCAGACAGAAAGGCGCCACGCAGGAAACGGCTAAAGCCTGGGTCCCCGTATGAGGTGGCCCGGCCCGGTGGCTTGACGCTGCCAGACACGGTCACCGACTCCCATCCACATCAACATCACCATGCACAGCGGACACTAGAAGAGGTGCCACCACTCGGACCGCTCCCGAGCCGCGTCTCCACTCTCTTCTAGAACCATTTCACCGTGGCGCAACACGTACACACGGTCGGCGATCGTCGTCATAGCCTTCACATTCTGCTCGACGATCAACACACTCATGCCTTTTTCAGCAGCGAGTTCACGGATCGTCGCGAACGTCTTGGTCACTACCGTCGGAGAAATACCCAGCGAAGGCTCGTCAAGCATCATCAGTTTGGGCTGCACCATCAGGGCCATGCCCACTGACAACTGGCGCTGCTGACCACCGGAGAATCGCCCAGCCAACTGTGTGCGCCGTTCGCCCAAGATCGGGAAGAGTTCCATCACTTCGCCCATGCGGTCCTTGATCGCCTGCCGGTCTCGAACTGAGTGCGCACCGAGTTCCAGGTTCTGCTCGACCGTCAGATCACGGAAGATAGGGCGCTCAGACGGCGTGAAACTCATACCGCTGGCGACCGTTTTCACACTCGAACTCTTCGCGATGGAGGCACCGTCAAAGACGATGTCACCAGACTCGATCGACAGCATTCGGAAGATGCACTTGAGCAACGTCGTCTTGCCTGCACCGTTGTGGCCGAGTACGCCCACAATCTCACCCGGCTTGACGTTCATGCTGACGCCAGTGATGACCCGCCGCTTGTTATAGCCGGCCGTAACATCGCTGACTTCAAGGAGGTTGCCGTCGGAGCTGTTCACAGAGGTCCCGTCCATTCAAATCACGACCCGAAGTAGAGGTCGGCGAGTTCCTGCTGGTTGATGAGCTCGTCCACAGTTCCTTCAGCCAAGACGATTCCTTGATCAAGGAACACAGCGCGGTCAGCCAACTGTTGCACGAAGTGCACCGAGTGCTCCACGAGGCACACAGTACGTCCCAGATCACGCAGACGCCGCACGCCCTGCATCACACCCTCAACGTTCGCGGGGTCAACACCACTCGTCGGTTCGTCGAGCAGCAAGACGTCGGCGTCGGTCGCCAAAAGGCGAGCGATCGCGACGAGTTTCTGATCTCCGTACGACAGTTCACCCACGAGATCGTTGGCCTTATCGGAGATACCGAAAAGTGCCAGGCATTCAAGGGCGCGCTCACGCGTGGCCCGCTCGACCTTGCGCGTCTTGAGTGGGCGAAAGATCAGGTTGGTGAGGCCTTCACCGGCTTGCTTGGGAACAGCCACGGCCACGTTATCGAGCACCGTCATCTGCTCGCAGATACGCACATCTTGGAATGAGCGAGCGATTCCCTTGTTGGCAATGTCGACCACCGACAGCCCGGTGATGTCTTCACCGAACAACTTCACCGTTCCTTCGTCGGGCTTGAACGTGCCGGTGATCATGTTGAAGATCGTCGTCTTACCAGCACCGTTGGGACCGATCAGTGCGGTGATCTTGCCTTCAGCAATGGTGAACGAAGCACCACCGACGGCGACCAGACCACCGAAACTCTTCTTGAGTCCATACACTTCAAGAGCCGGCGCACTGCCAACTTCATGAGTGGCTGACACTCTCGATAGGCTCTCCATCGCCTCCGCCGGCGTCATTTCCTCAGTGCTCTTGCCCTTCTTGAAGCGGCGGAAGGCACCTTCAGGAATCAGACCCTGCGGACGCACCATCATCATCACAACCAAGGCGCCACCGTAGATAACAGCTCGCCACGGGATGGCGTCGGCTCCGACCGTGTTGCTGAGGATCGGGTCAAGCCCGCCCAAGATGATGGCACCGACAATGGTGCCGAAAATATTGCCCACACCACCGAGCACGACCACCGAAACGATGAGAATCGATAAGTCGAGGCCGAAGTTGACCGGTGTCATGGCACCTTGCGAGAACGCGAACAGAGCTCCGATTCCACCGGCAATACCTGCGGTGATGCCGAAGGTGAGCAACTCCGGGCGGATAGGGCTCTTGCCAACGCTGGGGAGCACCGACTCTTGCTCGCGCAAGGTCTTGAGTAGGCGACCGAAGGGCGACTCGCCAATTCCCCAGCAGACCGCGATCACGATTACCGTGACAATCAGCATCAAGATCGCGAAGCGAACCGTGCTGTCGGCCTTGACGGTCGAGAACGACATGCTGCCGATCTTGATGGCCGGGATACCTGCCACACCGAACGGACCGCCGGTCACTGCTTCCCAGACAGTCATGACCTGCTGACCGCCGAGTTGGAAAGCCAAGGTGAGCAGAATCAGATACTCACCCTTCACTTGGCGCACCGCGGGTAAGGAAATAACAAGAGCTGCAATGAACGTGACGACAATTGCTCCGAGGAGCGCGGCCCACCAGGGCCAGCCCATGCCATAGCCCACGCCCGAGACGTTGGCGTTGTACGTATCTGTCAATTTCGGAAGGACAAGGCGAGCCGCCGTGAACGCTCCGACTCCGAACAGGATTGACTGCGCCATCGACACGCGGCCCGCATAACCCAGAAGCAGGTTCAGCGAAACGCTCAGGCTCAGCAGGATCAGGATGTTGATTGCGATCTGGCCGTAATACGCCATCAGGCGGCCGCCTTTCCGAAGAGGCCTTGTGGTCGCACCAGCAAGATGATGAACAGTGCGCCGAACACAACGACCGGCGCGAACTGCACACCGAGCCACACCGAGCTCCAACTGCTGAGTAGACCTAGCAGCAGGCCTCCAAGAGCGGTTCCGGGAAGCGAGCCGATACCGCCGAAGAACACCGCGATGAAACCGATGAGAGTCCATTGAAGCGCCATCGTCGGATAGGCCACGAATTCAGTGGTCACGAACAGGCCACCCATTCCGGCGATCAACGAGCCGATGGCAAATACGACGATGTAAACGACCTTCGAGTTGATGCCAACTGCGGCTGCCATCGTCGGGTTTGTGCGAAGTGCCGTAATCGAACGACCGAATCGAGTCTTGTTGACGAACAACACGACGCACAACACGACCAACCAGCAGACAATGATCTTGATGATGTCGAGTTGCGTGATCGTTAGGAAGCCCACGTTGTAGACCTGAGTTTCAAACGCACGATTGAGTGTTCCGTCGGCGCCGTACACCTGCAGGGTCTTGTTCTGCGTGCCAAACACGATTTGAAGCAGGTTCGGGAATGCCACGGTGACACCAAGGGACACTAGGAACAGTGACAGCAGGGTGGCATTGCGGTTAATCAGAGGGAAGTACCCCAGCACCAAGATGAGCAGCCCGAAGATAACCGCCACCAGCAGGCCCACGACAAAGGCACCGAACATCGGCAGATGGAAGGTTTCCGCAGACCACACTGCCGCGAACCCTGCCGCTGCAAAGGGGATGGCGTTTGCCAGATGGAAGATCTTCGACGTCTGATACACGATGCCGAAGCTCATGCCCATCAGCGCGTAAAACGATCCCAGCACAACGCCTGTGATCGTCAACTGCGCTAGCAACTCAAAATTCACAGCAATCCCCTTCGCCTGCGAAGTAGTCGGGCTTACCTAATGCTTGTGCACGGGTCAGGGGCCCAGCCAACACTTCACGATCTCCTGAACGAACTCCCGCAGCGAAGGGGGCGCAGCCATCGACTGCGACCCCTTCGCCTTGCGGTTTAGATCAACTTACTTCAGTGCGGAGTTGGGGTCTTCGCCCGCCTTGATCTTCACGATCTCCTGAAGGAGCTCCGGCTGGCCGTTCTTCACAACGAAGACGCCCATCGGCTTGGAGATTGAGTGATCGACCGTGTCGAGCGTGACCTTACCAACGGTCGTGGCGTCGCCACCGTAGACCGAGTTGAAGGTCGGGTCAGCAATCAGGGCTGCCTGCAGCTGAGCTGCGTCGGTGGGGTCGCCACCGGCCTTGATGACTCGCTTGACGAGATCCCACACGATGAAGACCTGCTCGTAGTAGTTCGAGCCGTAGTACTCGGGGTCTTCACCGTACTTGGCCTTGTAGGCCTTGACGTAGCACTGGTTCCACGGGTTCGGGTTGGCCGGGGTGTAGAAGTCAACTCCGAAGTTGACACCTTCGTAGGCACTGCCGGCGATCTTGGCAGCCTGCGAGGTGAACTCGTCCATCATGATCGGACCCTTGTAGCCAGCCTCGCGGAGGGCCTTGACCTGGTATCCAAGGTCGTCACCGAAGCTGAACGTCTGAACGACGTCAGGGTTGGCGGCGAGGATCTTCTGGGCAAGCGCCTTGAAGTCGGTGGTACCGACATCGTGCTGCTCGGCTGCAACAACCTCACCACCGGTGAGCTTCTTCCAGATGTTCGGAGCAGTCTCCTTGAAGGTTCCAACGCCGTTCTCCATCGTTCCGATGAGAGCAAGCTTCTTGGCGTCGGGGTAGGTCTTGTGCAGCCATGCGAGGGCACCGGGAGCCGGGTCCTCCGCGTACACCATGCGGTTCATCCACAGGAAGTCCTGCTTCAACTGCGCGGGGCTTGAGCCACCACCGTTGAACGTAAGAACTCCACCAGCCTGGATGATCGGGATGATGGCTTCAGACGGTGCACCGTAGGAAGTCTGGAGCACCTCAATGCCGTTCTGGATGAGCTTCTTGGTCTCGGTGATGGCCGTAGGCACGTCACCAGACTTGTGGTCGGCAACCGTGATCTGGTAGTCCATTCCGCCGGCTTCCTTGATCTGGTCAGCTGCCAACATGGCACCCTGACTCATGACCTTGCCGAAGAACGAACCCTGACCGGTCACTGCAAGCAGCATGCCTGCGGGGATCGTGACACCCTGACCGGCTTCGGGTCCACCGGGGCCGAAGATGTCGTTGATGCAGGTGCCCGCGGCAGCCGAGGTAGCGGCTGAAGCCGACGTGCTCTCTGAAGCGGCAGCCGAGGTTGAGGCTGCAGCTGCGGAGGTGCTGGTACCGGATCCTGAACTCGAACCACAGGCGGCCAACAGACCCGAAAGGCCTGCCACCACCCCGACCGCGACGGCCGTACGGCCCATTCGCATTCGATTCATTAATTTTCTCCTTTAAATGGACTGCAACTTGCTTCGGTGATTACCGGACCCCCGGTCGGGGTACGGGTGCTACTGGAACCGCAGGTGAGCCGGTGACACTAGTGCGCCACCGCCCGTTTTCTCACGCAATTGACTCCGCGAACGACCGAATGGCCTGATTGAACTCCACAGGGTTTTCGATCATCGGATAGTGACCGGTTCCGCTGAGGACCTCGATCTTGCTGCCAGGGATTCGGCTGCTGGTTTCTTCCACCATTGCCTGGGGGACTAGCCAGTCAGCGTCGCCGCGAAGCAGCAGGACGGGGCTCTTGATGTTCCCGACGACATCGCGCTTGTCGAATCCGGCGTATCCGACGAGGTCACCACGTGCGTACTCGGGTGCCACGCGGATGATCTGCCAGACGACTTCGCGTGCGCGGTCGGGCGGGGTGCGCTGACCGGTGAGTGACTGTGACCAGCACTCAAGGATCTGGGGCGCGTTGAGCAGGAGCATTTCCAAGAAGAAGGGGCTCACGGTGGGCGTGTAGTCGGCGCCCTCACACGAGACGATTCCGGCATAGAAGTCGGGGCGGCGTGCACCGAGTTCGAGAACCTGGTTCCCACCCATCGAGCACCCGATGATGATCGGCTTTTCCAAGCCAAGCGCGGACATGAACTTCTCATTGAACTCAGCGTGCTTGCTCAAGTGGTCGAACGGACCGCCGGCCGGCTCAAGAGTCTTGCCGTGCCCTGGCGCATCGATCGAGATAACGCGGTAGGAGTCAGACAGACCGTCGAGAACGTGGCGGTACATCAACGTGTCTTGGCACGCGGCGTGAATACAGACGATGGGCTGACCTTCGCCAGCTTCTTCGTAGTGCACGCGCAAGCCGTCGACGTCAACGTACTTGCCGAGAATCTCGCGACCACTCCACACGGGGTCAGGGCTGTAGGGGCCGGGAGCCACCGGAGGCTTGCCCGCCTTCGCCATCGCAGCGAGCAGCCGCCACATCACCTTGATGTTGCGCAGCGCCATCACTGCATTGCCCTCAAAGGTCATCTCGCCTAGGCCGGGCGATGTTGTTTCAAACCAGTCAACCTGGCCGTCCACCACTCGCTCCCATTCACGATCAGGAGCGATCAGCACGATGTCGTCGCCAGTAAGGGCAAGGCCCTCCTTGGTTGAGATGACCTTGCCATCACGAATATCGATGGTCCACGTGCCGCTGTCGGCCTTGATTCCGATGCGCGCACTGACAAATGCGGCCGCCTCAAAGAATCGCTCGTCAGCATTGACTTCGTGGACAAAGGATGTCCACCATGCAGGATCCGAAAACGCCAGTGTCACTGGGAGGGCTCCTATCCTCGTAGGCCGCAGCAATGTGCAGCGCCGAAATGCCTAATGCCCCGGACTGATGCCCGGGCCCCCTTTGTTGCCGCCACTGTCTTAAGCGAACAGGTCGGCTGGATCCAATGACCTAGTTTTTGGATCCACGTAACTGCCCTGCATCCGAAGAATGGGCCACTGAGAGGCTCACGGGCAAGCCTAATACGGGTAAATGTCTGTATCAATTGGATAACGGGATTACCTCGTTGGATCCATTCAGCCTTACTCTTGCCATAAGGAAGCACACCGAAAACCCCCCTTTACGCCCTTCGGAGGTCCCCATGACCCACCACGAGCCCCTTAGTCCAGCCTCACAGTGGATCCACTTGAGCACCACTGACTCCGACTGGGACGCCGCCGATCCGGCCCTTCTCACGGCGATGCTGGGCCAACTCGTGTTGATTCGGGTGTTTGAGGAGTACGTGCTCACGCTCGCCGGAGCGGGTTTGGTGCATGGGCCCGCCCACTCGAGCGTCGGGCAGGAGGGCGGCGCGGTCGGTTCGATCATCACCCTTCGCCCCGGTGATCAGGTCAATGGTTCGCACCGCGGACACCACCAGTTCCTCGCCAAGGCACTGGCATACGTGGCGCCCAACGGCATCGACCCCACCGCAGACGCGTCACCGGAGATCGTTGAAGTGCTCACTCGCAGCCTCGCTGAGATCTGCGGCCTGGCACGCGGCTACTGCCAGGGTCGGGGCGGTTCGATGCACCTGCAGTGGGCGGAAGCAGGCGCGATGGGTACCAACGCCATCGTCGGAGGAGGCGTACCTCAGGCCGCGGGCTTTGCGTGGGCCGACAAGCATGCGGGCACCGACAATGTCTCCATCACCTACTTCGGTGACGGCGCGACCAACATCGGATCCGTTCTTGAAACAATGAACCTCGCTGCCGCGTGGCAGGTTCCGTTGTGCTTCTTTATTGAGAACAACCGCTACGCGGTGTCAACCACTGTCGATGAAGCCACGCACGAGCCGCGCTTGTCGGCACGTGGGCTTGGCTTCAACATTCCAAGTTGGCAGGTCGACGGAATGAACCCGCTCGCCGTGCATCTGGCAACCCAAGAGGCGCTGGCACACATGCGCGCAGGTAACGGCCCCACGATCATTGAAGCTGAGGTCTACCGCTACTTCCACCAAAACGGGCCTTTCCCCGGAAGCGCCTTTGGCTACCGCACCAAAGAAGAAGAAGCCCAGTGGCGCGAGCGCGACTCGCTTCTGCAACTCAGCGAGCACATCGTGCGACGCGGCATCCTCACCAAGGACGAGATCACCGCGAGTATCGCCAACGCCGAGACATTGATGGCGTCGATCGGTGACGTTCTGCTCGAAGACGATCCTGAGGGCAAGCCGGGTCAGCGACGTATCCGTCCGTCTGAGTGGCC
>Ga0194058_10001662_pt1 | contig 11068 bp, 10 predicted proteins | sample SepL4417m_MetaG_FD_155490 | JGI IMG/M metagenome (GOLD analysis project Ga0194058, IMG submission 155490) | Anoxic zone freshwater microbial communities from boreal shield lake in IISD Experimental Lakes Area, Ontario, Canada - Sep2016-L442-17m | ecosystem: Environmental > Aquatic > Freshwater... | reverse complement strand
CCGGCTCCAACGACCGGTACTTCGTTTGAATCCGTGCAATAACTTGTGCATCCCACATGCATCTGTTATGACACAATCCATCAAAACGACCAATAGGAATTTGTTCAAGTTATTTTTGCGCGGTCGCTAAGCGGCAAAGGCAAGGGGAATCCTGCTGCTTCCGATACATTTCCTTCATACCAGGACTTTCTCGGCTGTAATCAGCCCTGACGGCTGCTCACCCCGTTCAAAAAGAGTAATGTTGTGGAGGGTTTCTTGGGCGATGGCCTCCAATGCGTTGCGGGTGAAGAATGCCTGGTGCCCCGTGATGAGTACGTTGGGGAACGTGAGCAGGCGGGAGAAGACATCGTCCTCGATCACCCGGCTCGACAAATCACGGTAGAACAGGTCGGCCTCCTCTTCGTAAACATCCAGCCCAAGAAAACCGAGCCGGCCGGATTTGAGCGACTCGATCACTGCCTTGGTATCGATAAGAGCGCCGCGGCTGGTGTTGATCAGCATGACGCCGCTTTTCATCATGGTCAGTGCCTCCGCATCAATCAAGTGATGGGTGGCTGGCACCAACGGGCAGTGGAGAGAGATGATGTCCGACTCAGCAAACAACTCCTCCTTGGAGACGTAGCGAACGCCGAAGGCTTTGATCTCGGGATTCTCAGTCACGTCATAAGCCAGCACCTTGCAGCCAAAACCGTGGAGGATGCGAGCGACCACCGCCCCAATCTTTCCGGTGCCTACGATTCCCGCGCTGCGGCCGTGCAGGTCGAACCCCATCAGCCCTTGAAGCGAGAAATTCCCTTCCCGGATACGGTTATATGCCTTGTACAACTTGCGATTCAAGGCCAGGATCAGGGCGACGGCGTGCTCGGCAACGGAATAGGGCGAGTAGGACGCCACGCGGGTGACGGTAACCTTGAGTTGTTCGGCAGCCCGAAGGTCCACGTTGTTGAAGCCCGTGCAGCGCATGGCGATCAGTCGCACGCCATTCTGTGCCAATACGGACAAAACCTGGGCGTCAAGTTGGTCGTTGACGAACGCGCAGATCGCAGGAAACCCGGCTGCCAGCGGGCATGTATGGGCCGCCAACCGCGGCTCATAGAAGGTCAGGTCGTGTCCGGCATCAACATTGGCGGCCGCAAGGAATTCGCGGTCGTACGATTCGGTACTGAAGACAGCTACTTTCATGGTCCCACCCCACTTAGGACCGGCGCAGAAATAACTGTCGTGTTTTGCCCACTCGCCGAGCGGGGGCAGACGGCACACGGAGTGTGCCTGCTACTTTTCTTGCGACAGTTATTTCTGCGCCGGTCCTTATTATATGCGTGCGTCTGCTGGGCTTCGGCCAATGAGGAAATACAGCACCATGCCTACGATGGGCAGTAAGAGAATCATCGCAATCCAGATCAACTTGCGCACGGCCCCAGAGTTCCCTAGCAGCACGCTGACCATGGCGAAAATGTCCAAGATCAGGATGACTGCTCCAACCAAACTCAGTGACATTGGATACATCTCAGTTCTCCCTTCAGAACAGAATTCTACGCTGCTAAGGGGTAAAGGCAATGGGAGGCACAATGGGAGGGACTATTATTTATTTCCCAATGCGGAATGCGAATAATTGTAGGGTGGGATGAGCGCGCGAGCCCCACCAATTCTGTTGCGGCCTGCTTTTGGTGAGGCTCGTTTCATCCCATTACTTCTGCACCTAAAACTGGAAGAGCCGTTTTTTGGTGCAATCTCGTCATTCATTGCGGGGATGGATTCGTCGGGGCTGCCATGGGTGGCTGCAATGCCGCCGTCGGTGGCGGTGGCGCTACCATGGATGGCTGCGGTGCTACCGTTTGTGGGAATTCACTGCGATACAGTTCCCAACCGTGGTCCGTACTGGTAAACGAATACAGGCCCGACTGCAGCCCGTAGCGTGCCTCATCCAAGTTCGTGCCACGGCTGAACTGAACCACCCAGGCTCGATCTTCACGGAATTCTTGACTATAGCCGGGCTGAATCGTATACAAGTTGCCGTCGAGGGTATAGCTGAGGGTCTCCTTGTTCGAGGCCGGATTGTCAATCTTGATCGGGCCACCGGAGAAGTTCTGCAAGATCGGGCGCTGAACAACATACGCGTTACCGTAGGGCTGCCATCGGCCGTCATTGCCATACCACATCCACCGGTTGTCTGCTCCCCAGAACCACCAGCGGTTGTTGTCCCAACGATAGCGCTCATTATCCAGGCTTTCCCATCCGCCACCTGAGAATTCCGGCCTGTTATGGGCGTCGTATACCTGATGGGACATCGTTCCCCGGCCACCGGGGCCACCCGGGTTCGAGCGTACCCCGAGATTGACTCCAGTACTGCCACCGACGCCAACATGGGGGTTGCCACTCTGCCCGCCACCGCCCGCGTGGACGGCATCCGAGTGCTTACCGCCGCCTCCACCATGGCCTTCACCGCTTCGACCATGGCCTTCACCGCCGCCACCTCCATCGCCAGGCCCCTTGGCCATCGTTTGCGCTGGACTGAAGGCGATCATAGCAAGCAAGATCACGAATGACGTCATAAAAACTCTCATAATAAACCCCTTTCACCTGCATGGCAGGTTGTTAGGCCGACGCACGGTGTTTTCAAGACAACATTGCGCGGGCCGACACCGACGTAAAGAAAAAAGCCAATGTGGCTGAACACCTTATGACCTCTCCAAGTCTTGGGCGAGGGGTTGCGTTAATGGGAACGCAACATTAGCGTCTTGTAACGGTGGTTCAAAACTCTCGTGAAGCGTCGCGGAATGCCTTGTCCAAATCCTCCCAGGCCGACTGAGCTCCTTTTCGCAGATCCTTCCAGGCTTCAGCGCTGGAGTCACGGATCTCGACCAGCTTGGCACGGGCAACAACCCGCTTGGTTTCCAGTTCCTTCATCTTACGTTCCCATCTGGCTTTGGCCTCATCCTTCCGATCTCGCCCCTCCTCGTGGAGCTTGGCGACCTCGGAGTCCAGTTCCCTGAGCCGAGTGTCGAGCTTCTTCTGGAACTCCTCCTTGGTTTGTCGTGAGTACACGGCAGCCGTTTCAGCGGCATGGCCGGCATCGCGGCTTACGTCTTCGGACGTAACCTTCGTAGGCGCGAGATCAGCGGATCTTTGCTCGCACCCCATCACCGCAACAAACCCGGCCAACATCAACACATAGAACTCTCTAACCATGATTGAAATCTCCTATCACTTCCATGATTGAACTCCTCGAAAAAACATCCTACTGAAATGCGTCTGAATTTCGACAGGGACAGGCATTAGAACCTGACTCTAAGTCCACGGCCAAAGCCGAGTCCAATCGAAATTCCCGGCTGGCCATAGTAACCCCCCGACCCATAATAGCTGCCCTGGTAGACAGGGCCATAACCATAATAGCCGCGGTATCCCGTCGAATAGCGATACGGACCGGGGTAGTAGCCGTTTGGACTGGATTGATAGTAACCGTAGACAGGCTGGCTGGAGTAACGTGCGTCGGGTACGGCGGTGACCGTCGGCTCGTAATTGATCCATTCGTTGCCATTCCTGTAGACCCAGCGGTTCTCCCGGGTCCAATACCACCAGTTGTTGCCATGCCACCGATAGCGCCATTGCTCGCCGTTCTGATTGGCTGCAACTCCGGCAGTTACCCCTACGCCGGGCGTCTGAGTCCTACCTGGATTGCCCACATCATCCCGAACCTGTTCAGCCGGTATAGGACTGAGCACGGGTGCCGGAGCTAATGTTGGAGCGGGGACCGGGGCAGGTGCTGGAGCGAATGTCCGATCAGAGACCGGGGTAGGCACTGGCGGTAATGCTGGGGCACCGGCCACACCCGCGTTTTCGACGATTGTCCTGTTGTCATCTCCCAGGGCAACGCCTGTTACGCCTGGACCGAACGCGAACAATGCGATCAAGGCTGCAAACGAATTCACGAAAACTCTCATAAGAAACTCCTCTTCTTCCGCCTGAATTGACAGGCCGTGACGCCGACGCGCAATGTCTCAAAGACAATAGCGCAGCGGCTCGTGCTAAAACAAAACCACAAAAAAAGCCGACGTGGCGGAACACCCAAAAGTATTCCACCACGCCGGCTTACTCTACAACAAACCTCTCGGCACAGCCGAGTTGTTCTTCATCGAGTCATCCGACGAACAATTCTTTTCCGCTATTTGACAGCGAACTCGGCGTCGACAATGTCTTCCTCGCTGCCATAAGGGGCCGTATCGCCCGACCGGTCGTTCGGTTGGTGCGGGGCACCGTTACCGGGCCTGGCATGAGCAGCAGAGGCATCAGCCCGAGCGTTGGCCTTGGCGTACAGGGCTTGGCTTAGCGCGTGCGAAGCCTGTTCCAACTGATGGATCGCCGCCTTGAGGGTTTCCACATTGTTGCCCTTCGCTGCCGTACGGGTCTGCTCGATGGCCTTGGTCACAGCTTCCTTGTCGGGAGCGCGGAGCTTGCCCTCGTGTTCCTGAATGAGCTTCTCAACCTGCCAGGTCATCGTCTCGGCCTGGTTCCGCAGTTCGGCCAGTTGCCGCTTCTGTTTGTCCTCCTCAGCATGAACGTCGGCATCGCGGCGGCGGCGTTCGATTTCCTCTTTCGTTAGGCCGGCGCTCTGCTCGATGCGCACTTTCTGTTCCGTGCCCGTGCCCAGATCCTTGGCCGAGACCTGGAGAATTCCGTTGGCGTCGATGTCAAATGCGACTTCGATCTGCGGAGTACCGCGAGACGCGGGCGGCAGGCCTTCCAGATTGAACTGACCGAGCAGGCGATTGTCGGCAGCCATCTGCCGCTCACCTTGATAAACCTTGATGGTCACCGCCGTCTGATTGGCCTCGGCCGTGCTAAAAACTTGCTTCTGCACGGTGGGAATCGTGGCGTTGCGTTCGACTAGCTTTGTCATGATGCCGCCGAGAGTTTCTATGCCCAGGGACAAAGGCGTCACGTCCAATAGCAAAACGTCTTTGACTTCACCGGCCAGTACGCCACCCTGAATCGCCGCGCCGATGGCCACGACCTCGTCCGGGTTGACGCCCTTGTGCGGCTCCTTGCCGAACATTGTCCGCACGAGTTCCTGAACCTTGGGAATTCGTGTCGAGCCGCCCACCAGGATCACCTCATCGATTTCGTTGACGCTGAAATGTGAATCCTTCATCGCCTGGTTGACCGGCCCGCGGCAGCGCTCGATCAGGTGATCGACTAACTGCTCGAACTTTGACCGAGAGAGCGTCAATTGCAGGTGTTTTGGACCGTTTGCATCGGCCGTGATGAACGGCAGGTTGAGTTCGGTCTGTTGCAGCGTGCTGAGTTCCTTCTTGGTCTTTTCGCAGGCTTCCTGGAGCCGCTGTAGGGCCATCGGGTCTTTGCGCAAGTCGATGCCATGCTCCCGCTTGAACTCCTCGGCGGCATAGTCCAGCAGCACACGGTCAAAGTCGTCGCCGCCCAGGTGCGTGTCGCCATTGGTGCTTAAGACATGGAATACCCCTTCGGCAACATCCAGGATCGAGACGTCGAAGGTTCCGCCGCCCAAGTCGAAAACCACGATCTTCTCGGCGGCCTTTCGCTCCAAGCCGTAGGCCAGCGCAGCCGCGGTCGGCTCGTTGATGATGCGCATGACTTCCAGGCCGGCGATCTGTCCGGCATCCTTGGTAGCCTGCCGCTGGGCATCGTTGAAATAGGCCGGGACGGTAATCACTGCCTTGTTGACCTTGTGGCCCAGGTAAGCCTCTGCGGTCTCTTTGAGTTTCCGCAGGATTAGCGCGGAGATTTCCGGAGGCGTGTACTGACGGGCGTCGATCTGGATCTTGACGTAGTCATCCGGTCCGCCGACAACCTTGTAGGGTACGATCTTCTCTTCGGAGGCCACCTCATTATGTCGGCGGCCCATGAATCGCTTGATCGAGAAAATGGTCCGGCGGGAATTTGTGATGGCTTGCCGTTTCGCCAACTCGCCCACGAGTGTTTCGCCCTTGTCCGTGAAGGCCACGACACTAGGCGTCAGCCGGTTTCCCTCTTGATTGGGGATGACCTTGGCCTCCTTTCCTTCCATCACGGCCACGGCCGAATAGGTTGTTCCCAGATCGATTCCGATAATCTTTTCTGCGTCAGCCATTTGATTATGCTCCTGTAAGAACGAAAAAAGCCGACGTGGCGGAACACCTGGAGGTATTCCACCACGTCGGCTTACTCGCTAACGAGCCTCTCGACACGGCCGAGTTGCTCCTCATCTAGTCATCCGACAAATTCGTGAAAGAATCGCGATCAAGTACGACGCGATTCTTCCAACACCTTCATTGTATACCGGTAACCGGCAAAGGCAATAGGACCGTGTGCGATTTCGGTTGATTTGGCAATGACATTACTTTACTTCGGCTTGAACAGCTTCAAGCTCTCGAACCAGAGAATGCTCACAAACCCTCCTGCCAAACAGAGTGCCAGATCAACGGGGTGGAGTGTCGAGAAGTGAAACAGGTGACGCAAGAACGGAACGTAGAGCGCAAGGCCGAGACAGAATGTTGTGCCACCGATGACCCACCAGAGTGCGGCATTGGGTGTCCGAAGGGTTGACCAGATGGTGCGTGTCCAAGAGCGGTTGGCAAAAATCAGGCCCAAGTTGGCAACGACAAGCGTGGTAAAACTCAAGGCGGTGGCGTCCGACATTTTGAGCCAACCGAAGAGTGCCGCGAGATATACCGCCATGACAATCAGCAGGACGCTTGCACCTTGCAGCAGTCCCAGGCCAAAAAGCCGTTTGCCGAAGAGAGAATCCTTGGAGTTGCGGGGCGGTCGGCGCATCACGTTGGCTTCTTCCGGCTCGGCCTCAAACACAATCGAACAGGCAGGGTCGATCACCAGTTCAAGAAACAGGATATGCACCGGCAGCAACGCCAGCGGCCAGCCGAACATCACCGGGATCAAAGACATCCCGGCAATCGGCACATGGACGGCCACGATATAGGTCATCGCCTTCTGGAGATGGTCGAATATGCGCCGTCCCATGCGAACAGACTTCACGATGGATGCGAAATCATCATCCAGCAAGACCAGTGAGGCGGCTTCACGAGCCACGTCCGTACCTCGTCCACCCATCGCAATGCCAATGTGGGCCGCTTTGAGGGCTGGAGCATCGTTTACCCCGTCGCCCGTCATGGCGACGACCTCGCCATTGGCCTTCAAGGCATTCACCAACCGCAGCTTTTGTTCGGGGACCATACGGGCAAAGACGTTGATGGTCCGTACACGCCGTTGCAGTTCGGTTTCGTCGATCTTCTCCAGTTCGGGGCCAGTGATGATCTCGTCCACGGGCCGGATACCAGCCTGCCGAGCGATACTCTTTGCCGTGGTTGGGTGATCTCCGGTAATCATGACTACCCGGATGCCTGCCGTGTAGCACTCCTCGACGGCAGTGGGGACTGTAGGACGTACCGGGTCAGCCAACCCCACGAGTCCCAGGAACTTAAACGTGAAGTCGTGTTGCCCGCCTGGTAGATCCGCTCGCTGGAACACGCCTCTGGCAACACCCAGCACTCGAAGTCCCTCCTGGGCCATCGCCGCCACTTGATCGTCAATGACCTGTGTTCGTTCAATGCTCAGATGGCACAGATCTGCAATGGCTTCTGACGCACCCTTTGCCGCCAGAACGTAATCCTGGCCCGTGGGCGACTTCCAGACGTGGGACATCGCTAGAAGGTCGGGAGATAAAGGGTATTCCCGTTCCAACTTCCAGTCAGCGTGCAGGTGTTCGGTTCGAGCGAGGCGGGCCTTGCCAAGGTCGTGAAATGCCTTCTCCATCGGGTCAAATGGGTCACGTTGGCTCGCCAGAATGCCGAACTCCACGATCTCGTGAAATGCCTCTGGCAACGGCTGGTCTTCCTGTTGTTCGACATCACAAACCGTCCCGTCCACGGCCAGCTTCCGAATCGACATGCGATTGACGGTGAGCGTACCGGTCTTGTCTACGCAAAGAACGGTGGCAGAACCAAGAGTCTCAATCACCGGCACACGACGAGCCAGGACGTTCATCTTGGATAATCGCCATGCTCCCAAGGCGAGGAAGATGGTCAGCACCACGGGGAACTCTTCGGGTAACATCGCCATCGCCAGCGTGATCCCGGCCAGGAACCCTTGAAGCCAATTACCGCGGGTGAGGCCGTAGAGAACGACGACGATAACGCACAAGGCCAATCCCAGGATCGCCACCCGCTGCACGAGCAGTCCGACCTCTCCTTGAAGCCGGGTGCCTTCCACCGTTACCGTTTGCAGGGCCTTGCCGATGTTGCCCATTTCGGTGTGGATGCCAGTGGACCGCACTCGGGCGATCCCCTGGCCCTGGACGATCAGCGTACCGGAAAAGACGAAGGGAAGGTTTTCGCCCCCAGGCCGAGTCATCTCTCGAACCTCGTCCCAGGCAACCTTTCTCACGGGCACGGATTCTCCGGTCAGCAGCGACTCATCCGTGGACAGGTTGTTGCTTGACAGCACCACGGAATCTGCCGGAACTCGGTCCCCCTCGGCCAATACCACAATGTCATCGGGGACGACTTCTCGGCCCGCTATGCGTTTTCGCTCACCGCCTCGAATCACCAGCGCACGGGGGCTGGAAAGGTCACGCAGGGCTTCGAGCGCCCGCTCCGTCTTTCGTTCCTGGTAGAGAGTGATGCCCAACACCACGAAGACAAAGCCGAGGAGCATCAAGGCTTCCTGCACGTCCCCCAGGATCAAGTAGATCGTGCCGCAAGCCAGCAGCAAAAGAAACATTGGCTCCCGGACCACATCCCAGGCGGTCGCAAAAATGTTACGTCCCTTGGATGACGGAAGCTCGTTGTAGCCATGCTGCTTCAATCGACCGGCGACTTCCGCCTCCGAGAGGCCGGATGGCTCGACGTTTTCAGTCCCTTTGTCCATATTGTGATCACCTACGCATTCGGGGAGCCGATCCCCAGGGCAAGGCACATCCGATAAACATTTTCATGGACTTCCTGGCGATGCACCGGGATTTCTCCGGGGGCTTCGATGCCCAGTCGCACCCGGTCGCCTTGGACACCCAGCACCGTAACCACGATGTCATGGTTGATTACGACGCTCTCATTCAGCTTCCTGCTTAGAACTAACATGGGTCGCTCCTTTAGTTCACAGGTTGCCAACGGCTTTATGCCTCGGAAAACGAAAAAAGCCGACATGGCAGAACACCCGAAGGTATTCGACCACGTCGGCTTACTCGTCAACGAGCCTCCCGGTGGAACCGGGCTGCTCTTCATCTAGTCAACCGGCGAACTCTTGTCCATTATAGAGTCCGGAACCGGGGCAACAATAGCAGTTTATCGATCTCCATAATTATTTTATTCCGATTATTCCTTGGATTTCGTTGACCACCTGGGTCACGCCGTTTACCCCCATCACGGATTCCTGAGCGACTTGCTTTTGTTTCTTGGACTGTAATCACTTTCCATCTCTACCCGCGGCGGTCGCCTAATACACCACCTCGATTTCGTTGACCACTTGATCGACGCCTTTCATTCCGGCAATGGCTTCCTGGGCAAGTTGCTTGTAGTAAAAGCTAGGCACTTGGCCTCGGAGGAGAAGCCGACCACCATCATACTCGCACCAAATCCGCTGAAAGGTCAGACGAGGCTGACGACAAATTCGCTGTTTGGCTACGTCCGCAGTTTCGTTGGCGCTGGTGATGCTTTCTAAATTCATCTGACTTCTCATAATCCTGCCTCTACTGGCCCACCGCAATGGATGCCAGCGACCTCGGGCTCCGCTCATACTGGACCTCGAAACTGGTCAGCCCCACGGTCAGCCGATCCCCCGGCAGCAGATGGGCTTCTTTGATGTACTGGCCGTTGACCAGCGTGCCGTTGCGGGAGTCAAGATCACGAACCAGTAGCGCGCCCTCAAACTCACTGATTTCGCAGTGGGCTCGGCTGATCCAACGATCCATCAGGCGGACATCGGCTTCAGAGTTTCGACCAATGACCGCTGGGAGCTTATCGAGACTGACCCGAACCGTTGGAACAAAAGGGTTGAGGCTGGTGAGTACGACTTTCATCTTTATGGGAAGAGACGGGATAAAAAAACATGTATTTCTAACGACTTCCGACCGGAGAAATCGGGATAAGCGGAGTCTCCTTTTGCCAGCCGCATGGGACAACTGCCCCGACTAAGGATCGGCGCATAAATAACTGTCGTGTTTTGCTCACTCGCCGAGCGGGGACGGACGGCACACGGAGTGTGCCTGCTACTTTTTCCACCTCCAAATGGCAATAGCTGAACATGAGAAACCTCTTTACCCAATGTCTTCGTGTCGGTCTCAATGACCTTCCCGGCCGCAATCAGTCCTGACGGCCGCACCCCGCTCAAAAAGCGTTATGTTGTCGAGAGTTTCCTAAACAGTCGTCAAACTTCCGTGTTGCAGCCCGCCGGGTGCTGTTGGGAGTTCCAGCACCCGGCGTTCTTGCTGCACAAGCAGCACGGATTGACTGGCCTCCTCAGAGGCTCACAAACTCCGGATTCTTGTCGATCGCCTCGACGCGGATCGCCGAGTGTGGTGCTGCGTTCTGCAAAGTCACTCGGATCCTCGTTCCTGCCTTCATGTCAGCCGCCGTGCAGGCCTTCCCGTCGAGGGTCAACTTGGCGTCGGCCGTCAACGCGTGGGAATGCTCAATGCCATCCTTGTTCGTCATGACCAGCTTATCACCTGTGATACTGACCATTGTACCGTCATGCATTGCAGCATCCGCTTCCTTGGTCGTCAAGTTGGGCGCGCTCACGGCGGCTACAGCATGTTCCTTCTCGGTCTTCTTGGCCACGGTGAGATTGAACTCGTTCGAGGCGTCGGCGCCCTTTGCAGGATGGCCAGTCACCTTAATGGCAAAGCTTCCCAGTGAAGCGTCGTCTGCGCCGGTGAGCGTGACCTGTGCTTCCGTGTCCGTGCGCCGTGAAGGTGTGTGTGTTTCAGTGGGTGAAAGCCCCACCTGGGAAGGGTCACTTGCCCAGTAGCAATCGAAGCGGCGGAGGAGGAAACGAATTCGTCGGAGCCTTCGATGGAAAGGATCACTCGGTGATCCCGCGA